>Ga0209990_10000669_pt1 | contig 33128 bp, 7 predicted proteins | sample NOAtaG_6_FD_187304 | JGI IMG/M metagenome (GOLD analysis project Ga0209990, IMG submission 187304) | Freshwater lake microbial communities from Lake Erie, under a cyanobacterial bloom - NOAA_Erie_Diel5S_2200h metaG (SPAdes) (version 2) | ecosystem: Environmental > Aquatic > Freshwater > Lake ...
GCAGCCAACGCCATTGTGCCTTCCTGGCAGGGCGGGCGCATGAGCCTCAGCAGTGAAATCAGTGTTATCCTGCGCCGCTGCATTGAAAACTGGCAAAGCGATACCACGCCCGAAATGCAGGCCGTGCGCGTATTGTTCGAAACCCAGGCCGAACGCAGTGCTGTTCCCGGAGCCGACGAATTGCTGATCGAACTGCACCATACCGACCAGGGCCATCACCTCTACGTTTTCCCTTTCGAAGGCCGCATGGTGAACGAAGGCATGGCCATCCTCCTCGCGTACCGCTTCAGCCGCATCCGCCCGATGACTTTTTCCATCGCCATCAACGATTATGGCTTCGAATTGCTCAGCGCCGACCCGATTCCCCTGGAAGAAGGGCTGGAAGAAGACCTTTTCAATACCGACCAGCTCATGGAAGACCTCTATGCCTGTGCCAATTTTACTGAAATGACCCGCCGGCGCTTCAGTTATATCGCCGCCATCGGCGGACTGGTGTTGCGCAATCTCAGCGACCGGCCCGTTAAAGCCCGGCACCTGCAGGCGAACGCTTCCCTCTTTTATGAAACCTTCCGCACGTATGAGCCGGATAACCTGCTGCTGCGCCAGGCCGAAGAAGAAGTATTCTATTACCAGCTTGAAGAACACCGCCTCAGAGACGCGCTCAAACGCCTCCAGCACAAGCGCAAGCTGATCAAACGCTGCGACCGACCTACACCCTTTGCCTTTCCCATCATGGTGGATATGCTCAGCCGCGAACAGCTGAGCAACGAAAGCCTGGAAGCCCGCGTGGAACGCATGTTAAAGGAAGCCCTGGCCTGAGCGTTTACCTTTGTTGGCCAACGCGTATTCATACGCACGCACCATGGCCCTCTGCATACAACGTCTTCGCCGAAAAGCACTTCCCCGGCTCCTTTTCGTGGTTTCCTTCTTATCGCTGCTGACGGGCCTCCCTGCCCGGGCTCAGGCGCAGCGCTGTGGCGTAGGGCTCGATGGCTACAACCTCTTCCTGCTCGATATCCGTGAAGCAGGCAGCGACCGTCAGGCCCGCGGATGGGAGGTAACACTTACGGACGCCAACCGAAAGGTCATCGAAGAAATCGCAGCGCCGAAAAACCTCGCTTCTGCCGGACTTAAAACCTTTGCCTGGCTGGGCGATTACCACATGGTTCGGATCCATGGCAATGTTCCGCGCACCAAACTGCCTCCTGTGTATTTCGCCCGTCTCGTGCGCGGAGACGACACCGCCTATCACCGGCTTTACTTCGAACGCAGCATTCCCATTTGTCCGAACAATTTGCACCAAAAGAGCGCAACACCCAGGGAGTTTACCGATGAAGGAGGGAACAAGGCGAGAGCCATCTCCATCGATCCGGGAAAGCCGGCGCCCGTCATGAATGCGCAGCGCCCGCCCCATCCCGACAGCCTGTTTCTGCGCCTGGAATACGTTGATTCAGCCGGCTTTTGCGCTTTGGCCCGCGCCCGCCTCGTCGATTACCAAAGCCATCGCACGGTGCAGGTGTTTGCGCCATCACGCCGCATCTGGAGCGGATGCAACCGCAGCAAGGAAAACCCCAACCCCAATGTGCAATTGGTGCATTTTTTCGGGGAACGGAACCTGAATGTGCCAGATCTGGTCGTACGTACCCTCGTGTTGCCCTCGCCGGTTCCTTACAACCCGGATTACTACGCCGATTACTTTCGGTTCGATGAAAGCCAGAACCTTTACATCCGCATCGAAGCCCTGAGCGAAGTACCCAATGTGTGGAGAGACACCAATGGAATATTCCGGCGCATCGAACACGTAGACTCAGCCGACTGGTACCTGCAGGTTGAGTACATCTTCGACGGCAATCAATGGCTGCGCGGCCCCATCGTGTTCCGCGACAGAACCCTGGAATGGAAGCAGGAGCGAATAGCCAGACTTGAAAAAATACAGCAATTGAGCAGCTGCGTGCGGGTAAGCGGTCCGGAACAACGAACCCGGCTCAGGGTCTTGCCATACAATGTCAGCGCGGTGGTTTTCACCGATACCTTTCACATCCGCAATACCTGCATGAAGCGTTTCGACCTGGAATGGAATGTTTCGCCGGGTCCGGAACTGGATGTTTCACCCGTGATCGGTCCGGGCAGTTATTTGCATGCAGTGATGCGCTTCCGCGTCAACATGCATCCGGGCGATGTTCAACAACATACCACCGGGCTGCGCCTCGGCGTCAAAGGTGGCCCCGGAGAGCGCTTCGTGTTTGACTACTTCCTGATTTCAGCCGATGCATTGCAAACCCGCAGGGCAGGCATGATCACCTATACCAAGGCATTCAATTCCCACAAGCCCACCTCGTTCGCTGTGCAGGCAGACAGTCTCGGCCGGCCAATAGCCTACGGACAAATCAGCCGCAGCGGCAGCCGGACCGGCTATTGGAACATCCTCGATACAAACGGTGTGCGCATGAAAGGCGTCTCCTACGGCAGTTTCTTCTTCTTGCAGCCCCAGAATCCTGAGGCCGCTGATTCCCTGAGCTTTTACCTTACTTCGGATGGCGCCGAAGAAATCCGGGCCGAGTCATTCCGTGCTTCCGGCGGGCATTATGTGTTCTTCCCGCCCGGTTTCAGCGGTCAGCTGTTGGTGCGCGGCGACAGCAGCACGGCGACACTGCGCATCGTACCTGCAACTTTCCAGAACCAGAATTTCCTTACCTATTGGCTCTTCAAACCTGGTATGGTCGGTTTGTTTGATGGCACCCAGGAAGTACCCATCCGGTTCCAGCCCGCTCAATATGCCATTCACTGGGAAACCGGAGCATGGAAGGATATCGTCACCGGGGCAGCCATGATACGCGAAAGCCTCCAACGGGCGCTACGCGGCAATACCCAGGCTATCGTGTTGTCAGACGAAGAAATACTGCACATGCGCTTACTCGACCTTTCACGATGCACTCCTTCCGAGCAGGCCCGCATCCTCTCGGCGCTGAAGAGCGATGCCAAAATCGCCCTGATCAGCCGCCGTGTTGTGTATGGCAATCACCCGGAAACCCATGCAGACCGTAGCATCAGCATAGTATGGGATCCCAATACAGTTCCAACCCGTTTTTCCGATACAGTGCTGGCCCTGGGCTTCATCGATCACAACCAAAGCTGGGGTACAACCCATACGTATCAGGCAATCTGGAAGAGCAAAGTGATCGACGAAGCCTATTACCGTGCCATCGAACAACTCGCCCGGCATCCATCCGTCCTGAGGGTAAATCCGCATTTCTTTTACCGCTCCTATCCGGAAGAGCAGCTTCAAGACCGGTAAGCCTTGTGCTCACCCTCCAACCGCTGCGAACTTCTCTGTGCCGGCGCGCCTTGCGCCCGTCCTTCCTTATCGCACAGCTCGGGAACCGGATCACCCTCCATCCTCCTTTCCTTCCCTTTCAACCAATCCTTACTTCCTGCTGGCACGGTTTTTTCTTTCTTTGCGCCACAAGAGCTAATATGAAGATGCAATACCTATTGCGGTTGACCCTGGGCCTCGTTGCCTTCGTTGCCGCAAACACACTCAGCGCACAGGAACGCATCAGCACCTGGGAAACCCGGAAAACACCCGATTGGGAAGTGACCGAGTACTCCGGCGATCCGCTGAAGACGCGCTATTACAAAATGCCCAACGGCCTCACGCTCATCACCTCCATCAACAAAGAGCAGCCGCGGGTGCAAACCATGATCGCCGTTAAAACCGGCAGCAAGAACGATCCGGCCGACAATACCGGGCTTGCCCATTACCTCGAACACATGCTCTTCAAGGGCACCGATAAATACGGTACCCTCAACTGGACAGAAGAGAAGAAAGTGCTCGACGAGATCGATGCCCTCTACGAACGCTACAACAGCAGTAGCAGCGAGGCAGAACGGAAAACCATCTACCGCCTTATCGACTCAGCCAGCGCCCGGGCTGCGCGCCTTGCCGTAGCCAACGAATACGACAAAATGTGCCAGAGTATCGGAGCCCAGGGCACCAATGCCTTCACCAGCTTCGAGCAGACGGTTTACATCAACGATATTCCATCCAATGCCCTGCACAAGTGGATTGAGCTGGAATCGGAACGCTTCCGCAATCCGGTGCTGCGCCTTTTCCATACCGAGCTTGAGGCCGTGTATGAAGAAAAGAATATCTCGCTCGACGACGATATGGACCAGGTGTACGAGAAACTCCTCGCCGCCCTCTTCCGCAACCACAACTACGGCAAGCAAACCACCATCGGCACCGTTGAACACCTCAAGAATCCATCCCTGAAAGCCATCCGCGAATACTATTACAAGTATTATGTGCCGAATAACATGGCCATCATCATGGTCGGTGACATCGACCCCGATATGTGCGCCGAAATGGTGAAATCGCATTTCGCCTGGATGCAGCCCAAACCCATTCCGTTGCAGCCTATCGTGCCTGAAATGCCCCGCGGCAAACCGGAACAAATCGATGTGGTTGGCCCGGAAGCCGAACAATTCTACATCGGCTACCGGGTGCCCGGTGCCGGAACACGCGAAGCCATGCTGGCCCGCCTCACCGACCTGCTGCTCAACAACTCGCGCGCCGGTTTGATCGACCTCAACCTCGTCAAGCAGCAAAGAGTGCTGCGCGCCGGGAGCCAGGCTGAAATTGAAAAAGATTACGGTTTCTTCCTGCTCAACGGAGCACCCAAGGAAGGACAGCGACTCGAAGAAGTGCGCGATCTGCTCATTGCGCAGCTCGACCTCATCCGTCAGGGCAAATTCGACGAAGAGCTGCTTCGCGCCATCATCCTCAACGAAGAAATCAGCACCATCCAATCGTTCAAAAGCAACATGGGCCGCTCTTATATGCTTATGTCGGCTTTCACCAATGACGTACCGTATCACAAGGTGCGCAACGAACTCTACGAAATGAGTAAGGTAACGCGCCAGGAAATCATCGATTTCGTGACCGAGTACCTCGGCGTTGACCGCGTCGAAGTGTACAAGCGCAAGGGCGAAAAGGCAGCAGTTGCCAAAATCGAAAAGCCCGCCATCAGCCAGGTAGCGCTCAACCGCGACAAGCAAAGCCAATGGACAGCCACCTGGCTGGCAGACCCGATGGACAGCCTGCGCCCGCAGTTCATCGACTATACCAAAGCCATCCGCTTCGGTGAGGTGAACAAGGCGCCGCTCTGGTACGTGAAAAACGAAAGCAACCGCCTCTTCAACCTCTATTACGTGTTCGATATCGGACGCCTGCACCGCAAAGACCTGCCATTCGCCCTCAACTATCTCCAGTTCCTCGGCATGGAAGGCATGAGCAATGAAGCACTCAACAAACGCTTCTACGCACTTGGTTGCAGCTGGAGTGTCAACTCAGACGACAAGCAGAGCTATCTCAGCCTCAGCGGTCCGGAAGAGCATTTCGAAGACGCCCTGCGCCTGCTCGAACAGTTCATCCGCGCTCCCAAGGCCGACGAAGAAGCCCTGCGCAGCCTCGTCGACCGCACGCGCAAGCAGCGCAGCGACAACAAGCTCGACAAGCGGCAGATCAGCCAGGCCCTCGGTGCTTATGCCCGCTACGGCAAAGACAACCCGTTCAATTACCAGCTCAGCGAAGCAGAACTCTCGGCATTGACTTCGGCTCAATTGCTCGGCAGCTTGCGCAGTCTCTTCAGCACCAAACACCGCATTTTCTATTACGGCAGCCGCGACGAAGCCAAGCTCATTCCCGCGCTCAGCAGCATCCACAAAGTACCCGCTACTTTCAGTCCCGCGCCTGTGCTCAAGCAATTCACCGAACAGCCTGTCACCGAAAACAAGGTATGGTTTGCCCATTACGACATGGTGCAGGCCGATATCCGCTGGCAGCGCCCGGCAGGGATGTATGACGCCGCACAGGTGCCAGTGGCCACCCTTTTCAACGAATATTTCGGCGGCGGAATGGGCAGCGTGGTCTTCCAGACCATCCGCGAAAGCAAAGCCCTGGCGTATTCCACCTATTCTTCTTTTGTGATGCCGGCTGAGAAAGAAAAAACCGCGCAGGTGATTGCTTTCGTAGGCACCCAGGCCGACAAACTCCACGAAGCGATATCATCCATGCAGGAGCTGCTCGACCGCTTACCTGCGAACGAAGGACAGTTCGAGCTCGCCCGCCAGTCCGTGCGCAAGTCCATCGAAAGCGAACGCATCACCGAAACCCGCCTGCTCTTCGGTTACGACGCACTCACGCGTCTTGGCCTCAACCGCGATATCCGCAAGGATGTTTACGAGCAGGCTGCCCGCCTCCAACTCGCCGACATCAATACTTTCCACCAGGCGCAATTCAGCCGCAAACCATACAATATCAGCATTGTAGGCTCACGCGAACGCATCAAAGCCGGCGACCTCGCCAAATACGGCAAGGTGCAGGAAGTGCCCCTCGAACAACTCTTCGGCTACTAAGCCAAAGCAACCCGGATACCGAAAGCCCTGTCTGCAGCGTTAACAGCAGACAGGGCTTTCGTTTTTTGGCCCGAGATTTGAAACAGATTATCTGAGAACCGAGTCATGAAATCCCCGTTCACCTTCCGACTGCCCTGGCTGCTTCCCGCGGCTGCCATCGCCGTGCTGCCCGCCATGCGGCCCGCCAGCGACGCCCGCAGCCCGCAAGACAGCCAGTTTGCCTACCGCAAGATGGCCAATACGGCCTTCAAGGTGGGCGAAAAACTCACCTACCGTGCGCATTACGGATTCATCAACGCCGCGCGCATCACCATGAGTGTCGACCCGGCCATGCACACCATCAACAACCGCAAAACCTTCCTCGTCAAAACCGAAGGCGAAACCCTCAAGAGCTTTGACTGGATGTACAAGGTGCGCGACAAGTTCGAAAGCTACCTCGACCAGGAATCCATGGCACCCCTGCGCTACAGCATGTCGAAGCGCGAAAACAAATACTCCGCCGTCGACGCCGTGCTGTACTTCCACGAACAGAAGAAGCTCCGGAACCTGCAGGGCGAACTCGTCATGCCGTCCTATACCCAAGACATCGCCTCGGCGCTTTACTACGCCCGCAACCTCAACCTCGGCACAGCCGCAGTCGGGCAGGTATTTCCCATCGACGTATACATGGACAACAAGGTATACAACCTCCAGTTCAAGTTCATCGGCCGCGAAACCATTTCGACCGACATCGGCAAGGTGCGCTGCATCAAGCTCCGGCCCAAGCTCGTGGTTGACCGCGTCTTCAAAGACGACGACGACATGACCATCTGGGTATCCGACGACAAGAACAAGATTCCGATCCGCGTCGAAAGCGCCATCCAGGTAGGCAGCGTCAAGGTCGATATCACCGCGTACGAAAACCTCCTCAACACCTTCGACGCGCTGCAGAAGAAATAAGTCCGGCTTACCCGGAAGAACCCCAACGCACGGCCCGCAAGGCGGTGCGTTTTTTATTTATACGGAATCATTCAGGGTTGGGCGTTCCCTTGCCTGCGGCGCGGTCGGGCTATCCGCTGCAAGTCCTCAGGCGCTTCCGCTTCGCTGCACCGCCTTCCGGGCTTTCCGCTGCTATCCCTAACGCTGGTGGCGGGGGTGGGGTGGAAATGCAGGAAAGGTGATGAAGTAGCAAAGAAAATATATTAAAATGCACTTGAATTATAGTGAATTGAAGATGGGAGGAAACTTAAAGCCGGTTTTGGTAAACGGAATCTACGAAGAACTTATCACTCAATTGGTGAATGAACGATTGCATGCGCTGGATCAAAATGAATTCTATATCCATACCACCACCCTGGATAAGGAGGAAGCCGCAATTGTCTTGTCACAACATCTTTCAAGGATCATACGCTTTGCACTTGGTTTCGTATCGGGTGAAAACAAGATTGAAAGGCAAATTGAAATAGCGAATAAGATCATCCTGTTGCTCAAATCAGAATTGAGCAAGGAGGAGTTTGGCGTGGACTTGGTTTCCATTCCTGGTCGCATGTTAAAAGCCGTTTTTGTGCGCCTGGATCAAGACTACAGTGATCTCGATCTGCGTCTCAAAGAGATTATGCCCGAAACCAGACTGAGTCAGAGTGTGCTTTTCACCGGCAGCAACGAAGGCCGCTCCCTGGGCAGTGAGTTGCGGAAGGAAATTCTCTCAGCGGATGAAATAGACCTGCTTGTTTCATTTATCAAGTTCAAGGGGATCATCATCCTTGAAAAGGAGCTCAGAGAATTTACCCAACGCGGCGGCAAGCTGCGTGTTATTACGACTACCTACATGGGCGCCACGGATTACAAAGCAATTGAGTTGCTGGCCAATTTACCGAATACCCAAGTCAAGGTTTCCTACAATACCGGAAACGAGCGCTTGCATGCCAAGGCATATCTGTTCAAGCGCAAAACCGGTTTCGATACCGCTTATATCGGTTCTTCCAATTTCTCCCGAACTGCGCTGACTGACGGGCTTGAATGGAATATCAAAATGACCACCCGTGAGGTGAGTCACATCATCGACGCATTCAGAAAGACATACGATTCCTACTGGGAAGACAAGGAATTTGAATTGTATACGCCAGGTAGCGAACTGCATCGCGAAAAATTGGTAAGAGCGCTTCAAGCAAGCAATACAAAACAGGAGAGCATCTCCGGTGGCAATTACTTTAAAATTTCCCCATTTGAATTCCAGGCTGAAATACTGGAAAAGCTCAAGGTAGAGCGAAACATCCACGCAAGAAACCGCAACCTGGTTGTAGCGGCTACCGGAACAGGAAAAACAGTTATTGCTGCATTTGACTACCGCGATTTCAGGAAGGCGAATCCACGCGCGCGCCTCCTGTTCCTTGCGCATCGCAAAGAAATTCTGGTGCAGGCTCAGGCAGTGTTTAACGGTATTCTGGAGGAAAGAAACTTCGGAGAGCTTTGGGTTGAAGGGAATGTGCCGGCATCCTATCAGCATGTGTTCGCATCGGTGCAAACGCTCAATAACCAATTGTCTGCCCTTGCTTTGTCTCCTGAATACTATGATTTTATTGTCATAGATGAATGCCATCACCTCACCGCATCCAGTTACCGCGATATCATAGCATATTTCAAACCCAAGGTCTTAGTCGGGTTGACGGCGACGCCTGAGCGTATGGATGGCGGTGATATCCAGGAGGATTTTCACAACAGAATAGCCGCGGAAATCCGCCTTCCTGAAGCACTGAACCGCAAGCTTTTGTGCCCCTTTCAATACTTCGGCGTCAGCGATAGCATTGACCTTTCGCATGTTGCCTGGGAGCGCGGTCGTTACATCCCGAGCGAACTGAGTAAGATTTATACTGGCAACGACCAACGGGTACGCGACATTCTCAACGCGCTGGAGTACTATACGAAAGACAGCCATCAAGTCCGTGCTTTGGGATTTTGTGTAACGGTCGATCACGCTCAGTACATGGCAGAGAAGTTCACGTTGGCAGGGTTGAAGGCCGATTTTCTTACCAGCGCAAACAGCCAGCGCAGGGAAGAGTTGCGGAACAAGTTGAAGCGCAAGGAAATCAACTACTTGTTCGTGGTGGACATATTCAACGAAGGGGTTGATATCCCGGAAATCGATACGGTGTTGTTTCTCCGTCCAACCGAAAGTCTCACGATTTTTCTTCAACAGCTGGGCCGAGGGCTTCGCTTGGCCGACGACAAAGATTGCCTGACAGTGCTCGATTTTGTCGGCAATGCTCGTCCGGAATACAACTTCGAAAACAAGTTCAGGGCCCTAATTGGTAGAACAGAGACAACAGTAAAAAAGGAAGTCGAGGAGAACTTCCCGCATCTTCCCCTGGGTTGTTCCATCGTGTTGGAGGCCAAAGCGAAGGATGTGATTCTGAAGAATATCAGTGCCGCCACTTCATTGAACCGAAGCCAGCTCATCCGGCGCATGCAAGAGTTCCGCAACCACAGCCTGCAGGAATTCAATATCCGTAACTTTCTGCGTTACCATGAACTGCCAGTCCAGATGATTTACAGGAGAGGCGGTTGGAAACGCTTGTGTTACGAAGCGGGTATTATCGACGTTTATGATGACACGTTTGAAGATGCCATCATCAGAGCCATCCGCAAAAAATGGCTTGCCACCCGTTCAACCAGTTATTTTAATTTTATACTCGGCCTCGCGCGCAGAGGCTTCCAGGTTTCCATGCATGCGTTGAATGAAGAGGAATACTTGATGCTGCAGATGCTGCATGTGGATGTATGGCCGGAAAATTCTGGATTCGAATCACTTGAAGCCAGCATTCGCGCAATCGGACAAAACAACATACTCCTGCAAGAAATCATCGAAGTTCTGGAATACCTGAATGACAGCATTGGATTTGAGGAGCTACCCTTAACGCTTCCATACGCACAACCGCTCAAGGTACATGCGCGTTACACCCGCGATCAGATTCTGGCAGCGTTTCGCTTCAGTGAATTCGGAAAACGGGCGTCCAACCGTGAAGGTGTCGCTGAAAAAGAAGAGCTTAAAACTGAACTGCTTTTCATCAATCTCATCAAGTCTGAAGAGAACTTTTCACCCACCACTATGTATGATGATTACGCCATCAGCGAATCGCTGTTTCACTGGCAGACGCAGAATTCAGCCGGGCCGGATACGCCGAAGGGCTTGTCGTACATCCATCACGAAGACAATAAGAAGAACATACTATTATTCATCCGCGAGAAAAAAACCGACGAATTCGACCAGACCATGGGCTATGTGTTTGTGGGAAGCGCGGTGTATGAAGACCATTCAGGTTCCAAACCCATGAGCATCCGCTGGAAACTGAACACACCTTTGCCGCATTACCTCTGGAAGCAGGCCGCCAAGCTGAGGGTCGGCTAGGTACCCTGTCCCTTACAGACCCTTCCCGTCCTTTCGTGTCCTCAATGTCCCACTTCATTGTTTCCAAAGCCCACACCAACACTGCCGCCCGCGAGAGGGATAGCAGCGGAAAGCCCGGAGCCGCCGAAGCATGAGGCGGCGAGGACTTGCAGCGAATAGCCCGGCCCGGCCGCAGGGAAAGGGCTCGCCATCCATAAAAAACAAACCCGGTTTCATCTCTCGTTAGCGTTGTGTCGAAAGTTGAAACCGGGTTATCATTTAATCATCGTCTTATCTGAACAAGGTCAGATCGCTTGAAACGCGCTGCTGTAGCTTCTTGGGGTCGTCGCCGCAGACTGTGCTGTAGTCCACCACCACTACGTAAGTGCCTGGAGGCAACAAGGTGCCGTTTACCCTGCCGTTCCAGCTGCCTTCCTGCAGGGTGCTGCTGTTAGCGCCGCGCCATTCCCATACTTTTCCACCCCAACGGTCGTAAATGGCCATATTGTATTCGAGGACGGTGGAAGTCATTGCCGGTTTGTAGACGTTGTTCAACAGGTCGCCGTTTTCAGGTGTAAAGGCATTGGCGAGCCAAACACGGGGCGCATCCACCACGTTAACCAATTGCTCGGAGGTGTTTTCGCAGCCCTGATCTGAAACGATGCGGTGCCTTACCCGATATGAGCCGGATAACTTGAAAACATGCTGGAAATAAGCAGAGTCGGACGCCTTGATGTCGTCTATAAACCATTGCGAACTGCTTCTTCCACGCCACAGCGGGAAGAAGGCAAGCGGTTCGCTGGCGAGGCTGACTTTGCATCCCTGGTGGATATCCATGCCCGCGTCGGGCTTTGGGTTCACCTGTACGAACCATTCTGAGGAGTCCATACAACCGAAGGACGTGGTACCTACTACTTTGTATATGCCCTGATTCTGGCGTCCTACCTGTGGTATTTCATAGAAGGTGGAAGTATTCTGTGTGCGTGGCAAGCCGGGTCCGGTCCAGACAAATCGCTCTGCATCGGTGTTCAGCACCAGGCGCAGCGGGCGGTATTCGCATATCTTTCCGGGTGAAAAATCGCTCAGATTCACTACCGGCTTTTTGAACACGCGAACGAAGGTTTGGTAGTTGCCTTCGCAGCCAAATTCGTCGGTAACCTTCAGGCGGTAAAGCCCGGAGTCGGCAGATTGCAGGTCTGCGAAACTGAGTATCGGATTCTGTATAAACTGACCACGCGGAGTTTGCCATTCGTAGAACCTGGCACCGGTTGCCCTGATCTGGAACAAGCCGCCTGCACAAAGTTGGGTGTCTCGCTGTACTATCACGCTGTCTAATCCTGTTCTTACTCTGACAGTTGCCGATGAGGTACAACCATTACGATCTGTACCTCGAAGTAGATAAAAGCCCGTGTCGGAACGCTGGAAAGGGCTGAAAACCAGGTCTCTGGCATTGGAGATAGTATCCCAGACGCCAAAGGCACGGTTAAAGCGCAACCAGCGGTAATCAAATGCGCCGTTAGCACGCAATGCAGCGTTTTGGTTGTAACAGAAAACCGCAGGCTGTGCTGAGGAAGTAACTGCAGGCAAGGCTTTCACGCCGACAAACACCCGGTTACTGTCACGGCAGCCGAACTGGTCTACACCGACAACTTTGTACCAATTGGATTTGGTGATGTTGAAGGAGTCGATCCGCAAGGGATTTACACCCCAGGGATATTGTTTTCCATCCGGATCTGTCCACCGGAAAGATGCGGCCTGGTTCATGGCAGCAGTGAGTACGGCGCTTCCTTTTTCGCAAACAAACATGGAGTCGTTGGCAAGCGTTACTGGATTCCTGGGCCGTTGTGTGAGGGTAATGGCCGTGTCGGCGCGGCAGTTTTTCCGATCCGAAGCAAACACCCTGTACGTTCCTATGCGAAGTGCGGCAAGACTGCTGTCGACAACCGGCACCGGCAATACCTGCCACTGGTAGCTGTAGCGTCCGTTTCCGCCCACAGCAGCTACGACAATCCGGCCGTCGTTTCCATCGAAACAATTGATGTTCTCATGGCGTGTCACCTTCACATACATTTGGGCTGGCTGGCGAATCAGCGCCACATTGGGGAAACTATCCCGGCAGCGGTTAGAATCACTCAACAGCAGTGAATAGCTGCCGGCTGTCATACCGGTAGGGTTGCGTTCAATGGATACCAACTGGTTTCCGGCATTGTACCAGCGATAATCTATTCGGCCTGTACCTCCGGAAGGAGTGGTGAAAATGCGGCCATCGGCTACGCCGAAGCATGACACATCGCGTACCGAATCAATGCGCACCCTGGGCAATACCGGTTGAGTAATGGTAAATGCCGTCACTACAGAACAACCATTGCTGTCGCGTACTTCTACGAAGTGATTTCCGGCGCTTAGCTGATCGTAAACGCTACCTGCTTCGGTAATTCCGTTCCAGAAATACCGATAGGGCTTAACGCCACCGATTACCACGGCTTCCACACGGGCAGTACTTCCGAAGCAAGGTGAAGGCCGCAGGATGTCAACCTTGGCCTGAAGTCTTGCCGGTTCGCGGATGATCATCGAATCTTTCAGCCGGCATCCGAGCATGTCAGTAACCAGGAGATAGTATTTACCGGCCGGAACACGCACGAGGTCAGCACCGAAGAACGTTCGGTTGCCCAAGGTCCATTCGAGCTGGTACGGGCCAACGCCACCATTGACCTTCACATTTGCCATACCGGTTGATTGACCGTGGCAAAGCACATCGCGCAATACCTGGATGGTATCGACCAATCGATCCGGTTGCAGCAGGCGGAAAGTGTCTCCGTTTTCACAACCATTGGCGTCGGAAACGGTGAGCTGGTAAAGGCCTGCGGGAATGCTGTCCAATCTTGAAACGGTTGAAAGCGCACGCCCATTCCATGAATACCTGTACGGACTTGTTCCGCCGGTCACGCTTGCATCCAGCGCCCCCAGGCCACCGTGACATTGAATCGGGCGGGTGAACCGGATACGCGGCAAATCGGGTTGTGGCCATACTCGTACGACCATGTCGGTATCCGCTGCACAACCGTGGATGCTGCGAACGGTCAAAGCAACCGTGTAACGGCCATGGTTGTTGTAGCGGTGTATCGGGCTGTAAAGGTTCGAATTGCTCGAATCGCCAAATGTCCAGCTGCTTGCCAAAGCACCGCCGCCGCTGTAATTCAGACTGAGGTTGCTGAATACAAACTGGTTGGGCTGCAGGCATTGCAGGGAGTCGTTCACACCAATGATGGCGGTCGGATGCCGATGGATGGTTATGCGCTGCTTGAATACGTCCACACAACCGTCTGAATTCCGAACCTGGAGGCTGATCGGGAAAAGGCCGTATGCATTGTACTTGTAAACAGGATTCTCCAGGGTTGTTGTATCGCTGTTCCCGAAATCCCAGTAATAATCCAGCGATTTGCGTAAGCCCGGATTGGAACTTCGGTTTCGGAACACAAACCAATTGTCTTTCAGGCATTGGGAAGTATCGTTGACGGTAAAGGCCGCAATCGGGTCGGGCTTCACGTAGAATACAACGGTATCCGTGGCTGTACAACCTTGGTCAGAAGTAATCCTGGAAACGGCAGTAAACCTTCCGCTATCCGCAAAAGTCTTCCGCAGCCAAGGTTGCGTATAACTGGTTCCGTCGCTCAGGATCCAACGGCGGGTAAAGGTGCCGGAGGTCAATGTTACTGTATCCGCCAGGGCGAACAAATTGTTGCGGAGGCAATGGTTTAAAATGGTGTCTTTCACTTTCACCGCAGGCACGGGATAGATACGGATGCGCTGTATCACCGTATCGCGGCAACCGTTGTTGCTGGTGGCTATCAGCCTTACGTTGTAGAAGCCGAAGCTACCGTATTTATGGGTTGGGGAAGTGAGGTTGGAAAATTTGCCATCGTCAAAGCTCCAGCTATAGGTCATGCTGCCACTCTGGATTCGGGACGTATTGCTGAATGCAGCCAAACCGTTGGCCGCACAGCTATTGGTCAGGGTAAATCCGGCTGAGGGGGCGTCGAACACGCGTATGGTTTCGCGGGCGGTATCCCTGCAACCATCGTCGGTTACTACAATCAACCGTACTGTATATTGACCCGCGCTGTTGTAGCGGTGCAATCCGTTGGTATCGGAGCTTTGGCTGTTGTCTCCGAAGTCCCAGAAGAACTTCACGTTGTTTCCGCTTGAATACCTGGAGCCATTGGTGAATTTCACCGTGGTGTTCACACCGCATACATTTCGGGTGGTGCTGAAAGCGGCCCGAACACGCTCGTAGATCACGATGTTACGGCTCACTTCATCGGTACAGCCCGAGTCGGTCGTAACCTTAAGTTTTACCGTGTGGGTGCCGGGGAAAGTGTAACTCAGGGTGGTGTCTTTGCGATACGCAAACCGGCCGGAACCAAAATCCCACAGGTAACCAACGATGCTGCCAACCGGAACAGAGGAAGTGCTCGATAGATTTACCGACAAATTCTGACTGCAATTGGCGTTGTAAGTGATGCCTGCCTTCGGGCTGGGATGAACGGTAATTAGACGATCGAAGGTGTCATTGCAAAGCGATGGGTGCCGGATAATCAGTCGTATGCGGTAAATACCTGCATTCACGTAGCTATGTGCCGTGTCCTTGGCGCGAATGACCGTTCCGTCTCCAAAATCCCATTCATATACGGATGAAGTTTGCAGGGATGTTGAAGTATTCTTGACGCGGAACCGGTTGTCGTTCAGGCATTGCTTAGCGCTGTTGAGTGTAAAGCTTGCAACAGGCGTAGGTTCAACGCGCACATGGGATCGGAATTCATCGGTACAACCATTGTTATCCGTCACGATCAGGTTGATGAACTTGATTCCTGAATTGGAATAGCGAACCACATTGCCGCTCGCCAACGACCCGGTATCCGGTTGCGCTCCGGTTCCAAAATGCCAGCGATAACTGGCAATGGCCGAACCGCTTACTGCGCGTGTCCCCGTCGAAGCGAAAACAAAGCGATTGGTCTGCAGGCATTGCAAGGTGTCGCTCGCTTGCCAACCAGCCACCGGATTCTCCAATACGCGTACAGACTTGTAGGCCGTATCACGGCAGGTATTGTTATCGCGCACAATCAGTCGTACCAGTTTGCTGCTGTGGTTGCGATAGACAACAGTATCCGGGTTTGCTCCGCTGAATTGACCTGTAGAAGCTGTGCTGTCAAAAGTCCAGGCGTAATTCAGGATGTATGAACCTGATACCGGTGTAGCAGCTTGCCTGAATACAAAGCCATTGGTATTCAGACATTGGGTATCCTGGTTGATGCTAAAGTCTGCGTTCGGATGCGCCAGCACCTGCACATTTGAAGCTATGCTGTCGCTGCAACCCTGGGCCGTGGCAATCCGGAGGCCAACACGGTAACGTCCTTCACGGTTGTAGATGATATTGGTGGGTGATTTAGCCCTGCTTGAGCTACCGTCGCCGAATGTCCAGAGATAAGACACAATGCTGTCTCCGCCGGCAGTTGAACGATTGGTGAAGCTGAAGTTGTTGCCGAACAAGCAAAGGCTGTCCTTGCTGCTGTTGAATCGGGCAACAGGGTCTGGATAGACACGCACCGGGAATTCTGCAGTGTCTTTACAGCCAAAGCGATTGGTGATGATGGAGACGGCTTTATACACGCCGGCAGCAGTGTAAGTATGTTGGGTGGATGAAACAGTGTCACCATTTCCATCTCCAAAACGCCAGATATATCGGTTGCCCGAGGTATTGCGCGCGGTGAAAACAACCTGATTGCCCTTGTTTGCGAGACATAACGCAGTATCGCTCACTGCGGGTGTTGCAGCAGGTTGCGGATGAACCGTCAGCGATTCACGGATGGTATCGGTACAGCCGTTCCGATCGTAGACGATCAGGCGTATGCTAAAGGTGCCGGCTTGGCTGAAACGTACGGTATCGGTGCGTACCTGGTTTCGCTGTAAGCTTGAGGGCAGGGCCGATGAACCGAAGTCCCACGCAAAACTTCGGAGGGAAGCGGAGTCCGCTCCCGAAGAGCTCCTGGGCGATACGGTGAAGTAGTTTCCTTTCAGACAAGATGTTCCGGTTACAGCTTGAATCCGGGCCTGTGGATTTGCTTTTACCCGAATACTGCGTGTAACCGTATCCCGACAACCATTCGCATCCAACACGATCAAGCGGATGGCCTTGTTGCCGGAGGTGCTGTAGCGCAGGGCATTGGGCGACTGCACGGTGTCGCTGCTGCGCGCCGCTCCGGACCCAAAACTCCAGTTCCAGCCGCTGAGCGAAGAGCCGCTCACCGGCGCCGACGTGGCCGAGCGGAAAGTGAACAGGTTGCTGCTCAGGCACTGGGAGTCCAGGTTGACCGTCAGGCGCGCAGTCGGATGCGGCTTCACAGTTACGCTGCGCGTAATGGTGTCGCGGCAGTTGTTGGACGTGCGCGTAACCAGCCGGACATTGTAGGTTCCGGCGCTGCTGTACACAACACCGGTGGGATTGCGTTGGGTGGAAGTGCTACCGTTGCCGAAACGCCAGTCGTAGGCATTGATGCTGCCCGAGCCGACGCGGCTGTTGTCGGTGAAGGAGAAGCTGTTGCCGCGCAAGCACTGGGCTGCAGCCGCAATACTGAAGTCAGCCGTTCCTTGCGGATACACGACAACATTGCTGAATGCGGTGTCGCGGCAACCGGCAGCGGTGATGGCGATCAAACGCACACGGTAGGTTCCGGTGTCGGCATAAGCCAGGCTGTCGCGGCTGTTGGAAGAAGTTCTTCCGCCGCCAAAACTCCAGGCATAACTCAGGCTTCCCGCGCTCACCGTGCTGGTGCTGTTGAACACAAAACGGTTGCCGCGGAAGCACTGTGCGTTGTTGCTCACCGTGAACGATGCCGTTGGGTTGGGGTTTACTGTCACGCTGCGGGTAAGCGTATCGCGGCAGCTGTTGCCGGTGATGGCGATGAGTCGGATGCTGTAGGTTCCGGCCGCGCTGTAGGTCTTGGTCGGGTTTGATGCGGTTGAAGTGGTTCCGTCGCCAAAGCTCCAGCTGTAGTTGCTTGCACCACTGCTGCTGTTGGTAGTCGTGAAGCTGTTGCCACGCAGACATTGAGATGCGCTGTTCAGGCTGAAGGCAGCAACGGGCTGCGGATACACGGTGATGTTCCTGGTAAGGGTATCAGAGCAGCCGCTGCTGTTGAAGGCCACCAGGCGAACGGTATAGGTTCCGGCGGTGCTGTAGGTCTTGGTAGGACTCGCGGCGGTTGAACTGCTGCCGTCGCCGAAAGTCCAGCTGTAGCTCGTGGCACCGGAGCTGCTGTTGGTAACAGAGAAGCTGTTGGCTTTCAGGCATTGCGCCGAGTTGCTGAGACTGAAGGCAGCTGTCGGGTTGGGGTTCACGGTCACGCTGCGGGTGAGGGTATCGCGGCAGCTGTTGCCGGTGATGGCGATGAGTCGGATGCTGTAGGTTCCGGCCGCGCTGTAGGTCTTGGTCGGGTTTGATGCGGTTGAAGTCGTTCCATCGCCAAAGCTCCAGCTGTAGTTCGTTGCGCCTGAACTGTTGTTGGTAGTGGCAAATCTGTTCCCGTTCAGGCACTGGCTGTTGCTGTTGAGGCTGAATGCAGCTACCGGCTGCGGGTGAACGGTGACGCTTCTGCTAATCGTGTCGGAGCAGCCGCTGCCGTTGAAGGCCACCAGGCGAACGGTATAGGTTCCGGCGGTGCTGTAGGTCTTGGTCGGACTCGCGGCGGTTGAACTGCTGCCGTCACCGAAAGTCCAGCTGTAGCTTGCGGCGCCGCTGCTGCTGTTGGTAACAGAGAAGCTGTTCGCTTTCAGGCATTGCGCCGAGCTGCTAAGACTGAAGGCGGCCGTCGGGTTGGGGTTCACCGTCACGCTGCGGGTAAGCGTATCGCGGCAGCTGTTGCCGGTGATGGCGATCAGGCGGATGCTGTAGGTTCCGGCAACGCTGTAAGTCTTGCCAGGGTTATTGGCCGTTGATGTGGTTCCATCGCCGAAACTCCAGCTGTAGCTTGTGGCACCTGAACTGCTGTTGGCAGTGGTGAAGCTGTTGCCGCGGAGACATTGCGCCGAGCTGTTGAGGCTGAAGGCGGCAACTGGTTGCGGGTGAACGGTGATGTTGCGCGTGATGGTATCGGTGCAACCGAAGGCATTCCGGGCCACCAGGCGCACGGTAAAGGTTCCGGTGCTGCTGTAGCTTTTGTTCGGGTTGCTGGCAGTCGAAGTAGTTCCGTCACCAAAGCTCCAACTGTAAGCGGTAGCTCCGCTGGAAGCATTGGAGAAGCTGAAGCTGTTGCCGCGCAGGCACTGGGCGTTGTTGCTGACAGTAAAGCCGGCGGTCGGATTTGTGATGACGTTGACTTGGGTATTGGAAGTATCTCTGCAGCCGTTCGCATCCAACACGATCAAGCGGATGGCCTTGTTGCCGGATGTGCTGTAGCGCAGGGCATTGGGCGACTGCACGGTGTCGCTGCTGCGCGCCGCTCCGGATCCAAAACTCCAGCTCCAGCCACTGAGCGAAGAGCCGCTCACCGGCGCCGACGTAGCCGAGCGGAAAGTGAACAGATTGCTGCTCAGGCACTGGGAGTCCAGGTTGACGGTCAGGCGTGCGGTCGGATGCGCTTTCACGGTTACGCTGCGCGTGGTGGTGTCGCGGCAGTTGTTCAGCGAAGAAGCAATCAGTCGAATAGTATAGGTGCCAGCAGCGTTGTAGGTTTTGGAAGGAGAGGTGCTGGATGAAGAGGTTGCATCACCGAAGCTCCAACTGTAACCATTGGCGCCTGTGGAGGTGTTGGTAGTTACAAAACTGTTACCGCGCAGACACAGGCTGTTGTTGGCCAGACTGAAACCTGCAACCGGTTGCGGATGTACCGTTACGGAACGTGTCTGCGTATCGCGGCAGCCGGTTGCAGTGATGGCAATAAGCCGGATATTGTAGCTATTGGCCGTGGTATAGGTTTTAGAGGGCGAAGTTGCTGCAGAGCCGGTAGCATCCCCAAAATCCCAGCTATAGCTGTTTGCTCCGCTGCTGCTGTTGCTGGTTACGAAGTTGTTTCCACGCAGACATTGGCTGTTGTTCGAAAGGGTGAAAGCAGCGGTGGGACTGGAGTTTACGGTTATATTACGCCTTACTGTGTCCCTACACCCGTTGCTTGTACTTGCGACCAGAGTTATCGTGTAAGTACCTGTGGCCGCGTAAGATTTAGATGGTGTGCTTGCCGTGCTGCTGCTGCCATCGCCGAACGTCCAGTTGTACGTGTTTGCTCCGCTGCTTGTATTCGTGGTGACAAAGTTGTTTCCGCGGATACATTGCGTATTGCTGTTCAGGCCAAATGCGGCTATCGGTTGTGGATTTACGGTCAGCGAACGGCTGAAAGTATCCCGGCAACCGTTCGAATGTATGGCAATCAGCCGAATCGTGTAAGTGCCGGCAGCAGCATATGATTTGGCCGGGCTGCTGGTGCTTGCGTTGGTTCCATCCCCAAAATCCCAGCTATAGCTGCTCGCAGATGTGCTGTTATTCGTGGTGGCAAAACTGTTTCCAAGCAGACACTGGGCGTTGTTGTTCAGTGAGAAGGAAGCGGTCGGGCTTGCATTGACGGTTACACTCCTGGTTTGGGTATCGCGGCAACCATTGGTGCTCGCGGCAATCAGCCGGATGGAATAGCTGCCGGCACTGCTGTAGGACTTCAGCGGATTGGTCAGTGAAGAAGTAGTTGCATCACCGAAACTCCAGCTGTAGCTGTTGGCACCTGTGCTGCTGTTGCTAGTAACAAAGCTGTTTCCACGCAAACACTGGGTGTTTGAATTCAGACTGAAAGCGGCACTCGGATTGGGATTAACGGTGACGCTTCTGGTGAGCGTATCGCGGCATCCGGAGGCGGATATGGCGATCATGCGGATGGAGTAAGAACCCGCTGCCGTGTAAGATTTGGAAGGTGAAGCGATGCTGGCGCTGGTTCCATCTCCAAAGTCCCACGCATAACTGCCCGCACCCGTGCTGCTATTGGTAACCGTGAAATTGTTGCCGCGGAGGCACTGGCTGTTGTTGTTCAGGGTAAACGCAGCCGTCGGACTCGACTGTACGTTGACGGTTCGACTCAATGTGTCGCGGCAAGCGTTGCCGGTGATGGCAATGAGTCTTATGGTGTAAGTGCCCGCGGCCGTATAGCTCTTGGTCGGATTGCTAACCGAAGAACTGGTTCCATCTCCAAAATCCCAACTGTAGTTGCTTGCACCTGAGCTGCTGTTGCTGGTAACGAAACTGTTGCGGCTCAGGCATTGGGTTGCATTGTTCAGGCTGAAGTTGGCTGCAGGTTGGGGGTGAACAGTGACCGAACGGCTGATGGTGTCCCGGCAACCATTGGAAGAAATAGCTACAAGCCGGATAGCGTAACTGCCCGAAGTTACATAAGATTTTACAGGAGAAGTCTGGGTTGAACTTGTTCCGTCGCCAAAACTCCAGTTATAACTGCCGGCCCCGCTGCTGTTGTTGGTGGCCGTAAATCTATTGCCTTGTAAACACAGCGCAGAACTGCTCAATGTAAATGAGGCAGTCGGATTGGGCCGGATGTAAATGGATAGCGTTCCGGTATCGCGGCATGCATTGGCGTCGATCACAATCAACCGCACCGCCTTGGTGCCGGAACCTGAATACGCAACGCCGGCCGGAGATTGTACGGTATCAGCACTCCGTGAGGCTCCGGTGCCGAAACTCCAGCGCCAGCCGGAAAGGGAAGAGCCACTTACCGGGCTTGAGCCGGAAGATCGGTACGTGAACAGGTTGTTGCTCAGACATTGGGAATCGAGGTTTACGCTTGCCCTCGCCGTTGGATGCGGCTTAACCGTCATGCTGCGGCTTAGCGTATCGAAACAGTTGTTCAATGAGGCAACAATCAAACGTACATTGTATGTACCTGTGCTTGCGTATGATTTGGTTGGGGATGAAGAAGATGAGGTCGTTCCATCGCCAAAGGCCCAGGCAGAAGTGTTGGCACTGGTACTGCTGTTGGTGAAACTGAAACTGTTCCCGCGCAAGCACTGGCTGTTGTTCGCTGCGTTGAAAGCGGCCACCGGCTGCGCATGGACTGTAACTGTGCGGCTCAGGGTATCGCGGCAACCCGCGGTGCTGACAGCGATCAGCCGTATGCTATAGGTGCCGGAAGCGCTGTAGGTTTTGGAAGGAGAAGTCAATATTGAGCCGGTTCCATCGCCAAAATCCCAGCTGTAGCTGCTCGCGCCCGTACTGCTGTTGGTGGTATTGAAACTGTTTCCACGCAGGCATTGGGCATTGTTGTTCAGACTGAATCCTGCAGTCGGATTGGGGTTTATGGTCACCGAACGACTGAGTGTATCGCGACAAGACGCCGAACTTACCGCAATCAGCCGGATGGTGTAGGTACCGGCTGCTGCGTAAGATTTTACCGGCGCATTTGCGGTGGAAGTGGTTCCGTCACCAAAGCTCCATTCGTAGCCCGTTGCGCCCGAACTGCCGTTGGTGGTGGTGAATCGGTTGCCGCGCAGGCATTGGCTGCTGTTGTTGAGCGTGAAGCCGGCCGTCGGATTCGGATTTACCGTCACCGAACGGCTGCTGGTATCGCGGCAGCTGTTCGCAGTACTGGCAACCAAACGAATGGTATATGTCCCTGCGGCGCTGTAGGTCTTGGTCGGCGCGCTGGCTGTGGAAGTTGTTCCATCACCGAAATCCCAGCTGTAGCTGCTCGCACCGGTGCTGTTATTGGTGCTGATGAAGCGGTTTCCATTGAGGCACTGCGTGCTGTTGTTGAGGCTGAAGCTGGCCGTCGGGTTGGGATGCACCGTCACGCTGCGGGTAAGGGTATCGCGGCAGCCATTGCCTGAAACAGCGATCAACCGAATGGAATAAGTTCCGGAGCTTGAATAGGTTTTTACAGGAGCCGTCTGTGTGGAGGTTGTTCCATCGCCAAAACTCCATTCGTAGTTGCTTGCTCCGGTACTGCTATTGCTTGAAGTGAACCGGTTGCCACGCAAACACTGGGCAGTAGAGTTGAGACTAAAACCGGCTGCGGGCTGAGGATGCACGGTAACGGTACGGCTCAGCGTGTCGCGACAGCCGTTTGCACTGATGGCAATCAGGCGGATGGTATAGGTTCCCGCAGCGCTGTAAGTCTTGGTCGGTGTGGTCTGGCTGGAAATAGTTCCATCGCCAAAACTCCAGTTGTAGGAGGTTGCTCCGCTGCTGCTGTTGGTAAAGCTGAATCTGTTTCCCGCCAGGCATTGGCTGGAAGATGTAAGGGTAAACGCTGCGGTTGGATTGGGTTCAGCAAATACGGATACCAGGCCTGTATCGCGGCAGCCATTGGCATCTGCAACAAAGAGCGAAACTGCCCGTACACCAGAAGTGCTGTAAACGACCGCTGAAGGCGATTGTACCGTATCACCGCTGCGGCTGGCTCCCGTTCCATAGGTCCAGCGCCATCCGGTGATGGACGAACCGCTAACAGGTGTGGAGGATCCTGCGCGGAACACAAACTGGTTTCCACTGAGGCATTGGGTGTCGTTGTTCACCGTCGCACGGGCAACAGGATGGGCTTTAACCGTGACCGTTCTTGTCAGCGTATCGCGACAGGAATTCAGGGTAATGGCGATAAGCCGTACATTGTAGGTTCCGGTGCTGTTGTAGGTTTTAGAAGGACTAGTCGCGCTGGTCGTGGTTCCGTCACCAAAGCTCCAACCGTAAGTATTCCCGCCGGTACTGCTGTTGGTGAAACTGAAATTGTTTCCACGCAGGCATTGGCTGTTGTTGTTTATTGTGAAGCCGGCTGCTGGTTGTGCATGAACCGTTGCGGTGCGGCTCAGGGTATCGCTGCAACCACTGGCATTGAAGGCAACCAGGCGTATGGTATAGGTTCCGGCGGCAGTATAGGTTTTGGAAGGGGAGCTGACAGCCGATGTGCTGGCATCGCCAAAACTCCAGTTGTATGTGCTGGCTCCGGTGCTGCTGTTGGTGATGGCAAAGCTGTTTCCACGCAGGCATTGTGCGCTGTTGCTGATACTGAAACCGGCAACGGGGTTCGGGTTTACCGTTACCGAGCGGCTCAGGGTATCGCGACAGCCCGCGGAACTCAGGGTTATTAAACGGAAAGTATACGTTCCGGAGGCGGAATAGGTCTTTACAGGTGAAGCGGCCGTTGAAGTGGTTCCGTCGCCGAAACTCCATTCGTAAGAAGATGCACCGGTGCTGCTGTTGGAAACGGCAAACCGGTTTCCGCGCAGGCATTGCGTGCTGTTGTTGAGGCTGAATCCGGCGCTTGCGTTGGCGTTTACCGTTACCGTTCTGCTCAGGGTATCCCGACAGCCGGAAGCGGTAATGGCAATGAGTCTGATCGCGTATGTTCCGGCCGCGCTGTAGGTTTTGGATGGTGCGTTTGATACAGATGAAGTGCCATCGCCAAAGTCCCAGTTATACGTGCTGGCGCCGGTACTGCTGTTGGTGGTGCTAAAGCTGTTTCCGCGCAGGCATTGGGTGGTATTGTTCAACGTATAGGCAGCAGTGGGATTTGGGTTTACCGTTACCGAGCGGCTCAGGGTGTCGCGGCAACCGGCAGCGCTCGCGGCAATCAGCCGGATGGTATATGTTCCGGAGGCGGAATAGGTCTTTACAGGTGAAGCAGCCGTTGAAGTGGTTCCGTCGCCGAAACTCCATTCGTAAGAAGCTGCACCGGTGCTGCTGTTGGAAACGGTAAACCGGTTTCCGCGCAGACATTGTGTGCTGTTGTTGAGGCTGAATCCGGCGCTTGCATTGGCATTTACCGTTACCGTTCTGCTCAGGGTATCCCGACAGCCGGAAGCGGTAATGGCAATGAGTCTGATCGCGTAGGTTCCGGCCGCGCTGTAGGTTTTGGATGGTGCGTTCGATACAGATGAAGTACCATCGCCAAAGTCCCAGTTATACGTGCTGGCGCCGGTGCTGCTGTTGGTGGTGCTAAAGCTGTTTCCGCGCAGGCATTGGGTGGTATTGTTCAACGTATAGGCAGCAGTGGGATTTGGGTTTACCGTTACCGAGCGGCTGAGGGTGTCGCGGCATCCATTGGAGTTGATGGCAATCAGCCGTATGGAATAGGTTCCTGCTGCGGTATAGCTTTTTGATGGAGAAGTACCGGAATGGCCGGTGCCATCGCCAAAAGACCATTCATAGGTAGTTGCCCCCGTGCTGCTATTGGTTGTTTGGAAACTATTTCCGCGCAGACATTGGGCATTTGTATTTAAAGTGAAACCGACGGCAGGTTGTGGGTGAACCGTAACCGTGCTTCTTTGCGTATCCCGGCAGCCGTTGGAAGCAATGGCAATGAGTCGGATGCTGTAAGAACCGGCGCTGGCGTAGCTTTTGGAAGGGTTACTGGATGAAGAGGAAGTGCCGTCACCAAAATCCCACGCGTAGGATGTGGCGCCACTACTGGTATTGGTAGTTTGGAAACTGTTATTGGGAAGGCAGCGGGTGGATGTGTTCAGCGTAAAACCTGCAGTCGGCCCGGCATTTACCGTAACGCTGCGGGTCAGGGTATCGCGACAACCGTTGGAGGTGATGGCAATCAAACGGATATTGTAAGTGCCGGCTGTCGTGTACGATTTTGCCGGATTGCTCAGGGTTGAGGAAGTTCCATCCCCGAAAATCCAATCGTAACTGCTGGCACCGGTGCTGGAATTCGTTGTTGTGAACCTGTTCCCGCGGATGCACTGTGTATTGCTGTTCAGACTGAAGTCTGCCGATGGGTTGGTATATACATTGACCGTGCGGGTCAGCGTATCGCGGCAGCCGTTCGTGCTGACGGCAATCAATCGTATGGTATAGGTTCCTGCGCTTGCATAGGTTTTGGTCGGATTGCTCAGGCTGGAACCGGTTCCATCGCCAAAACTCCAATCGTATGTGCTGGCGCCGCTGCTGCTGTTGGTGGTTGTGAAGCGGTTGCCCCGCAGACATTGTGCATTGTTGTTCAGACTGAAACCGGCTGCTGTGTTGGGATGAACCGTGACGCTGCGGCTGGCGGTGTCGCGACAACCCGCTGAACTGATCGAAATCAAACGTACCGTATAGGTTCCGGCTGCCGCATAGGTTTTGGAAGGCGATCCAGCTGTGGAAGAAGTTCCGTCGCCGAACGTCCAGCTGTAAGCAGAACCACCGCTACCTGAATTCGTAAACACGAAGCTGTTGCCTTTGAGGCATTGGGCAGCGTTGTTTACACTGAATGCTGCCACAGGTTGTGCGTTAACGGTCACGGTGCGGCTCAGCGTATCCCTGCAGGCGTTGGTGGTGATGGCAATCAACCGGATATTGTAGGTTCCGGCTGCTGCGTAGGTTCTGGAGGGCGAAGTGCTACTGGAAGTGAAGCCATCGCCAAAATCCCAGGCGTACGTACTTGCACCGGAAGACGTATTGGTAGTCGTGAAGTTATTCCCGCGCGAACATTGGTTATTGCTGTTCAGGGTGAATCCGGCCGTGGGGTTGGCATACACATTGACCGTGCGCGTGAGCGAATCCACACAGCCGTTAACGGTGGTAACGCGCAGCCGGATGCTGTAAGTGCCCGAAGCAGTATACGTTTTGTCAGGGGATGTTGCGGTGGAACTGCTGCCATCGCCAAAACTCCAGTTATAGCTTCCAGCCCCGGTGCTGTTGTTGCTGGTGGTAAAACGATTACCGCGCAGACACTGGGCATTGTTGTTCAGGGTGAACGAGGCGACCGGCTGGGTGTGAACCGTCACTGTTCTTGTAACCGTATCCCTGCAACCGGAGAAGCTTACCGCAATCAGTCGGATGGTGTAGTTTCCTGCGCTCGCGTAACTTTTGGTGGGCGAGGTTGAAGAGGACCCGGTTCCGTCGCCAAAATCCCACAGGTAACTGCGGGCCCCTGTGCTGGTATTGGTGGGGGAAAAACTGTTTCCGCGCAAGCATTGAGCGGTGCTTCCAAGACTAAAACCTGCAACGGGCATGGCTTCAACGAACACATTGAAACGTGCCGTGTCGCGGCAGCCATTGGCATCGGTCAGGATGAACGTAACCGGTTTCAGTCCGGCAGCGCTATACGTTACCGCAGCGGGTGTCTGATTGGTGTCGGAGCTGCGGGAAGCACCGGTGCCAAAAGTCCAGCGCCAGGAGGCCAACGAGGAACCTGCGGCAGCGGACGATGAACCGGAGCCGAATGTAAACCGGTTGCCCGACAGGCACTGCGTATCGTTGTTGACCGTTGTGCGAGCGATGGGATGTGCTTTTACCGTAATGGTGCGTGTTTGCGTATCCAGACATTGGTTCGATGTTCTGGTGATGAGCCGCACATTGTAAGTACCGGCTGCGCTGTAAACGATTCCCGAAGGATTCCTGAGCGTAGAACTGCCGCCGTTGCCAAATGTCCAGTTATATCCGTTGATACTGCCTGAACCTACCCGGCTGTTGTCGGTAAAGGAAAAACTGTTGCCCCTCAGACATTGCGGATTCGATGCCACAGTGAAGTCGGCCGTTCCCTGGGGATATACCGTAACGGTGCTGTTGGCCGTGTCCCGGCAACCTGAACGGGTAGTTACGATGAGCCTGATAGCATACTTGCCGGTGTCTCGGTAATGGATCGTATCGCTTTTCGAACCCGAAACAAACCCACCCCCGAAACTCCAGCTGTAGCCGGTAATGCTGTCTCCCGTTACAGTAGATGTGCTCCGGAAGACAAAGCGGTTGTAATCCAGACACTGGCCGTTGTTGTTGATGTTAATGGATGCTGATGGTTGTGCGAGTACCCGCACGGTGTCGGTAATGGTGTCGCGACAACCGTTACCTGAAACCACGATAAGCCGGATGGAATAACGGCCCGCACTGCTGTAGGATTTGGAAGGATTCGTTGCCGTTGAGCTGGTTCCATCGCCAAAATTCCAGTTGTAACCCAGGCTGCCCGTCGCAATGGTCGAGCGGTTCGTGAATACAACACTGTTTCCGCGCAGACACTGGCGCTTGTTATTGACCGTGAAGGAAGCAAGGGGTTCCGGATGGATACTGATGTTGCGGCTCGCGCTGTCTTTGCAGGCAAAAGAGGATGTTACTACCAGTTTGACCGTGTAACCGCCACTCGCGCCATAGCGGTGAGTGAAAGGTCCTGCGCCAAAGTTGCTGTTGCCATCGCCCAGCGTCCATTGGTAGCTGCTGATGCTGCCGGAACCGGAGGCGAGGGAGGAAGTGGATGTGAGCCGCACGCGGTTGCCATCCAGACAAGGCTGCAAGGAATCGGCAGTAAACGAAACTTGCGGCAAGGCTTTGACTTCGATATCGACAAACGTGTCTTTCGAACAGCCATCAGCACCGGTAACACGCAGGCTGTACCTGCCTGCCCGCGATGATGCAATCCCTGAAATCCGGATGATACTGTCGGAACTTGTGTAAGAAGCAGGACCGCTCCATTGATAGGTTGCGGGATAGAGGATACCGGCCGGGCGGAATGAAAAGGCCGTACGCTGGCCCAGGCAGTAAACGGAATTGCCTGAAAATACCGGTCGGATGGGCGGCTTTACCCGCACTTGCAGGCGGCTCGTATCGCGGCAACCGCTGGAATCCCGAACAATGATCGTGTAGGTTCCCGAACGGGAGCTGTCTGCCATGAGAATCCGGATCAGGTTGCCTGAACCGGAAAAACTGCGCGGACCTGTGCAAGTCACCGAAGAGAGGTTATTGGGGCTAATTACGAATCGGATGGTATCGTGAAAACAAACCTGCGCATCGTAGGCGATATTGTACTGCGGGCCGACCGTCAGGCGGATGGAATCGAGTGATCTGCAGTTGTTTGAATCTATGACCAACACCCGGTAGGTGCCGGTATGCGCGGGCAGGGAAGCAGGAAAGCGCAACAGATTCTTACCGGCCTGGGTGAATCCGCCCGGACCTGTCCAGGAATACGTTTTTCCGGCGGGTGAAACGGCGGAAGCGCGAAGCGTATCTCCTTTGCAGAAATGCCTCCTGGCAGCGCTGATTGTCAACTTAGAGCCGGGGAGAAAGGTGTTCAGGCGGAGAAAAGCCGTATCGGTGCAACCGAATTCATTCGTGACGATAACCCTGTACAGCCCGGTGTCGCTCAGCGTTGCCTTGATTCTGGGGAATTGTAAGGTGGACGTGAAGCTGCGTGGACCCGTCCAGCGCACCGTGTAACCGGCCGGGAATTTTTTCCGCCAATCTGCAGCCTTGAATTTGTATCCCGGTACGAAAAGGGAGGAATCAATGGCCACATACAGGTTGATGGAATCGTTCAGGCAAGCGGTATCGTGCTTGGTACGGAGGTATTTATGGCAATAGTTGATATCGATGAAGAAAGCGTCGTACGAAGAGCCGTAACGACTCTGGAAAGCATTCTTCACAAAGTTGCTGTCTGAGTTGGTCTCTCCTACAATGAAAACGTCACCGGCAATGCCGTGGGCGATGCCGTAGCTGTATTCTTCTTCACTCCGGCCGAAATAGGTTCCCCAAACGCGGGAACCGGTATTGTTGAATTTGACTACGTAAGCATCCTTACCGCCGTCTTTTTCTTCTTGCAGGGCATTTTTGGTTGCAATGGCGGTATTGGTAGCGCTTTTGGATTCTGTGTAACCGGTCAGGTATAAGAAATTGTTGATATCGCGATCGAGAGAAGTTCCATAATCGTTGTTGTCGCCTCCATAATAGGTTCCCCAAACCGTGCGGAATTGCAGGTTGGTTTTTAGCAGGAAAGCATCGGTATTGCTGGATGTATTTCCCTGGTTCAGGCTTCCCTGGTGTCCTGAACTGAGAGCGGTCAACCGGTCACTGTTGGTGGTGCCGGCAAATGCAAGCGAAGTGGAGTCGGCAATGATCGACATGATCTGATCATCGCCTCCGCCTCCGAAGTAATAATTGCGGATGCGTGCACCGGTATTTCTGAAGGCAGTGGCATAACCATCAAAACCGGAAGAAATGCTGTTCAGGCTGTTGCTGAGACTGGCTGATTTTGTTTTTCCAACCGTGTAAAGGGTATCCCTGACTCCAAACACAACATCGTATAAGATGTCCGTACCGGTTCCTCCCCAATAGGTTGAAAACAACCTCGACCCTGCCGTGTCCAGATATAAAATAAAGCCATCACCATTGCCGGCGTAAGCTGATTGACTAACAGCGTATCCGGTGGCTGCGCGGTGAACCAAAGAAGTATCATCTGAGTAAGATACGCCTACAATGCACGGCCTGTTGTTTCGGTCTGTGCTGACACTGTAGGCTGTTTCGTCCTCGCTGCCGCCCAGGAAATTCGACCAGATAAGTCGCCCGTTGTCGTCGAATTTGGCGATGAAGGCATCGAGTTTGCCGCCATGACTTGTTTGAACGCGATTCCGGTACAACAGTCTGGACGCATTGCGGGAAGAATTGGTATGCCCGGTAAGGTAAATGAAGTTGTCTTTGCTGACAGTAACGGCAAAGCCCACATCTGTGCTGTCGCCGCCGTAATAGGTTGCCCAAACCCTGCTTCCGGTTCCGCCCTCTTTCTTCATTTTCACCAGGAAGGCATCGTCGAAATTGCCGCCTCCAAATGCGCTCTGGAAGACCCCACTGGTAGCGAGTGAGGAAGAGGTGGTTCTCCCGCAGAAATAGGCATCACCGGCACTGTTGGTTGCCACTCCATACCCTTGATCGTTGCCGGATCCGCCGTAATAGGTAGACCAGCGCAGAATGGGAACCGGGTCGATGTGCAGCTGGCAATTGCGTTGGGTTTCCGCTTGAAAACCCACTTCACCATTGGGCCGTACTTGCCATTTTACAATTGCCGGAAGATTTCCCCCATTGCAGGCAGAGAAGGAGTAAGGCAAATCATCACTGATTACACCTAGCGACGTTTCAATCAATAGTTTTCTGCCATTCTCTGCCAGGCTCAGGCTCTTGCTGCCTTCTACGCGCATGGAGAGGTTCTTCAATCCCTGAGCGGGTTCTTTGACAACAAACTCATATTTGAATCCACTCTTTTCACTCCAGCTGAAATGCACATCAATGCCAGGCCAGGCTTCTTTGTACAGGAGTGTTTTGTAATGCGGCACCTGCGGGAAGGAGCCGAGTTGGTTATAGAAATTGCTGAATGCAATGGGCGCCGATGTAGCTACCCATGCATTGCCTTTTCCCCGCTGTCCGGCGAAATTGAAATCAACCCTGTGCACATAAAATGAATCTTGCCCACCCACAACCGATTTTCGATGCTGCACTTCATAGCTGAACCCATGGTTGCGCAGCTGTATCCGCATTCCATCTGCGATTCCAATATACTGTACATGTGTGTTGACCTTCCCAAGTTGATCATGAATTTGTCCGTTGTTCATTACAAATCCAGGCTGATGGTTGGACCATACGGGTTGCATGGCCCCAAACATTACCCAGATGGCTTTAAGAAACCTCTTTGCAAGTTGCTTATTTACGACGCGGTCGGTGTGCAATTTGTTTAAAAACATTCCAAAATATTGATTAAGGAACCCCAAAGATATACCAGCACCCTTTGTTTTAAATGACCTTTGTCAACCGACTTGCTGATTGATTAAGATATTTAAATATCAGATTGATATATCTAATTGATGTTATGGCGTTTTGGGTAAAAAAGCCGTATAAATGCGCCTTCGAAACTTGTTCCGCATACCACCACGGTATTCAATGAGACTAACTGCTTATGAATCAGCATTTTTAAGCCATGCCCGCGGCTTTGCCCGGTGCCATGCAATCCCTTCCCGTCCTTTCGTGTCCTCAATGTCCCACTTATCGTTTCCAAAGCCCACCACTGCACTGCCGCCGCGAGAGGGATAGCAGCGGAAAGCCCGGAGCCGCCGAAGCATGAGGCAGCGAGGACTTGCAGCGTAAAGCCCGGCCCGGCCGCAGGGAAAGGGCTCGCCTCGAACATAGCCAGGCTTGGCGGGAACAGTTTTGGTTTGGCCGGAATGGGCCCGAAAAGAGCGGATGTTGCCTTGATGCGCCTTGATGCGCAATCGTGTCAGACAAGCATGCGCACGGGCTCTTCGAGCAGCGCGCGGAAGGTCTGGAGGAACTGGGCTCCGGTGGCGCCGTCTACTACGCGGTGGTCGCAGCTGAGGGTAACATTCATGGTCTTAACGGGCTTCACTTCGCCGTTCACTACGCCAACCGTGTCTTTAACGGCACCAACGGCCATGATGCAGGCATCGGGCGGATTGATGATGGCTGTGAAAGAGTCGATGCCGAACATGCCGAGGTTGCTGACAGTGAAGGTGTTACCTGCCCAATCCTGAGGCTGCAGCTTCTTTTCTTTGGCCTTCTTGCCGTATTCCTTCACTTCGGTGCTGATCTGGCTGAGGCTCTTCTGGTCGGCAAAGCGCACCACAGGTACGAGGAGGCCTTCTTCCACGGCCATCGCGACGCCGATATGGATATGGTGGTTGTAGCGGATCTTGGTGCCGAGCCAGGAGCTGTTCACCTTTGGATGCTTGCGCAGCGCTCCGGCGACAGCCTTCACCACGAGGTCGTTCATGCTGATCTTGACTTCGCTGATGGCGTTGAGCTGTTCGCGGGCGGCAACGGCATTGTCCATATTGACCTCGATGTTGAGGTAGAAATGGGGCGCGCTGAATTTGCTTTCGCTGAGGCGTGCGGCAATGGTTTTGCGCATCTGCGACACGGGTATTTCTTCGTAGCTTTCTGTACCGGGGAATACAGTGGCAGCAGGAGCTGTCTGTGCCGGTGCCTGGAAATTTTCTACGTCTTGCTTTACGATGCGTCCGTTTTCGCCGCTGCCGTTCACCTGGCTGAGGTCGATGCCTTTGTCGGCAGCGAGTTTGCGGGCGAGGGGAGAAGCGAGGATGCGGCCGTTGTTGTTGGCCGGTGCGCTGACTGGCGCTGCAGCGCTGATTGGCGGGGCGGGGCTGCTTTGTACGGGCGTGGCAGCTGGTTCATTGTTAACGGGTTCTGCTGCGGGTGGATTGTTGTTGCTTGCAGCGGCGGCCTGACCGGCATTGAGCAATGCGCTGATGTCTTCGCCGGGCTTACCGACGATGGCCACGAGTCCGTCTACCGGCACAGCCTGTCCTTCACCGACAGCGATGTGCAGCAGGGTTCCTTTGCTGTAGCATTCGAAGTCCATCGTCGCTTTGTCGGTTTCCACCTCGGCGATGATGTCTCCTGATTTCACGGTATCACCTTCCTTCACGAGCCATTTCACCACAACGCCTTCGGTCATGGTATCGCTCATTTTGGGCATGCGGATTATTTCGGCCATAATGCTTTCGGGCTGCGAAAATAGGGGAATTCGGCCGATTTGGCGGAGACTAATAGGGCTGGTTTGGCATTCAGTATCCTGTAACTTTTAACTTCGCA
>Ga0209990_10000672_pt1 | contig 33043 bp, 31 predicted proteins | sample NOAtaG_6_FD_187304 | JGI IMG/M metagenome (GOLD analysis project Ga0209990, IMG submission 187304) | Freshwater lake microbial communities from Lake Erie, under a cyanobacterial bloom - NOAA_Erie_Diel5S_2200h metaG (SPAdes) (version 2) | ecosystem: Environmental > Aquatic > Freshwater > Lake ...
AGATCACCACCGGGATGCCGGCCTTCGCCTGGAAGCGCGCCAGGGTCGCCACCGCCTCGCCGAGCCCGCCGGTCCGCGCGTAGGGCGCCAGCTCGGCCGTCAGGTGCACGACGCCGGCGCGGGCACCGGCCCCGTCGCGCAGCACGGGCGCCGGCTCGTGGCCTGGCGGGGCCGCGGGCGACGGGGTGGGCGCGACCCCGGAGAGCGGGACGTTCGGCGAGCGGGACCGCCGTCCGGAGGGACGGGAGCGAGAGGGCATCGGTGGTGGGCGCAGGTTACCGCCGGGACGGGGGAGCCGCGAGAGCAGGTCCCCCACGGGCCACGGGCGAAAACCCTGAAGCCCGGCCGACCCGCCACGACGGCGGTTCGGCCGGGCTTCGGGCCCGGAGGATCAGCCGATGGGCGGGTCGTCCGGGCGGCCGGTGCCGCGCAGGCCCGGCGCGTAGAACTGCGCCACGTAATCGCGCAGCATCCGCGACCCGGTGAAGCGCCGGCCCGCCTGGCGCATGGCGTGCTTCATCATGCGCGCCCACTGCGGGCTCACGCCGCTGCGGTCGGCCCGGGCGTAGAAGGCGGGCACCACCTCCTGCTCGAGCAGCTGGTAAACGCGCTCCGCCGCGGCGGCGTCGCCGTCCTCCCCCTCGCGCACGGCCACTGCCCACCCGTTGGTGCCGTCGTAGCCCTCCTCCCACCAGCCGTCCACGGTGCCCATCTGCGGGACGCCGTTGAGGGCGGCCTTCATGCCGCTCGTCCCCGAGGCCTCCATCGGGACGCGCGGGAGGTTCATCCAGAGGTCGGTGCCCTGCACGAGCAGGTGGGCGAGGTGCATCTCGTAGTCGTCGAGGAAGGCGATGCGGCCTTCGAAGCGCGGGTCGCGCGTGTAGCGGTACACCTGCTGCAGCACCTGCTTGCCGGGCTGGTCGGCCGGGTGCGCCTTGCCGGCGAAGATGATCTGCACCGGGCGCTCGGGATTCGTGACGATGCGCCGCAGCCGCTCGGGATCGTGGAAGATGAGCGAAGCGCGCTTGTAGGTGGCGAAACGCCGCGCGAAGCCGATCGTGAAGGTCGTCGGGTCGAGCAGCGTGCCGGCCCCGACGATCTGCGCCGCCTCGAGGTCCTGGCTGGTGAAGGCGCGGCGGGCGAACTCGCGGATCGCCTGGATGAGCACGCGCTTGAGGCCCAGGTGCGCCAGCCACAGCGCGTCATCGGGGAGGTCGAGCACGCGATCCCAGAAGTCGGGCTCGTCCACGCGGTGCCCCCAGTCCCGGCCGACGTGCCGGTCGAGCAGCTGCATGATCGGGTTGGCCATCCAGGTGGCGAGGTGCACGCCGTTGGTGACGTGCCCCACCGGCACCCCCTCGGGACGGCGCCCCGTCCAGAGGTGCTGCCACAACTCGCGCGTGACGACGCCGTGGCGCTCCGAGACGCCGTTGACGTGCTGCGAGAGCCGGATCGCCAGCGCCGTCATGTGGAACCGGTCGCCGTTGTCCGGGTGGTGGGCGAGCGCCATCATGCGGTCGCGCGTGACGCCGAGCTCGAGCCAGAGCGGCCCGGTGGTCTCCGCGACCGCGTCGAGGTCGAACATGTCGTGCCCCGCGGGCACGGGGGTGTGCGTGGTGAAGAGCGAGCTCGCCCGCACCTGCGCGACCGCGTCGTCGAAGGACACCCCGGCGGTCGTGAGCTCGCGCAGCCGCTCGAGGAACAGGAACGACGCGTGGCCCTCGTTCGCATGCCACATGCCGGGGGTGATGCCGAGCGCCCGCAGCACGCGCACCCCGCCGACACCCAGCAGCCACTCCTGGTGGAGGCGCATCGTCGGCCCGCCGGCGTAGAGCTTGCTCAGCAGGGGGCGGTCCTCGGGCGCGTTCGCCTCGAGGTCGCTGTCGAGCAGGAAGACCGACACGCGCCCGACGGCGAGGCGCCAGACGCGGATGCGCACGTCCCGGCCGGCCATCCGCACCGACACGAGGTGCTCCGCCCCGTCGGGACCCGGCACCGGCGTCAGCGGCGCCGACGCGAGGTCGAAGGTGTTGTCGCTGTCCTCCTGCCAGCCCTCGAGCGTGACGCGCTGGTCGAAGTAGCCGCTGCGGTAGAGGATCCCGATCGCCACGAGCGGCACGCCGAGGTCGGAGGCCGTCTTGCAGTGATCGCCCGCGAGGACGCCGAGTCCGCCGGAGTAGATCGGCAGCGAGTTGTGGAAGCCGTACTCGGCCGAGAAGTACGCGATCGGGCGGCCGCGCAGGTCGGGGTAGTGGCGCGCGAACCAGGTGTCGCCGTCGGTCCGCTCGTGGCGCACCCAGCGCATGACCGCGTCGTACTGGGCGATGAAGTGCGGGTCGGCGGCGCAGGCGACGAGCTTCGCCGGCTCCACGTCGCGCAGGAAGACGAGCGGGTTGTGGCGCGTGACGTGCCAGAGCCGCTCGTCGATCGCGCGGAAGAGGGCGCGGGCCTCGCGGTTCCAGCTCCAGCCGAGGTTGCCGGCGAGCTCGAGGAGTCCCGACAGGCGCGCGGGAAGGTGCGGCCGCGGATGCGCGGCGTCGGCGGGCGGCAGGGAGACGTAGCTCTCCGGCGACCGGGGGGCGGTCAGGATGGGAACGGTCATGGTGCGTGAACGCTGGCGCGCGACGCAGCGGGCGGCAAGAATCGCGACCCCGCTTGACGCGAGGCGTTCCGGCACTTCCGCCGCGGCGGCGCGGGAGGCCCGTCGCAGGAATCGGGTGGATTCGCGCGCGGCCGCGCCCTAGCGTCCGTTCATGCCCCAGCCGCGCCGCCCCCGGACCGACGCCGAACGCATCGAGCACGCTCTCGCGTGGCTCGACGCCCGCGCCGAGCAGCAGCCCTCGCTCGACGAGGCCGCGCGGGCGCTGCTGCGCGCCTCACGCCCCGTGCTCGAGACCGCCTTCGCGGTGGGGCTCTCCGCCCCGTCGCGGCTGCACGACCTGCTCGTCGCCACCGACGGGGCCACGCCCGGCGAGTTCGCCCGCGGCGGCGACGGCATGGTCGTCCGGTGGGGCTTCCACGAGACGCCCTTCGGCGAGGCGTTCATCGCCGTGGCGCCGAGGGGCGTCTGCGCCCTCACGTTCGCCCCCGACGGCGACCGCGCCACCCGCCTCGCGCGGCTCGCGCGCGACTGGCCGCGGGCGGTACGCCGCGAAGACGCGGGCCCGGGACGCGACGTCGCGCGGCACCTCGCGCGACTCGGCGACCTCGACGTCGCCGCCTCCGCGCCGCTCGCCCTGCTGGTGCGCGGCACCAACCTGCAGGTGCGCGTGTGGGAAGCGCTGCGCCGCATTCCGGCGGGGACGCTCGCGAGCTACGAGGACGTCGCCGCCGCCGTGGACGCCCCGACGGCCGTGCGCACGGTGGCGGGGGCCATCGCCCGCAACCCGATCCACGTGCTCATCCCCTGCCACCGCGTGGTGCGCAAGGTAGGGGCGCTGGGTGGCTACGCCGGCGGGCTCGCCCGCAAGCGGGCGATGCTCGCGCGCGAGCTGCCGGCGATGCCGGACCCGCCCGACGACCGCGACGCCGGGGCGCCGCCGGCGCGGTAAGCTTCGGGGATGGAGCCCTCCCGCCGCCCCGAGACCCTCGTCGTCCACGTCGGCGCCGATCCCGACCCGGCGACCGGCGCCATCGTGCCGCCCCTCGACCTCGCCACGACCTTCGTGCGGAACGAAGCGTACGCGCTGCCGTCGCCCTACCTGTACGGCCGCTACGCGAACCCCGTGCGCGAGCGCCTCGAGGCCGCGCTGGCGCAGCTCGAGGGGGGCGCGACCGCGGCGGCGTTCGCCAGCGGCCTCGCGGCCGCGACGTGCGCGCTGCAGGCCGTGCTTGCGCCCGACGGCCACGTGGTGCTGGCCGATGGCGTGTACGGCGGCGTCCGGTCGCTCGTGCAGTCGGTGTTCGGCGCGTGGGGGGTGCACGCCACCTTCGTGGACCAGGGCGACGTCGCTGCGGTGCGCGACGCGCTGCGCCGGCAGCCGACCCAGCTGCTGTGGCTGGAGTCCCCCAGCAACCCGATGTGGCGGCTCGCCGACATCGCGGCATGCGCGGCCGAGGCCCGCGCGGTGGGGGCGCGCACGCTCGTGGACAACACCGTGGCGACCCCGCTCCTGCAGCAGCCGCTGGCGCTCGGGGCCGACCTCGTGCTGCACGCGACGACCAAGTACGTCGGCGGCCACAGCGACGTGACCGGCGGGGCCCTGGTGCTGCGCGAGGACGGCCCGCTGGCTGCCCGCGTCCGCGAGCTGCAGAAGCTCGCCGGCGCGGTGCCGAGCCCGTTCGACTGCTGGCTGCTGCTGCGCGGCCTGCGCACGCTGGCGGTCCGCGTCGAGCGGCAGAGCGCGTCGGCACTGGCGGTGGCGGGCCTGCTCGCGGGCCTGCCGCCGGTGACGGCGGTGCACTACCCGTGGCTCGCCGCACACCCGCAGCACGCGCTGGCGCGGCGGCAGATGCGGGCCGGGAGCGGCATGGTGTCGTTCGAGGTGGGTGGCGGCGCACCGGCCGCCCTCGCGGTGGCCGGACGGCTGCGGCTGTTCGCGCGCGCCACGTCGCTCGGCGGGGTGGAGTCGCTCGTGGAGCATCGCAAGACCGTCGAGCCCCCCGACACGCCGACACCGGACGGGCTGCTGCGGCTGAGCATCGGCCTCGAGCACGTCGAGGACCTCTGCGCGGACCTGCGTCAGGCGCTGGCATCCTGACCCGATGCCCCGGGACGCCGAGGGCGCTCGGGCGTCCCGGGTAGTGGGTCAGCGGCCGGTCAGGCGGCGAACGCGAGACTGACGGCGCGCTTGGCCCCCCGCTTGAGCGAGCGATGCACCGTGCGCGCGTAGCGGATGAAGTTCGCGCCCGCCCAGGGGTGCCGGTGGAAGAACTCCTGCGGGAGCAGGTCGCCCTTGAGCCGGTTGCAGCGCCCGCAGGCAGTGACGAGGTTGCCGGCGTGGTTGGCGCCACCGTGGGCGAGGGGAAAGACGTGATCGAGGGTGGCCGTCTCGAACGAGAGCGGGACGGCGCAGTAGACGCAGCGCCGATCGCAGTCGCGGATGGCGGCCTTCTTGTGCGCGCGCTTGGCGTGCAGCGACAGGCCGCGGCGACGCGTGGGGGTGAGTTGGTGCACCCGCGGGGAGCGCGGATGCCGTTCGCGATGCGTGCGCCCTCGAGCCATCAAGCCTCGCGCGAAAGACGACGCCCCCGCCTCGGCGCAGATGGCCGGACGGGGGCGTCGTGGGTGGCGAGGAGGCGCGAACCGGCGAGGACGCGGCGGTGGCGTCCGCAGGGGCAGACAGGTCGCTGGAAACCAGAACCGATCAATGCGCCTCCACGTGCGGGCAGGCAAGCCCGCGTTCATCGGCACATTGTGAAGAAGCCCCGGAACGCGCAAGAGCCAGTTTCCAACCTGTTGCCTTGGCGCGAGGTAGGGGCTGGCACCTCGGTTACGGTCCAGCGGCGTGGAAACATCTGATCCTCACCTCCGGTCGGTTTTCCCCACGATGTGGATTTCTCGCTCGGCGCCGGCACTCCAGGGCTGGCGAGGGGGAATCCGGCGACCGGAACGTGCGGCGCTGCGACCTCCCGACTCCGGACTCCCCGCAGCCGGGAAGGTGCCGGTCCCGCGCACTACCGCTTCTTCGGGGGTGCCTTCGGCTTGGCACCCGCCTTCGCCTTGGGCGCCGCGACGGTCACGGTCGCCGCCATGCGGTCGGCCGGGTTCACGACGCGCACCCCGCTCGCCGGCGTCTCGCGCGTCGGATCCATGCGCAGGGCCGAGCCGATGCGGACCGCCATCGCGTCGAGGAGGTGGCGGTTGGGCATCTCCGATCCCGGGAACGGCAGCGGCACGTCGAAGCCGTCGCCCTTCGTGCGCGGGATCAGATGGATGTGGTAGTGGAAGACGTTCTGCCCCGCCGCCGGCCCGCTGTTGACGATGAGGTTCATGTCCTCGGCGCCGGCGATCTTCTGGATGACGGGGATGAGGCGCGTCGTCACCTGGAACAGGTGCCAGCCGACCGCCCGCGGGATGTCCTGCAGCGTCTCGTAGTGGTCGCGCGGGATGACCAGCACGTGGCCGGGATTCACCGGCTGGATGTCCATGAAGGCCAGCGCCACGTCGTCCTCGTAGCACATCGACACCTCGGCGGAGCCCTGGACGAGGTCGCAGAAGATGCAGTTGGACTTCGACTGGCTGGGCGGCTTGCGTGCTGGCATCGGGTCGGGCCTCGGAATGGCGACGGGGGCAGGGCGTGGTGTCCCGCCTTCGGGAACTTCGCTCCGCCGAAGGAGGGGCGGAAGAAGCGGTCGCCCGGGCGCCCTGCCCTGCCGTTAGCTTTCGCCACGGTCCCTCCCACGCCGGATCCCGCCATGGCCACCGCCGCCCGCACCGCCCCCAAGAAGGTCGCCGGACTCTCGCGCGACCAGCTGCTCGCCGCCTACCGGACGATGCTCCTGTCGCGCCGGATCGACGACAAGGAGATCCAGCTCAAGCGACAGAACCGGATCTTCTTCCAGATCTCCGGGGCCGGCCACGAGGCGGTGCTCACCGCCGCCGGCATGGTCTTCAAGCCGGCCTACGACTGGTTCTACACCTATTACCGCGACCGCGCCCTCTGCCTGCAGCTCGGCATGACCGCGGCCGAGATGCTCTACAGCGCCGTCGGCGCCGCCAAGGACCCCAACTCGGGCGGCCGCCAGATGCCGTCGCACTGGGGTCACAAGGCGCTCAACATCGTCTCGGCCTCGTCGCCCACCGGCACCCAGTTCCTCCAGGCCGTCGGCGCTGCGGAGGGCTCGATGCGGGCCAGGCTCCTCGGGATCACCGACGGCTTCCAGGGCGACGAGGTCGTCTTCGTCTCGACCGGTGACGGCACGACGAGCGAGGGCGAGTTCTGGGAGTCGCTCAACACCGCGGCCAACCTCAAGCTGCCGGTCGTGTATCTCGTCGAGGACAACGGCTACGCGATCTCGGTGCCGGTCGAGGTGAACACCGCCGGCGGGTCCATTTCCAAGCTCGTCTCGTCGTTCCCGAACTTCCTGATCCGGGAGGTGGACGGCTGCGACTTCGTCGCGTCGCTCGAGGTGCTGCGCCAGGCCGTGGACCACGCCCGCGCCCGCAAGGGGCCGGCGCTGGTGCACGCCAAGGTGATCCGGCCGTACTCGCACTCGCTCTCGGACGACGAGGTGCACTACCGCCCCGACGCCGAACGCGCGGCCGACGCGGCGCGCGACCCGCTCGTGACCTTCCCGGCGTGGCTGGTGGCCGAAGGGCTCGCGACCGACGCGGAGATCGCCGCGATCGCCGCGTCGGTGGACGCCGAGGTCCTCGCCGCGACCGACGATGCGCTGGCCCAGCCGCAGCCGGCGCCGGAGACGAAGACCTTCGCGGTCTACTCGCCCGACGTGGACCCGACGGCCGAGGCGTTCGACACCGAGGACGACCCGCACTTCACCGGCGAGCCGACCACGATGGTGGATCTGCTCAACGCCTGCATGAAGGACGAGATGCGCCGCAATGATCGCATCGTCGTCTTCGGCGAGGACGTCGCCGACGTCTCGCGCGAGGAGTACCTGGGCAAGGTCAAGGGCAAGGGCGGCGTCTTCAAGGTGACGTGGGGACTGCAGAAGGAGTTCGGCGGCGCGCGCGTCTTCAACTCGCCCCTGGCCGAGGCGAACATCGTCGGCCGCGCGATCGGGCTGGCGCACCGCGGCTTCAAGCCGGTCGTCGAGATCCAGTTCTTCGACTACATCTGGCCGGCCTACATGCAGCTGCGCGACGAGCTGGCGACGATGCGCTGGCGCTCGAACAACGCGTTCAGCTCGCCGATCGTGGTGCGCACCACGTACGGCGGCTACATCCGCGGCGCGGTGTACCACTCGCAGACCGGGGCGTCGCTCTTCACGCACTGCCCGGGCTTGCGCGTGGTGTGTCCGGCGACGGCGCTCGACGCCAACGGGCTCCTGCGCACGGCGATCCGCTGCGACGACCCGGTGATCTTCCTCGAGCACAAGCACCTGTACCGCCAGACGTACAACAAGGCGGCGAACCCGGGGCCGAACTTCATGATCCCCTTCGGCAAGGCCAAGGTGCTGCGCGAGGGGACCGACGTGACGCTCGTGACCTACGGCGCCACCGTGCAGCGCGCGCTGGTGGCGGCGGGGCAGGTGGCCGAGGAGGGGATCTCGGTCGAGGTGATCGACCTGCGCACCCTCTCGCCGTGGGACCGCGAACGGGTCTTCGAGAGCACGAAGAAGACGAACCGGGTCATCGTCGCCTACGAGGACGCGATCTCCTGGGGCTACGGCGCGGAGATCGCGGCGGCGATCGCCGACGAGTGCTTCGCGTGGCTGGATGCGCCCGTGAAGCGGGTGGCGTCGTCGGACACTTTCGTGGGCTACGCGCCGCAGCTCGAGGACGCGATCCTGCCGCAGGTCGAGGACTTCGTCCGGGCGTATCGCGAGATCGCGCGGTACTGAGTCCCCCTGGGGCCCGGTGCGCGGCGCCGGTCCCCGGGAGTCAGCTGCCCGTCGGGGGCGGACCCTGACGCTGCGCCGCGAACCGCAGCGCCGCCGCCTCGGCGGTCACGTCCGCCCCGCCGAGTTCGACGACCGGACAGCCCGCCCGCCGCCGCTTCATCGCCTCCGCGGCCGACCCCATCCAGACCACCCGGTCGCCCCGCACCTCGGCCGCCTCTGCCCAGGGCCGACGACGGTTCCCGGTCGCAATCCGGGCGTTCACGACAAGAAAATCGGCGAAATCGTTGGACATCGGCTGGTCCGGACCGTACTGTGGGTACACATGGACCGCCAGTCCGAATGACCCCGACCATGGTTGACCGCACCGCGAACCTGCGGACGGCTCTCCTTCGAGCCATCCCCGGCGCGCTCGGCGTGCTCGGCTCCCGGGACCCCTCCGGGGGTGCCCGGTTTGCCGTGGTCAGCTGGCTGACGCCCGCCGCGCACGAGCCGCCCCTCGTGGCGATGTCGCTCGAGCCCGACTCCCACACCCTCGGGGCCATGCGTCACAGCGGCGTCTTCGCCTTGGCCTTCCTGCCCCTCCGGGCGATGCGCACCGCGCAGCGGCTCGGTCGCGCCACGCGCGAGCTCGACGGCGGGCTCGACAAGGCCGGGGGCATCATGATCGCGGCCACGCCGATGACCGGCTCGCCGATTCCGGCCGAGGCGTGTGCCTGGCTCGAGTGCCACGTCAAGCGCGAACACGCCGTCGGGGATCACATCCTCGTGCTCGGGGAAGTGCTCCACGCGACGCAGCGGGAGGAACCGCTGCCGGAGCTGCTCTCGATGCAGAAGGCCGGCTGGAAGTACTAGGCGGGGGCCGGGGGCGCGACGCACCGACCCCCGCCGCCGTCCCGCCAGGCGCAGGCGTGAGGGGAGCCCGCGGGCGCGGCCGCGGCCGCGGGCGCCGTCCCGCCAGGCGCGGGCGCGGCCGACCGGCACCCGCGGGCCGTCAGCGCGACGTCATCCCGTCGCGGATGTCGAGCAGGATCTCGAAGTACAGTTGCTCGCGGCGGTACGCGAAGTCGAGCATCTGCATCTGGCTCGCGTCACCCGATTCCTTCGCGCGGGCGAAGGCCTCGGTGTACATCGTCTCGAGGTTGGCGAGGATCTTGTCGCGGCTGCGTGGCATGCGGGTGGCCAGGAGGGCGGAGAAGGTGAGGCGGGGCGGGACCTCCGGCTCGGGCTCCAGGACGTCCTCCTTGAGGAGGTCCATGACCCGCCGCTTCGCCTTGTCGAGCATGAAGCGCCGGGTGTTGAACTCGTCGGGGGCCATGTGACGCGGGAGGAGCTCTTTGCGCGCGACGGGTGGCGCTGCGTGTACTGCGGCGCGGTGCAGCCGGCGGAGGCGCTGTCGGTGGACCACGTGCATCCCCGCGTGAAGGGCGGAGATCACTCGTCGGGCAACCTAGTAACCGCCTGCATCGCCTGCAATTCGCGCAAGGGAGGACGCTCGCTCGCGCGCTTTCTGGCCGACGAGCCCGACGCCCGGGCGCACTTCGAGGCGCTCGCCGTGCACGTGTGGCCGCGACACCGCAAGGCCCTGCGCGAGCTCGTGGCGGGGGAACTCCGGCGAGAGCGTCACGTATAATTCCTGAGCAATTCGTTCGACTTCCCCGAACCCTCCCATGAACACCCTCAAGGTCTTCGTCCTCCTTGCCGGGCTCACGGCCCTGTTCGGCGCCGTGGGCGGGGCCATCGGCGGACAGTCCGGCGCGCTGGTGGCGCTCGGCCTCGCCGCGGTCATGAACGTCGTCATGTACTACGGCTCATCCACCATGGTGCTGCGCGCGTATCGGGCGCAGGTCGTGGACGCGTCGCAGGCGCCCGGGCTGTACGCGATGGTGGACCGCCTCCGCCAGCGGGCGGGGCTGCCGATGCCGGTGGTCGCGATCGCCCCGCACGAGCAGCCCAACGCCTTCGCCACCGGCCGCAACCCGGAGCACGGCGTCGTCTGCGTGACCGAAGGGCTGCTCCGCATCATGAGCACCCCCGAACTCGAGGGCGTCATCGCGCACGAGCTGGCGCACATCAAGAACCGCGACATGCTGCTGATGACGATCGCGGCGACCATCGCGGGGGCGATCAGCAACCTCTCGCAGTTCGGCTTCCTGCTTGGCGGGCGCAGCGACGACGGCGAGTCGAACCCGATGGCGGGGTTGCTGATGATGATCCTCGGCCCGCTGGCGGCGATGCTGCTGCAGAGCGCGATCTCGCGCACGCGCGAGTTCAAGGCCGACGCGGTCGGCGCCGAGATCGCGGGCTCGCCCGAGGGGCTGGCCAGCGCGCTGCGTACGCTCGAGCGCGCCGCGCAGCGGATCCCGATGCAGGTGTCGCCCGCGGCGGCGTCCATGGCGATCGTGAACCCGCTCTCGGCCTTCAAGGGGCAGGCGCTCGTGAAGCTCTTCTCGACGCATCCGCCCACCGAGGCGCGAGTCGAGGCGCTGGCGCGGCTCCGCTGAGCGTCGCGGGGGGGGCCACGGGGCCCTTACCCCGTCGGCCCCGCTCCGCGAGCTTGCACGGCATGCGCCCCACGCTGCCGCTCGCCCTCCTGCTGCTCGCCGGCCCCGCCACCGCGCAGGTCGGTACCACCCCGCCGCGCTGGCCCACCGACTCGGCCGCCCTCGACTCGGCCATCTGGGCCGGCCGTCGCCTCGGCTATCAGGGCACGTTCGCCGAAGCGGTCGCCGTGTATTCCACGGCCCTCGGCCGCTGGCCCGACGAACCGCGCCTGCTGCGGCATCGCGGCCACCGCCACATCAGCCAGCGCGAGTATGCGCGCGCCGTGGCCGACCTCACGCGCGCCGCCGACCGGATGCGCGGCTGGGCCCTCGAGGTCGAGCCCGACGGGCAACCGAACGCCAAGGGCATCCCCGTCTCCACGCTGCAGTTCAACGTCTGGTATCACCTCGGGCTCGCCGAGTGGCTGCGCGGCGATGCGCGCCGGGCGCTCGCGGCGTACGAGCAGTGCCTCGCCGTCTCGCGCAACGACGATTCGCGCGTCGCCGCGCGCTACTGGCTCTGGCAGATCCTCATGCGCCTCGGTCGGCGCGACGACGCCGCCGCGATGGCGCGGGCCGCGCGCACCGAGACCGATCTCATCGAGAACCAGTCGTACGCCAGGCTGCTGGCCCTGTTCGACGGGCGCGCGACCCCGACCGACCTCGCTCCGGCCGCCGGCGCGGCGGCACTGGACGACGTGACGCTGGGGTACGGCATCGGCGCATGGCACCGGGCACACGGCCGGATCGCCGAGGCGCGGACATCGTGGGAACGGGTCGTCAACGGCAGCGGGCCGAAGGCGGCCTTCGGTGCGCTGGCGGCCCGCGAGGAGTTGGCTCGGCTGCCGTGACACCCTGACAGCCGGCCGAGCGGCCGTGCCGCTGGTGCGACGGGGGCGGGGCGACCACGGTGGTCGCCCCGCCCGTTGGTCAGCGGATGCCCTTCTCGACCATCATCCGCGACAGCAGCGAGTCATTCTCGGCGTGGGGGCGCAGCCGGTCGAGCACGTCGTCGTCGGTGGGGCCCTCCACCTCCAGCAGGGGCGGCGGCGTTCCCGCTCCGCGGGAACCCCGCGGCGAGGACGCACGACGGTCCACCTCCAGCACCGCCACCACCGGCAACTGCCCGACGGCGGACGTGCGGCGGACGCGCACGACCGGTCCGGAAGGCATGAAGCGCTCGTACAGGATCGGCCCGGGGTTGGACTTCCGCGTCATGGCGCCGGGAACCTGCCATCCGGGTGACGGCGGCGGCAAGCCCCCTCGGGAAACAGCCGTTACAATGTCGGCGTCCGTCTTCCCCTCCCCGAAGGCCCGATTGCTGATGCGCGCCGTCATTCCGACCTGCGGGTGGCTCTTCGTGGCGATCGCTGGTGCCCTCGAAGCGCAACCGGCCCTCGCCCGTCTCGACGCCGACCTGCGCCACGAGGTCGCCGCTCCCCGTGCGCGGCTGGCCTGGCTCGAGCGTCCCGACGGAGCGGCGCACGTGCATGCGATCGTCCGCTGGGGCGCCCCGAGCGCCTCGCCGGCGGCGATCGCGACAGCGGCGGTCCTCCGGGAAGTCCTGCGCCTGCGTATGCCGGCGGGCGACGGCGCGGCGACCGCGGTCGTCCCGCCGCAGGATCCGCTGCTGCTCGGCCTCGACGCGATCAATCACCTCGAGCTCACGTGGCGCTTCGAGGGCACCGGCCCCCAGAGCTGGTCGCTCGGGCGCGTGCTGGACGCGCCGGTGACGGACGCGCAGGTGGCAGCAGCGCGTGACGGCGTGCGGGCGCGGCTCGCCGGCCGGCTCGCGGACCCGACCGCCGTGGGCTTCGCCGCGGTTGCAGCGCTCGCCGAGCCCGCCGTGGCGCCCGACCGGTGGGACGAGTGGCTGGCGCGCGTCTCGGCCGCCGAGGTCGAGGCGCTGCGGATGACGGTCGCCTCCGGCGCCATGTGGACGCTCGGCGGTGTCGGTCCCCGCGCGTCGCGGTTCGCGGTCGTGTCGGCGGCGGCCGACCTGACGGGCGGCGCCTCGGCGTGGGAAGACGCGCCGCCGGTCGCCCGCGATGACGCGGCCGGCACCGGACGCCGCGAGGCCGTCACGCGGGCCAGCGCGGCGGGGGCAGCTGGCTGGGGTTTCCTCGCCGTGGTGCGGCCGATGCCGGTGTCGGCGACACACGCGGACTGGCCGGCCATGCAACTCGCCGCGTGGCTGCTGGGTGCCAGCCCGTCAAGGCGGCGGTTCGACGCGGACGTGGCGACCGGTGGCGTGCTTGGCGGCGGGGCGGCCTTCGACGCCGATGCGAGGGGCGGCGGATTGTCGCTCTGGGCGTTGCTCGCCGGCGGGCGCGAGTCGCCGGGCCCGGTGTCCGCCACCGCGGCCGCGGCCGCCTGGCAGCGCGCGCTGGCGCGCCTCGTGGCGGATGGCACCGACGCCGAGGTGCAGCGGGCGGCGGCCGAGTGGGTGGCACATCGCGAGGCGACCCGCCGGACCCCCGCAGCCCTGGCGGCGCAGATCGCGTGGCGGGTAGCCACGGCGCGCAGCTTCGCCGGCTGGGATGGGGTACGGGAGGCACGCGTGCGGGCGCTGGACGCCGCGGCGCTCCGGGCGGCCCTCGGCCGGCACGTCGGTCCGGACGGCTGGCTCACGGTGATCGTGAACCGCTGACCGGCGGGGCACGAGCCGGGGCTCGCCCGTCCGGGCGTCGGCCGGACGCCGGGGGCCCGTTCCCCGCCCGGTGAATCCTGCGGCGGCGGCATTCGTACGGCGTGGGAACCATTCTCTTTCAGGAGACCCACTGCGATGCACCCCGTGACATCGTTCCGCCGGTCGGCCGTCCCGCCCGTGCTGCTGGCCGCACTGCTGATGCCCCCCGCCATCCTGCCGGGCGTTCGTCCCCTCGCGGCGCAGGCCCCGACAGCGACCCGCCCTGCGGCGGGCCCGGTCCGGCCAGCCGGCATGGTGAAGGGCGCAACGGTCGAGGGCATCACGTCGTACACGATGCCGAACGGGCTGCTGGTGCTGCTGGTCCCCGACCAGTCCAAGCCGACGGTGACGGTGAACCTGACGATCTTCGCCGGCTCGAAGCACGAGAGCATGGGCGAGACGGGCATGGCGCACCTGCTCGAGCACATGGTGTTCAAGGGGTCGCCGCGCCATCCGAACATCCCGAAGGAGCTCAACGACCGCGGGGCCAACTGGAACGGCACCACGTGGTACGACCGCACGAACTACTACGAGACGGTGAAGGCGACGCCGGACAACCTCGCGTGGGCGATCGACCTCGAGGCCGACCGGTTCGTCAACTCGTTCATCAAGGCGGAGGACCTCCAGAGCGAGTTCACCGTGGTCCGCAACGAGTTCGAGTCCGGCGAGAACTCACCGTTCCGTGTCCTCTGGCAGCGCGTCTTCGCGACGGCGTACGAGTGGCACAATTACGGCAAGAGCACGATCGGCAACAAGGCCGACATCGAGGGCGTGCCGGTCGAGCGACTGCGCGCGTTCTACCGCAAGTACTACCAGCCCGACAACGCGATGGTCGTCGTGGCGGGCAAGTTCGACGAGGCGCAGGCGCTCTCGCTGGTGGCGGACCGCTTCGGGCGCATCCCGAAGCCGGTGCGGTCACTCGAGAAGGGCAACCTGCTGTTCGCGTCGTACACGCAGGAGCCGACGCAGGACGGCGAGCGCACGGTCGCGCTCCGGCGCGTGGGCGACGTGCAGGTGGCGATGGCGGCGTACCACATTCCCGCCGGCACGCATCCCGACTATCCCGCGGTGGACGTCCTCGGCGAGATCCTCGGTGCCGAGGTGAGCGGCCGGCTGTACAAGGCGCTGGTCGAGCCGAAGAAGGCGACGCAGGTGGGCACCTGGGCCTTCCAGCTCCGCGAGCCCGGGATGCTCATGGCGTTCACCGAGCTGCGCAAGGAACAGGCGCTCGACTCGGCGACGCATGCGCTGCTCGCGACGATCGAGGGCTTCGCCGAGAAGCCGCCGACGGACGCCGAGCTGCAGCAGGCGAAGACCAAGCTGCTCAAGGACATCGAGCTCAACCTCAACAACTCCGACCAGGTCGGCGTGGCGCTGTCCGACTGGGCGTCCATGGGTGACTGGCGGTTCCTGTTCATCCACCGCGACCGCATCAAGGCGGTGACGGCGGCCGACGTGCAGCGGGTGGCGAAGCAGTACCTGCTGTCGAGCAACCGTACGCTGGGGACGTTCCACCCCACGACGTCGCCGGTGCGCGCCGAGGTCGCGGCGACGCCGGACTTCTCGCGGTTGGTGGCCGAGTACAAGGGCACCGAGACGCGGGCGGCGGGCGAGGCGTGGGATCCCGCGCCGGCGGCCATCGATGCGCGTGTGGCGAAGGCGGCGCTGCCCGGCGGGATGCGCGTGCAGTTCCTGCCGCGCAAGACGCGCGGCGAGGTGGTGAACGCGGTGATCGAGCTGCGCTACGGCAGCGAACAGGCGCTGTCGAACCTCCCGGGCGTGGGCTCGGCGACCGGAACGATGCTGACCCGCGGCACCGCGACCCGCACGCGGCAGCAGATCAAGGAGGAATTCGACCGGCTCAAGGCGCGCGTCTTCGTCGGCGCCGGGTCGTCGAGCGTGAGAGCGAACATCGAGACGACGCGCGAGAACCTCGTGCCGGTGCTGCAGCTGGTGAGCGAGGTCCTGCGTCAGCCGTCGTTCCCGGCGAGCGAGTTCGAGACGTTCAAGCAGGAGGCGCTGGCGGGCCTCGAGCAGCAGAAGACCGAACCACAGCCGCTGGGCTTCCTCGCGGCGCAGCGCGCGATCTCGCCGTACCCGAAGGGCCACCCGCTGTACGTGGCGACGATCGACGAGCAGATCGCCGACATCAAGGCGATGACCCTCGACCAGGTGAAGGCCTTCCACCAGAAGTTCTACGGCGCGCAGCACGGCGACGTGGCGGTGTCGGGCGACTTCGACCAGGCCGCGGTCCGCACGACCCTCGAGCGGGCGTTCGCGAACTGGCGGGCACCCGAGCCGTATCGCCGCCTCGTGGAGCGCACCAAGGCGATGGACTCGGTGACGACGAAGATCGAGACGCCGGACAAGCAGATGGCGGTGTTCGTCGCGATGCAGCCGCTGGCGCTGCGCAGCCAGGACCCGGACTGGGTCGCGCTGCGGGTGGCGAACTTCATCTTCGGCGAGTCGCCGCTCTCGGATCGCGTCGGCACGCGCCTCCGCCAGAAGGAGGGGCTCTCGTACGGCGCCGGCGCGCAGATGGACACCGAGATGAAGGACTCGGTGGGGCTGCACTTCGCCTTCGCGATCTACAACCCGGCCAACGCCGACCGGCTCGTGGCGGCGTACAAGGAGGAACTGCAGCGTGCGCTCACGCAGGGCTTCACCGACGAGGAAGTGGCCAAGGCCAAGGTGGCCTTCCTCGAGTCGCGGTTCCAGCAGCGCTCGGAGAACGGCAACCTGCCGGGGATGCTGGTCCTGCGCGCCGACAACGGCCTGACCTTCCAGACGTGGGACGGGGCGATCGAAGCGGCGGTGACCAAGCTCACGGCGGCCGACGTCAACGCGGCGTTCAAGCGGCACGTCCGCGCCGACAAGGTCGCGTGGGTGACGGCGGGCGATTTCGAGGGCGCGAAGAAGAAGGCGGTCGCACCCAAGCCCTAGGTAGGCCGCGCCACCAGGCACGGACGCGGGGGACCCGGTGTACCGGGTCCCCCGCGTCGATCAGCGCCGGTGGAAGACCGCGTCCTCGACGACGCGCCCGCCCTTGAGGTGTTCGACGACGATCCGCTCGAGGAGCGCCGGCGTCACCCCGCCGTACCAGACCCCCTCGGGATACACGACGAGGATCGGCCCCCCGGCGCACACCCCGAGGCAGGGCACTTCGCCGCGCTTGACCCGCGACGGCCCGAAGAGCAGCCCCTCGCGCTGGAGCAGTGACGCCAGCAGCCGGTAGATGCCCCCGCCGCGGCGCTCGGGGGAGCAGTAGCCGCCGGTGCACACCAGGACGTGGTGCGCGTACGGCTCCATGGTGGGGGGAAGCGCTTCGTAGGATGGCACGGTGAGGGAGCGATCCGGCGACCACCGAAGTTCCCGCCGGCACGGACCGGCCGGCACGGACCGGCCGGCACGGACCGGCCGGCACGGACCGGCCGGCACGGACCGGCCGGCACGGACCGGCCGGCACGGACCGGCCGGCACGGGGCCGCGGCATCAGCGCACGAGCGCCAGTCCGATCTCCGCGAGGATCAGCACCACGATCGCCACCTCGAGCAGCTCGCCGCGGGTGGTCTGCGTCTCGGCGTTGAGCATCGCGTAGGTCTCGCGGAGGATGGCCACCTTGCGGTCCACCCCGGCGCGCCACGCCTTCCCGCGGAAGACCTCGAGCGCGGCGCCGTAGATGCGTGCGAGATAGACGTCGTCGGTGACCTTGAGGGCGTTGTCCACCCGCTCGGTGATCTCGGTGGCGTCCCCGACGAGCTGCTGCAGGTCCTCGAGCAGGTCGCCGTAGCGGCGCGTGAAGAGGCGCGAGATGCCGCGACCACGCGCCCGGGCGGAGCGCTCGAGCACCGCCTGCAGCTCGGCCTCGAGACGCGAGTCGTACCAGCGCAGCTCGAGCAGCTGCGCGTTGGCGAACTCCAGGATGTACGAGACCGTGTCGTCGTCACGACTCGGCTCGAGGACCAGGGCGTTGTCCCACGTGACCACCGCGAGGTCGTCGGCGTAGTACGAGAAGCGGTGCGGCAGCAGCTCGCGTCGCGCGGCCTCGGAGAGCGGGCGCGACTCGTCGAGCAGGAGCGGCACCAGCGCATCGTCGGCCAGCGCGGCCGGCGGGCACAGGGTGCCGTCGGGCGAGGTGACCGCGTGGAGCCGGAAGACGATGTAGTCCTCGATCACCGGCGCGACGTGCGGCCGTTCGACCGCCCCCGCGATGCGCTCGGCCAACAGCCGGCGATGGTCGTCCAGCAGCGCGATGGCGGCGGGCGCGGCGTGCAGGGCCCGGCCGAACTGGGTGAACGCCGCCCACGTGGCCCCTGACGGCACGGGGACCGACAGGCGCAGCGACGCCACGCCGAAGTCGAACAGCCGCGCCGACACCTCGACGTCGTGGCTCGAGCCGTCGGCGAGCTCGAGCCGCTCGGTCCCCAGCCCCACCGTGACCGGCGGATTGGGGATGCGCAGCGTCGCCCCCTCGCCCCGCTCGGGGCGCGCGCGTGCCGGCGCCCGGCTTCGGAGCAGCTCCTCCGCGCGCGCGAGGTCGATCTCCCAGCCGATGTCGTACAGCCGGTAGAGCACCGCCGCGCCCGCGACGCGCGACTCGGAACTCAGGCGGGGGGCCTCCATGCCTGCAGAATATCGGGCCGGGACCGCCGGGATGCCCGGACAAGTACGGCAAAGCGGGGGTCTCCGGGACGTTGCGTCGGGGAAGCGCTGACTATCGGGGGGATTCGGTGGGGGTATGCTCTCCCGGAATCGTCCGATCAGCGCGGCGGTCCCCGTCCCGAACGCCCCTCTCCATGCGACTGACCCGCTTCACCGACAACGGCCTGCGCTGCCTGATCTACCTCGGACTCAGCGACACCGACCCCACCCCGGCGGGCCACATCGCCCAGATGATGGGGATGTCGGAGGACCACCTCGTGAAGGTCGTCCAGCGCCTCGCGGCGCTCGGCTACGTGCGGACGCTGCGCGGGCGGGGCGGCGGGATCCGTCTCGCGCGGCTCCCCGAGGCGATCAACATCGGCGAGGTCGTGCGGGCCACCGAGGACAATCTCCAGCTCGCCTCGTGCTTCGACCCCGAGCACAACGACTGCCCCATCGCCTCCGCGTGCCTGCTCTCGTGCGCGCTGGACTCGGCACTGCGGGCCTTCTTCGCCGAGCTCGACCGGCTCACGCTGGCCGACCTGCTTCGGCCACGACGCGCTCTCTCGCAACTCATCGAGCAGCAGGCGCTGAGCGCCTGACGGGGCGGCCGGGGCGTTAGCTTCCCGAACGCCCTCCCCCGGCCCCCATGCCCAAGCCCCCGTCCCACGTCGTCGCCACCTGGCGCGGCGGCCATGCCTTCGACGCCGGTCGCCCCGGCGGCCCCGCCATCACCATCGACGGCGACGCCGCCCTCGGGCCCTCCCCCGTGGATGCGCTGCTGATCGCCCTCGCCGGCTGCACCGGCTACGACATCGTGGACATCCTCGAGAAGCGCCGCACCCCGCTCCGGGCGATGCGGATCGAGGTCCACGGCGATCGCTTCGACGGCGTCCCGGGCCGGATCACGCGGATCCGGCTCGACTACCACCTCGCCGGCACCGGCGTGGACCGCACCCACGCGGAGCGCGCGATCGAGCTCGCGGTGCAGAAGTACTGCTCGGTCAAGGAATCGCTCGACCCGGCGATGCCGGTCGAGTGGACGCTGACGCTCGAGGCGTGACGCGTCGCGGTGCGTGCGCGGTCGCGGCGCTCGTCGTCGCGGCCGCGGCCGCGACCGCGACCGCGACCGCACGCGCGCAGCCGCCCGGCGCGCCCTCCACCACGCCCGCCCGCGACACGGGCGTCGCGCGCGGCCTCGCCGCCCGCGACACGGGCGTCGCGCGCGGCCTCGCTGCCCGCGACACGGGCGTCGCGCGCGGCCTCGCCACCGTCGTCACGACCGCGACGCGCGACGCGCGGACCCTCGCCGCCGTGCCCGGTGCCATGGGCGTCGCCGACAGCACCCTGCTGCGCCGCACCCGCGGCACCGCACTCGGGGAGGCGCTGCGCGCCATGCCCGGCGTGCAGGTGAGCAGTCTGTACGGCAGCGAGGACGTCCGCATCTCGATCCGCGGCGCCGGCAGCCGCGGCGGATTCGGCGTGCGCGGCATCGCCCTGCTGCTCGACGGCGTGCCGCTGACCGAGCCCGACGGGCAGGGCCGGCTCGACCTGCCGGAGCTCGCGATCGCGCGCCAGGTCGAGGTCGTGCGCGGGGCATCGAGCGCGCTCTACGGCGGGGCCGCGGGCGGCGGCGTGGTCAACGTCGTCTCGGCGTCGGGGCGCGACGCCCCCGGCGTCGGTGCCCGCTTCGTCTTCGGCGATCCCGGGCTGCGCAAGCTCGACGCCGCGTGGGGGACGGCCGCCGGTGCGTGGGACGTGCTCGTCCACGCGGGGGCGACGGCCAACGACGGCTACCGGCGATGGTCGCAGGGCCGCGTCGAGCGCGCCACGCTGCGCGTCGGGCGTCGGCTGGCCGACGGCCGCGTGGCATTCGACGCGTCGGTCGCCGACCTCGCGCAGCGCATCCCGGGGGCGCTGACGCTGGCCGAGTGGACGCGGGATCGCGACGCGACCGAACCGGTGAACCTGGCCAACCGCTTCGAGCGCCGCGAGCGGCGCTGGCGCATCGGCGTGCGGGGCGACATCCCCCTGCGCGGCCGGCTCGACGCGTGGGCCTTCGCCTCGGGACGCGACAACGAGCAGGCGATCTTCCAGTTCATCCGCCAGATCCAGCAGCGCGGCCAGCTCGGCGTGCGCCACACGAGCGCCGGCGCCGTGGGCGGCACGCGGTGGCGCCTGACGCTCGGCGCCGACGCCGACCGCGCGGCCGGCCCGCAGACGAACTGGGTCAACCGCAGCGGGGCCCCGCTGCTCACCCCGCCGTGCGTCGGCGATCCCGTCGCCGGGACCTTCGTCCCCTGCGTGCGTCAGGACGCGACGCTCTCGGCGGCCTCGGCCTCGGCGCAGGGCGAGCTCGTGCGCGGTGAGTGGACGCTCACGCTCGGCTCGCGCTGGGACGACGTGCGCTTCGACATCGCCAACCGCATCCGGCCGTCGCAGTCCATCGCGCGGCGTTTCACCCAGGCGAGCCCGAAAGCCGCGCTCGCCTGGCGGCCCGCGCCCACCACGACATGGTGGGCCTCCGTCGCCCGCGGCTTCGAGGTGCCGACGGCGGTCGAGCTGGCGACCTCGCCCGACACGCTGCGCGGCTTCAACGACCAGCTGCGCCCGTCGTCGCAGTGGCAGGCGGAACTGGGCTGGCGCGGGGCCGTCGGGACGCGCGTGGTGGGCGAGGCGGCCGCCTTCGCCGCTGACGTGCGCGACGACTTCGTTTCGCGGACGGTGGTGATACCGGGCGTGCCGCAGCCGCGCGCGTACTTCGAGAACGCCACCCGCACGCGGCGCACCGGGCTCGAGGCGGCGTTGACCGCGCGCGTCGCGCCGACGCTCGCCGCGACGGCCGCGCAGACGTGGTCGTCGTTCACGTTCGCCGCCTTCGCCTCCCCCGTGACCGGCGCCGACTTCCGGCCGGGCACCGTGGATGTCGCGGGTCGCCGACTGCCCGGCATTCCCGCGAGCCGCACCGTGCTGCAGCTCGACTGGACGCCGCGGCCCGCCGTGCACGTCACGGCGTGGCAGGAATGGACGTCGCGCACCTTCGTCGAGAACGCGAACGCGGCCTCCGGCGTCGTGTTCGTGCGCACCGGGGCCCTCGTCGCGCCGCCGCTCGTGCCGGCGGGCGTCGCCGTGCCCTTCGACGCCGTCCCGCCGCTGGCGCTCACGCACGTCGCGCTCTCGTGGCGGCTCGGCGGCGCCACCGTCCACGTGATGGGCGACAACCTGCTGGGAGCGCGCTGGAGTTCGGCGATCAACCCCAACGCGACGAACGGCCGCTTCTACCTGCCCGGGGCGGGGCGGACGGTCACGCTCGGGATGTCGCTCGGCACGCTGCAGCCGTGAGCACCCAGCTGGTCGGTGATGCGCGCGACGAGCCGGCGACGGGCCACCGCCCCGAGGGCCGACGTGCGCGCCCGCGCCAGTGACCGCTTGAGGGCCCGGCGGCTCGAGTATTCGAGGGCGCACGACGGACAGATCGTCAGGTGCGCCTCGAGATCCCCCACGTCCGCGTCGCACAGTTCGCGATCGAGGTAAGCCCACAGCGCGCGCTTCGCCGAGGCGCACCGCCATGCGAGCGGACGGCCCTCGGGATCGGCCCCGGCGGGCCGGCGGTGGAGGTAGAGGCCAGTCATGGTCGCCGATGTAATGCGGCACGTCCGACGGCGGTTCCGAGCACCCGATCCCGTGACATCGCCGGCGTTTGCACCGTTCGGTCCGAGTTCTATTCTTCTCGGGCCTGCCGTCCGACCTTCAATCGTCCCGCGCGCCGTGGCTCCACCATCCGCGTCATTCCCGCTGTCCCGATCGTGGCGTCAGGTGGCGGCGGCCTGCTGCCCGCCGGCCAGCGCGCTCGACGAAGCGGCGTGGCAGGAGGCCGAGCGGATTGCGGGGACGGCGCTCGCGAAGCGGCCGGCGCGCGTCGTCGGCCACCTGCGCTGGTTCCTCGCGGCATTGCCGTGGCTGTCGCTGCTGGTGGCCGGCCGCCCCTTCGGCCGGCTCTCGCTCGCGCGTCGAGTCGAGGTGCTGCGCCGCCTCGAGCGGTCGCCGGTCGCGGCGCTCCGCCGCGGTGTGTGGGGCCTCCGCACCCTCGCCTTCCTCGCGGTCTATGGTCGTCCGGGGATGCGCGAGATGCTCGGCTGGTCGCCCGATCCCGGCGGATGGAGCGGGCACGTGCCGGCCGACCTCGTGCGCCCGACACCGTCGCGCGGGACACCGGCGCTTCGTCTCGTGCCGTGACGGCCATGTCGGCGTGGGACGTGATCGTCATCGGGTCCGGCGCCGGCGGCGGCACGGTGGCGGCAGCGCTCGCCCCGCTGGCGGAGGCCGGCCGCCGCGTGCTGGTCGTCGAGCGCGGCCCGCGGCTCGGGGTCGCGCACGCGCGGCCGGACGAACTGGCGAGCGCAGACGCGTTCTACGCGGGTGCCGGTGCCGCGTTCACCGAGGACGGCACGATCGCCCTTGCGACCGGTCAGGTGCTCGGGGGCTCCACCGCGCTGTCCACCGGCGTCGCCGTCGGACCATCGGGCGCGGTGATCGACGGCTGGCGCGTGCCCGGCCTCCCGGGTGCGGACATCGAGGCGCGGGCGGCCGCGATGGTCCGCGACGCCGGCGCGGCGTATCCCCACGACGCCACGCTCAACGAGAACAACCGGCTCTTCGAGGAGGGCGCCTTGCGGGCCGGGTTCTCGCCGGAGCGCATGCGGCTGCTCGTCCGCGGCTGCCGCGGGGCCGGGGTGTGCCACCTGGGATGCCCGAACGACGCCGTGCTCGGGACGCACGCGCTGCAACTGCCGCGCGCCGCGGCGGCCGGAGTGCGGATCGTGACGCGGGCGCGCGCGGTGGCGATCGCCCCGCAGCAGGTGGTGGTTCGCGTGACCGCCGACGAGGGGTGGCCGGCGGGCGACCACGTCCTCACGGCCCCGTGCATCGTGCTGGCGGCCGGGGCGATCGAGACGACGGGGCTGCTGCTGCGCGGCGGATTCGGCGGCGCGCTGCCGCGGCTCGGGCGCGGCGTGACGTGTCACCCGGCCCATGTCGTCGTCGCCGAGCATCCGCGGGCGATCACCAACGCCGTGGGGCACCCGACGGCCTATCGCGTGGACCGCACGACCGAGGACGGGTACGTGCTCGAGCCGTGCTTCTCGTCACCGCTGGTGACCGCGCGCAACCTCACGGGCTTCGGGCCCGAGCACGCGCAGGTGCTGGCGGCGTATCCCCGGCTGCAGATGCTGCGCGTGACCGCCCGCGACCGCGCGGCCGACGGCAATCGCGTGGTGCTCGACCGCGACGGCGAGGCCATCGTGCGGTACCGGCTCGCCCCGTCGGTGCGGGACGCGCTCGTGGCGGGACAGCGGGCAGCAGCGCGCGTCGCCTTCGGTGCCGGCGCGGTGCGCGTGCACGTGCCGGCGGCCGATCCGCCGCGGCTCGATCGCCACGACATGGACGCGCTCGACCGGCGCATCTCGGCGGCGCTCGAGTTGCCGGGACGCGTGTCGCTGTCGGCCACGCAACCGCTGGGCGGGGCGGCGATGTCGCGTGGGCCACGCGACGGGGTGACCGACGCGCACGGCCGCGTGCACGGTGCGCCGTGGCTGCGGATCGCCGACGGATCGCTGTGCCCCGACTCCCCCGGGGTGCATCCGGTGCTGACGATCATGGCCTTGGCCGAACGCGTCGCCGATGCGGTGCGCGACGACCTGCCGGCGCTCGCCGGCGCGGCGCCGGCCGTGGCCTGAGCCGGCCGCTCAGGTGCCGCGTGGCTTCGCGCGGCGCGTGGGCGGGGCGGCGAGGGGATCCTCCGGCCACGGGTGCCGCGGATAGCGCCCTCGCAGGTCCTTGCGCACGTCGAAGTACGACGTGCGCCAGAACCCCGCGAGGTCGCGCGTGACCTGCACCGGCCGATGCGCCGGCGAGAGCAGGTGCAGCGTCACCGGCACGCGGCCGCCACCGACACGCGGCGTCTCCGCGCTGCCGAAGAGTTCCTGCAGGCGGACGGCCAGGACGGGCGCGGCCGGATCGCCGTAGTCCACGGGAATCCGCGACCCGGTCGGCACCTCGAGGTGCGTCGGGGCAATGGCGTCCAGCCGGCGGCGAAGCTCCCAGGGCACGAGCGTGAGCAGCGCCTCGGCGAGGTCCACGCGCGCGACGTCGTCGAGCGTGCGCGCGTCGGCGAGGGCCGGCGCGAGCCACACCTGCCGCGCCGCGTCGAGCGCGGCGTCCGAGACGTCCGGCCACGGCGGTCCCTCGAGGACGTGAGCGAAGGCGAGGCGCTCGCGCAGCCGGCGCGCCGCATCGCCCCACGGCAGCCGCGCGAGGCCGCGCGCCGAGAGCGCGTCCACGAGCGCCGCCGTGCGCGCCGCAGGATCCGCGTCGCGGAGCGGGCGCTCGCGCAGCACGAGCGCCCCGAGCGACTCGCGTTCGCGCGCGACGACGCGCCCCGCGGTGTCGTCCCACGTCACCTCCGCCCGGGTCTCGACGAGGTCGCCGTGGTGGCGGCGGATAGCGGCCTCGTCGGTCGCGGCGGCGGCGTACACCTGCGCATCCTCGCGGCGCCCGTCGGTCTCGGCGACCACCAGCCACTCGTGCGCCGCGAGCGGATCGTCGGCCGCGAGCGTCACCCCGCCACCGCCGCTCAACCGGTAGCGACCCGGCGCGTCGCCGCGGCGGCGTGCAATGCGATCCGGGTACGCCAGCGCGAGGAGGTCGCCCACGACCTCCGCCGTCGCCGCCTCGGCGACGCCGCCGCGGATGCCGGCGGCGGCGCGCAACGCGCGCGACTGGTCGCGCACCGCGGCCGCCCGCTCGGCGTCGGCGCGAAGCCCGAGCGCCATGCGGTGCCCCGCGTCGCGTCCGTGCAGGGCATCGAGCCGCAGGGTGAGGTCGGCGGGCGGGCGTCCCGGGCCGCCGTCGCGGCGCAGCAGGTCGCGCTCCTCGAGCAGGGCGGCGAGGTCGCACGCGAGGGCACCCATGCCGAGGGCCGTTCCGCGGAGGACGAGATGCGCCAGCCGCGGATGCACGCCGAGCGCCGCCATCGCGCGGCCGTGCGCGGTGAGCTGTCCGGTGGCGTCGAGGGCCCCGAGGCGGGCGAGCAGCCGACGCGCCTCGGCGTAGGCCGCGGTCGGCGGGGCGTCGAGCCACGCCAGCGCCGCGGGGTCGCGCACCCCGAGCACGGCGAGGTCGAGCGCGAGCGGGGCGAGGTCGGCCTGCCGGATCTCGGGCACGGCGGCCTGCGGCAGTGCGGGCTCCTCGTGCTCGGCCCAGCAGCGCCAGCAGATGCCCGGGGCAACGCGGCCCGCGCGGCCGCGCCGCTGGTCGGCCGACGGACGCGGCACACGGATCGTCTCGAGGCGCGTCATCCCGGTGGCCGGGCTGTAGCGCGGCACGCGGGCGAGCCCCGCGTCAACGACGATCCGCACCCCCTCGATCGTCAGCGATGTCTCGGCGATGCTCGTCGCCAGCACCACCTTGCGGCGGCCGGGCGGCGCGGGGGCGATCGCGCGGTCCTGCGCGTCGCCGTCGAGGGCGCCGAAGAGCGGGACCACCTCGGTGCCCGGCGGAAGCGGCCCCGCCGCGAGCGCCTGCCCCACGCGATGGATCTCGGCGGCTCCGGGCAGGAAGACGAGCGCGTCGCCGTCCCGCTCGGCGAGCGCCTCGCGGACGACGCCGGCGACGTGGCCCTCGAGCCGCTGGCCCGGGCGCGGCGGCGCCCACCGCGTCGCGACGGGGAAGACGCGTCCCTCGCTGCGGATGATCGGTGCGCCGCCAAGGAGCGCCGCCACGGGCTCGGCGTCGAGCGTCGCGGACATCACGAGCAGCCGCAGGTCGGGGCGCAGCACGGCGCGCGACTCGAGCACGAGGGCGAGCCCGGCGTCGGCGACGAGGTGCCGCTCGTGGAACTCGTCGAAGACCACCGCCGCCACCGTCTCGAGCGCCGGGTCCTCCTGGACGAGCCGCGTCAGCACGCCTTCGGTGACGAGCACGAGCCGCGACGCCGCGGAGACCCGCGTGTCGCGCCGCATGCGCCAGCCGACGAGCCCGCCGACGGACGCGCCGAGCTCGTGCGCGATCCGCCGTGCGGCGGCCCGCGCCGCGAGGCGCCGCGGCTCGAGGACGAGGATCGTGCGGTCGTCGCGCCAGGGGGCCGCGAGCAGGGCGGGGGGCACGCGCGTCGTCTTGCCGGCGCCGGGCGCGGCGACCAGCACCGCCGCCCCCGCGGTGGCGAGCGCATCGAGCACCGAGGGGAGGACGGCCTCGACCGGCAGCGCCGCGCGTTCCATGGCGGGCAAAGCTAGCGGCCCCCGGCGTCGCTGGACGCGCGGCGGCCACCGCTGCATCCTCCCGTATCCATGCCCCGGACTCCCACGTGAGCACGATCGCCGACCTGCGCCGCGACTACCGGCACGCGCGGCTCGACCTGGCCGACACCGACCCGGACCCGGTCGCGCAGTTCCACCGCTGGTTCGAGGCCGCGCGCGCCGCGCAGGTGCCGGAACCCAACGCGATGACGCTCGCGACCGTCGGCAGCGACGGCGTCCCCTCGGCGCGCATCGTGCTGCTCAAGGGTGCCGACGCGAACGGATTCGTCTTCTTCACCGACTACCGCAGCCGCAAGGGACGCGAACTCGAGGCGGTGCCGTGCGCGGCGCTCGTGTTCTTCTGGCCCGAACTCGAGCGCCAGGTGCGCCTGATCGGCGAGGTCGAGCGCGTCTCGCGCGACGAGAGCGCCGCCTATTTCGCCACGCGGCCGCGCGGCAGCCGCATCGGGGCGCACGTGTCGCGGCAGTCGTCGGTGATCCCCTCGCGGGACGCGCTCGAGGCGGCCGAGGCCGAGGCCGAGGCGCGCTTCGCGGTGGCGGACCCGCCGCTGCCCGATCACTGGGGCGGGTACCGCGTCCTGCCGAGGGAATTCGAGTTCTGGCAGGGGCGGCCGAACCGGCTGCACGACCGCATCGCCTACCGCCGTCACGCGGGGGCGTGGGTGCGCGAGCGGCTGTCGCCGTAGCGCGCGCGGTCGGCGGCCGCGAGCTCGGCGATGCGGTCCATCACCGACGCCCCGACCGCCGCGTACGTCCGCAACCGACGCGGCGCCGCGTCCCACGGCGCGAGGTCGATCGGGGGCCCGAAGCGAAGTCGCACGGGCACCCCCGCGCGCGCGAGCGCCCGCTGGGCTCCCCAGCCGTTGGCGAGGCCGGCGATGAACACCGGCAGCACTTGGGGGCGCGCTTCGAGCAGCAGCCGACCGACCCCGGGCTGCGCGGGCAGCAGCGCCCACGGGTCCGGGCCCTGGTTGCGCGTGCCCTCGGGATGGAAGCCGACCACCCGGCCGCCGCCCTCGCGGCACAGGGCGACGAGCGTGTCCAGCGCCCAGGCGTCGGCCGCACCCGTGTCGCTGCGCCGGAAGAACGGCGGGAAGGCCGCGAAGCCCGAGGCGGCACCGTTGAGCAGCGCGCCGGGCCATCCCTCGTAGCAGTAGGCGCCCTTCACCGGGAAGTGCAGCGCCGTCACCCGGGGGAGGCGCCGCAGCAGCACGGCCGCCACGACGAAGAAGTCCACGTACGAGCGGTGGTTGGCGAGGAGCAGCAGCGGGCGCCCCGGATCGACCGCCTCGACGTGCGCCCACCCGTCCACGCGGGGCGGGTCGCCGAGGAGCGCGAGGACCGCGCGCGCCCCGACCGACCGCCGCCACCAGTGCCCGCAGCGGGCGGCGGCCCCCGCCTGCATCGCGGCGGACAGCCGCAGCAGCCGACGGGAGCGGGGCGGGAGTGACGCGAGGACCTCGTCGGGGACGCGGAGCGAAGCGGGCATCGGCGGTCGAAAGGTGGCCGGCGGCGACGTCCCTCGGCACCGGTGGGACGCGTGGCGATCGGCGTTGGAACGCGGGTCCGGTCGCCGCGGACGGAACCGGACGCCGGTCCGCGCGATTGACGCGCGTATGCACGAGACCGCACACCTGATCCTGGGCGGGGCCGGCGCCATCGCCCGGGCCACCGCCGCCCGGGTGGTCGCCGCCGGCGGCCGCGTCATGCTGGCGGGCCGGACCGAGGCCACGCTGACCGAGGCCGCCGCGGCGCTGGGGCCCGCCGCCGCCTGGACCGTGGCGGACGCCACGGACGCCGCCGCGGTGGACCGTGCCGGCGACGAGGCGCGGAGCCGCTTCGGCCGCCTCGACGGCATCGCGAACTGCGTGGGCTCGATCCTCCTCAAGCCGGCGCACCTGACCCGGCCGGAGGAGTTCGAGCTGGTCCTGCGCCTGAACCTCGTGACCGCCTTCAACGCGGTGCGCACCGGTGGCCGGCTGCTGGCGAGCCATGGCGGCGGGGCGGTGGTGCTCGTGAGTTCGGCGGCGGCCCGGATCGGCCTCGCCAACCACGAGGCGATCGCCGCGGCCAAGGCGGGGGTCGAGGGGCTCGCCCGCGCGGCCTCCGCCACCTACGCCGCGAAGGGGATGCGGGTGAACGTGGTGGCACCCGGCCTCGTGCGAACGCCGCTGGCGGCCCGCATCACGGGTTCGCCGGCAGCGGAACAGGCGTCGCTGGCCCTGCACCCCCTGGGCCGACTGGGGCTTCCCGAGGACGTCGGCTCGGCGATCGCCTTCCTGCTGGACCCCGCCCAGGGTTGGACCACGGGACAGGTCCTCGGGGTAGATGGAGGGCTCGGCGCGCTCAAGGTGCCGCGCTGACGCGACGGACGCGCCCGATGGCGCATGCTGCCGCCCCCGCCCCGCGCCCGGTACGTTACGCTCGTGCGCCCGATCGTCCGCCTTGCCCTCGTCGGCTCCGCCGTCGCCTCCGTCGCCGCCTGCGTCGAGAACACGCGCGGCACGCTCGAGGTGACCGCCGACGCCGACTCGGTGCAGGTGGTGACGGGGGTGACCGACACGGCGTTCGTGCGCACGCGGGTGCCCGGCACGCCGATCGTGGTCGTCAAGGACACGCGCGGCTTCCGCATCCCGAACGCACGCGTGACGTTCACGACCACCTCGGCGACGAACGGTATCGTCGAGGGAGGGATCGTCCGCACCGACCAGCAGGGCCTCGCGCGGCCGGGCGCGTGGATCGCCGGCCCCGACAGCGGCACGGATACCCTGATCGCCTACGTGGTGGGGCCGCCGGGGGCGCGGGCCACGCGGGCCACGATCACGGCCCGGGTGATCGACCCCTGCCTGCGGCCGCTGTCCTACGTGCTCGGTGCGACCATTCAGGGGAGTCTCACGGGCCGGGGCTGCATCGGCACGGACACCTCGTTGGTACAGCCGTACCGCTTCACCGTGGGCGCGGCCGGCGTTTACGAGTTCACGTCGAGCTCGACGTCATATCCCTCGACGATCGAGCTGGTGCGCGAGTCGGGCTTCCCGCTGGGCATCTTCGACGGTGACGGCCAGCAAGGGGCGACGCTGCGTGCCGCGCTGGCCGCCGGCACCTACGTCGTCCGACCCGGGGCGTTCGCACGTCCGAAGGCGACCGGTGCCTTCTCGCTGTCCTCGGGGCCGTCGGTCCTGCCGCAGGGGTGCCAACCCAACTTCCAGGTGCTCGCCTTCCTCATGGCGGGCACGTCGCTCTCGACGTCGCTGACGACGAACGACTGCAGCTTCCAGCTGCCGATCCAGAACATCTTCGCCGGCCAGACCATCCAGGACATCTACGCGATCTACGTCCCGCCGGGGCAGCAGGCGGTCGTGCGGATGCAGTCCACGCAGCTCGACGCGATCCTGGTGCTGTACAACGGCAACGGCGATCCGCTGTTCGGCAACGACAACGGGGGCGGGGGCACCAACGCCCTGCTGTCGTTCAACGCGACGCAACTCGGGGCGCGCTCGGGCACGGGCGCGGTCGGATACGTGATCGCGACGTCCAAGGGCCAGCCGGGGCCCTACACGCTCTCGGTGGACGGCGTCCTGCCGTAACGCCCGGGCGTGACGCCCGGGCGTGACGCCCGGGCGTGACGCCTGGGCGGGCTCAGCGCCCGCGCGCGGCGTCGGCCTCGAGCTCGTCGCGCAGGCGGCAGTAGCTCTCGTAGCGCTCGGCGCTGATGTCAGTGCCGATCGCCCCGCGCACCGCGCAGTCGGGTTCGGCGCGGTGCGCGCAGTCGGCGAAGCGACAGGCGAAGGCGTGCGCGCGCACCTCGGGGAAGCAGTCGCCGAGGCGCGCGGCCTCGATGCCCCACGTGCCGACCTCGCGCAGGCCGGGCGTGTCCACGACGTAGCCGCCGGCGGGGAGCGGGTGCAGGAACGCCCCGACGGTGGTGTGGCGGCCCTTGTTGACTGCCAGCGAGACGTCGCCGGTGCGCAGCCGGAGCCCGGGATACAGCGCGTTGAGCAGGGAGCTCTTGCCGACGCCGCTCGGGCCGGTGACCACGCTCGTGCGGCCGTCGAGAGCCTCGCGCAGCGCCTCGAGCCCCACCGGGCGCGCGCCGGCCGGTCCCCGGGGCACCGCGGTGACGTGCAGCGGGTACCCGAGCCGCTCGTACTCGGCGAAGCGGACCGAGACCGCGGCGGTCCCGCCGGCGGCGAGGTCCGCCTTGTTGACCACCACGCGGGCGCGCAGGTCGTTCGCCTCGGCGATCACGAGGAACCGGTCGAGCATTCGCACGTGCGGTTCGGGGTTGGCGGCGGCGAAGACGACGACGACCTGATCGACGTTGGCCGCGAGGATCCGCTCCCCGTGGCGGCCGCCGGGCTCGCGGCGCGCCAGTTGCGAGACGCGCGGGAGGATCTCGCCGATGGACCACGCCGCTTCGCGCGCATCGCGCTCGAGGCGCACCCGGTCGCCGACGGTGAGCTTCCGCCACTCGGCGTCCTTCGCGATGCGCACGTCGGTGCCGCGCTGCGTGCCCTTGCGGGCGTCCGCCCCCTTCTTGAGCCGCCCGCGCAGCGACACGTCGTGCACCTCCCCCCGCTCGGTGCGCACCCGCCAGACGCCGCCGGTGCCCTCGAGGACGGTCGCCAGTTCGCCGGCGAGCGCGCTCACGCGTCCTCGTCGCGCATGACGTCCCACCAGCGGCGCTCGGGCGTCGCCGAGCGCCGCTCCTCGGCGAGGCAACCTTCGAGCTCGTCGCGCACCTCGCCCAGCGTGCAGGCGCCGAGGGTGGCGAGCGCCTCGGCCTCGCTCGCCCCCCACGCGAGGGGGCCCGTCTCGACGTGGCCCTCGACGCCCGGCTCGCCCATGCGGCGCCAGCGGAGGAAGCAGAGCCACGCCGCCCACGGGCGCGCGGGGTCGCCGGTCGGCTCCGCCAGCAGCGCGACGCTGTACGCCATGCCGTCGCTCCCCTCGAACGCCGCGGGGCGACCGTGCACCTCGGCGTATCCGCCGATGGTGTTCGCGTCGCCCCGCGCGTGGTCGGCCGGGAGGAACTGCGCCATGCGCTACGCGAACATCTCCTTCAGGACGTTGCCGGTGATGAACGCCACGTTGGCCGGCCGCTCGGCGAGACGCCGCATCAGGTACGGGTACCATTGCGTGCCGTACGGGACATAGACGCGCATGCGATAGCCCTCCTTCACGAGCGACTCCTGCAGGTCGCGCCGGACGCCGTAGAGCATCTGGAACTCGAAGCGGTCCTTGGCGATCCCCTGCTGCCCGGCGAACTGCTTCGCGATGCCGATGATCCGCTCGTCGTGCGTGGCGAGCCCGGGGTACCGGCCGTGCTGCATGAGCTGCTTCATCGCCGCGACGTAGGTGTCGTCCACGTCGCCCTTCTCCGGGAACGCCACCGTGGCCGGCTCCTGGTAGGCGCCCTTGCAGATGCGCACCCGCGCGTTGATCCGGTTGGCGAAGGCGACGTCGTCCAGCGTGCGGCGCAGGTAGCTCTGCAGCACGATGCCCACGTTGGCCTCGAAGCCGGGGTAGAGCTTCGTCTCGAACAGGCGCAGCGTGCGCTCGGTGTAGTCGCTCGACTCCATGTCGAGGCGCACGAAGTTGCCGTAGGCCTTCGCCCGCTCGAGGATCTCCCGGACGATCGCGACGCAGAGGTCGTCGGAGAGGTCCATCCCCATCGCCGTGAGCTTGAGACTCACGTTGGCGTCGAGCGAACGGGCGTGGATCTCGTCGAGCAGGCGCAGATATTCGGCCTGCGCGGCACGCGCCTCCGCCTCGTTCGTCGTGGACTCGCCGAGGAGGTCGAGCGAGGCCGTGATGCCCCGGGCGTTGAGGTCCTTCACCGCAGCCATGGCGGTCTCGATCGTCTCGCCGGCGACGAAGCGGCTCGCGAACGACTTCGCGAGCCCGTTCGAACGGACGAACCGGAAGATCTGCGGCTGCTGCGAGAGGTACAGGAAGGTGCTGCGAAGCATGTACGGCGACGGGGCGGGGAGGCCGGCGCACCGGGCGGTGCCACGCCGAACTCGGGAACCCGGGGAATGTAGCCGCCAGTCCCGCCGGGAGTCTGTACCGGCGGGCCGCGGGCCGGCCCGCGAGGCCCGTGTCGGAGAGGCCGCGGTTCCTCGCACCGGCGGTCCCCTTGGCGGCGGCACTGCGAAACCGCACCTTTCGGGGGTTGATGGCCGACACTCCGAAGCCCCGCGTGCCGAACAGCCGGCCCACTCCTGCGCGCCCCACCCAGGGCGGGAGTTCCCCGGTGCCCCCCGGCGGCCTCAGTTGGCTTCCCCCGGAGCGGATCGGCCCGCCCATGCCCCGGATCGGGAGCACCCGCAGGCGCGGGTTCCGCGTGCCCGCGTGGGCCGCCGTGGTGGCCTCGGTCGCGTGCCTCGCGG
>Ga0209990_10000674_pt1 | contig 33024 bp, 28 predicted proteins | sample NOAtaG_6_FD_187304 | JGI IMG/M metagenome (GOLD analysis project Ga0209990, IMG submission 187304) | Freshwater lake microbial communities from Lake Erie, under a cyanobacterial bloom - NOAA_Erie_Diel5S_2200h metaG (SPAdes) (version 2) | ecosystem: Environmental > Aquatic > Freshwater > Lake ...
AGAATATCGGCAACAACTTGATCGCCTTAATTCTCCAAATATCCGATGGCACTGGGTCGAAGGTCATTCTGGTGATCCTGATAATGAGCGATGCGATGCGATCGCCCGCAGCTATACTGCCAAATACGCCTAAACAAAGAGACTCGCATTGCGAGTCTTTTTGTTTAGAAATATCGTTTGCTTTAAGTATATTTTTCGGCAAAAGCTGTCATCGCATCCAACTGTGAATCTATTAACAAACATTTTTCTAAATGCTCAACGTCCAACTCAGGCAGTCATTCACTGCGATCGCGTTTTACATACTCATCTTCAACTAAGCGATAAATACTAATTTTGCCATCTACCCAAAACCAAACTTCTGGAATCCCCCTTAAAAACTTCTGGAATTCCCCTTAATTGATATTTCCTTAGATTTTTAACACTTCCGCTAGTAACAACAATTTCGATACATAGGTCAGTCTTTGCAGGGATCATTACCAAAAGCAAAAGACAAATCAGCCTGAAACTCAAGACTCGGTTCAATTTTTTGGGTATAAGCACCTGTTGATGTAAAGCGAATTCGTTTGAGTACAAAGTAATAGCCTAACAAGAGTCCTAGCAGACTGGATATCATTTCATGCTGCAAACCAATACCCATAATTTCTAGTTCTCCTTCACAGTAAGTCATCCGCACCCCACCGATTTCATCAAAGGTGGATTGCAAAGCTTTAAACTGTTCCCAAGTGACAGCCCATTTAACGAGATATTGGTTTTCTGCCTTAGCAAAAGTCAGGATCATCGCTTTACCCTTGCTGCTGAGTGTTTTCAGTATAACCAAGTAGTATCAATTTAATATCCATTGACTAACATAAAAAATGAGTATGATTCTTCTGTGATGAAGAAATTAGCGCATCTAGTTCTCAAGATAAAGTAGATTACTTTTTGCGAATATATAAGTCTTTAGCAGGAGAGTTAGGGTTACTTCTTTCATCTACTTGAAAAACATCAGTATGTTTTTTAACCATGTCACTCAACTTTTTAAAACCATATAGTCTTACATCAAAATCAGGTTTTAATTTTGTTAAGTAACTACCAAATGTTCCAAGATTCGTCCAACCTGAATCGTCGCTTACTGTAGTTTCAAGAGCTTTTAAAATAAAGTCTTTTGGGAAATTATTATTCGTATCTTGGATTATAAGTTCAGTTACTGATTCTTGTTTTTTTGCATTATTAGTTGATGAGATATTAGTTTCAGATTGTTGAAGTTTTACGCTTAATTCAGACTCGGTTTTGATACCTGTAGATTGCCTTAAAACCTCAGTAAATATAAATTTATGACATGCATTTCTAAATGCCTCTGGAGTCTTTTGTTCCCCAAATCCAAAGACAGTTAAACCTTCTTCTCTAATTCGTAATGCTAAACCTGTAAAATCACTATCACTAGATACTAGGCAAAATCCATCAAAACGTCTTGTATACAATAAATCCATTGCATCAATTATTAGGGTGCTATCAGTGGCATTTTTCCCCGTAGTATATGCGAATTGCTGAACAGGTTTAATTGCATACTTATTTAATACTTTTTTCCATTGTGAACTTGCTGGTGATGTAAAATCCCCATAGATTCTTTTAACGGTAGCTTCACCTAGACGAGCTATTTCTTCCAATAAGCCTTCAATTATAGAAGCCTGTGCATTATCGGCATCTATTAAAACCGCAAGTCTATGAGTTGCTTCCTCTGATTCAATTTTGGCAACTATTTTGGGGTTTGGCATAACATTAATACTGATTTGTTTGATTGTTTCAACTAATGATTACAATAAAAAAATATTTTTATTCTTTTTTGGTTGATTGTGGGCACTCACGATTATATTTTAAAATAGTTATTCTCAAATGTTTTTAGACTTGACTGACTTCACGTCTAACTTACTCCTAATAATTTGAATCATATCGTTATAAAGTAGATAGAGAAGGTATTTACTTACTACTATTTAAAGATAGCTTCAATCGGTTAAAGCTGCAGCCCTATTCGTCATTCGTCCTAATTCTTAACTCTTAGCCATAGGTAATTTAAATATTCAAATTAGGCGCAGCAAAATCAAAGGGTAGTTCGTTATTAATTGCCTGAATTTGCTTAGCCTCGTAAGCATTGACCTCATTGATATAAGGAACCAGAATTTGCTTGAGGCGATCGCGATAAAAGCGATGCAAGCTGTAATTTGGAGTTGCAGGAAATCCGCGCCGCTTTTTATGTTGTCCACCTGCTCCGGGGTCAAAACGTTTAATCCCTTGAGAAATTGCCCACTCAATCGGCGTGTAATAGCAAGCATTAAAATGCAAACAATCAATTTCTTGCACACAGCCCCAATAGCGCCCAAATAATTGATCCCCCTTACGAATACAGAATGACATGCCTACAGGTTGCGGATAATCCTCAATCTCTCCAGCCACAAACACAAGCCGATCGCGGAAACTATGGGCTAAATGTTCAAAAAACTTGCGATTTAAATATTTACTTCCACCCCAGAATTTATTGCAATGATCGTTATATAGCTCATACATATAGCTATAGAAATAATGGGGAATCTCTTCACCTGTGTATACCCGCATCTTGATCCCCGTACTTTCCACTGACTTGCGTTCCCGTTTGATATTACGGCGTTGATTCGCATTGAAATTTTTGAGGTAATCATCAAAATCCTTAAACTCTTGATTTTCCCAAACATAACTATGGTGCATCCAAGTCGTAAACCCTCGCGACTCCAACTCATGCTTCCAACTAGGATCAACATAGAGAAAGTTACAGCCAGACATTTGGTAGCGATCGCAAAGTTTATCGATCTCTAACAACATCAAGTCATAGATTTTGGATACTTCGTCAGGGCGATCGCTCAGATCAGGATGCACCAAAAAGCGATAGCCCACCGCAGGCGTAAAGGGAGCCATCCCCAACAACTTTGGATAATACTCAATACCTAGCCGATAGGACAAATCCGCCCATTGATGGTCAAACACAAACTCCCCTTGGCTATGCCCCTTCATATACAAAGGTGCAGCCGCCACCAATACATCCCTTTGCCACACCAATAAATGACTAGGTAGCCATCCTTGCTGAGCGATCGCACAGCCCGAAGCTTCTAAATTCGAGAGCCATTCCCATTCAAAGAAAGGAGTTACCAAAGGTTTTGCAAGAATATTCCATACTTCAGCCTTGACCTTGTTAACTGTATCTACCCAAGTCGTCGTATAACGGGAAGCCTGTTGCAGCATAGTAAAAGTCTTGGCAATGTTTAGGTAAGTTATTCAGTATACATAGCTTAACAAATGCCAACAGAAACCAACAGCACCAAAAAGCTAGAAATACATCGCTACCTTCTAATTTTTTGAGACTTGAGGAAAGTATGAATTTATGTAAACAAAATGTGTCTTACAATACCATCTGAGTTAATGTATATACATAGCACAAGAGATAAAGCAACTCAATCCAAACGCAATTCCATCTCACATATTGAAGTTAAGCTTTCAATAGGAGGAGGAAGCAAAAAGAAAGAGTTAGAAGTCAAGTCGGATTGACGCTTTGTTGCTCCCCACGATTCTTCGATCTTTACGGGGCAGTGCTTATTCCTAAAGATCGGTGTAGTTTTGATAGCTTCACTAGCCTACATTGTAATTAAGGTCTCTTAAATTTTTCTAGTACATTAGTCGGTTTTTAAACTAGTACTACGAGTAAATGAGACAAACTTATGTAGTTAAAAAGATAAGGGCTACAGTACAAAGTTAATCAATACCTAACACGCATTAGCAAACCCCTAGTACGACAACTAATTGAATTATATTAAAACATGAGTCTAGCAGCCTTCTGCTAGACTCATTGAGTTTTTGGGATAAATTATGCCTAGCTACTTATGTACAACAGACGCTAGTGCTGCAAAGTGATTTTTTTAGTAATTATGTTGCGGGCGCAAAGCGCCCGCAACATAATTACATGGCATAACTACCCAAGAAGCATATGAATTTATGTAAACAAAATGTGTCTTACAATACCACCTGAGTTAATGTATATACATGGCACAAGAGACAGAGCAACTCAATCCAAACGCAAACCCAGCTTGAGTTCCGAAAGCAACCTTTTCATTAAAAAGGAGGAGAAGCAAATAGAAAGAGTTAAAAGTCAAAGACGGATTGACGCTTTGTTGCTCCCTGCGATTCCTCGATCTTTACGGGGCAGTGCTTATCCTAAAGATCGGTGTAGTTTTGATAACTTCGATAGCCTGTATCATTATTGAGGTCTCTTAATTTTTGTCTTTTGTATTTTTAGGTTTTGACCTAGCATTATGACAATTGAGGCAAACTGATTTAGCTTAAACGTAAAGGCTACAGCGCATAGTTAATCAATACCTAACACGTCCAGTTAAACCTCTAGTAGATAACTAATTGAATTATTTTAGACATGAGTCTAGCAGCCTTCTGCTAGACTCATTGAGTTTTTAAGGAAACTAAAACTAAAGCTGTTGCGAAGCAACAGCTTTGCGATGAATGATCCATCTTTCGGTAAAATAAAGAACAATTCATTATTTTCATAATCCTAACTCAGGGGTAAACGAGCCTTGCCTAAAATCGTTATTGCTGGCAACTGGAAAATGTATAAAACCCAGTCCGAAGCCAAAGCATTTTTCTCAGAATTTCCTGCACATCTTAAAGCCACCGCATCCCAAGCGGCGATCGCTGATCAGCAAATCCTCGTTTGCGTGCCTTTTACCAATCTTGCGATCCTTCAGACTGTTGTGCCATCACTTGGTCAAAACAACTTAAGTATAGGTGCTCAAAATGTTCACTGGGCTGAAAATGGCGCATTTACAGGTGAAATTTCTGCGCCAATGCTAGTCGAGCTTGGCATCAAATATGTAATCATTGGACACAGTGAACGCCGTCAGTTTTTTGGCGAAACTGATGAAACGGTAAACAAACGTCTTAAATCAGCACAAGCTCATGGTTTAACCCCTATCCTCTGTGTTGGTGAAAGCAAGCAACAAAGGGATGCCAATGAGACTGAATCTTGGATTTTCTCGCAACTTGCCTCCGATCTCGTTGATGTTGACCAAAATAATTTGATCATTGCCTACGAACCAATCTGGGCAATCGGTACAGGTGACACCTGCAACGCAAGTGAAGCTAATCGTGTGATTGGACTGATTCGTAGTAAGTTAAGTAATCGCGATATTACAATTCAGTATGGTGGTTCCGTCAAGTCTGATAATATCGATGAAATTATGGCACAACCTGAAATTAATGGTGTATTAGTTGGTGGAGCTAGTCTTGACCCAGCAGGCTTCGCACGTATTATTAATTATCGTTAACCTTGATTCAGGTTTACTTTTCATCTTTAAAATTTACTCGCTGTCTATATACCCAACATAAGTACAGCGATCGCTACAGCCTACATAACCATAACAAATTTGATCAAGTTGCAAAATTGACTTTATGAGATCAACTTTGTTATAATTATGTGCTGTTGACTAGAATACACAGCCGCAGATCTACCAAATCATCACTTATGCCCACGATCCAACAGCTCATTCGCAGTGAGCGCCAAACCATAAATACAAAAACAAAGTCTCCTGCTCTTAAGAGCTGTCCTCAGCGCAGGGGAGTATGTACGCGCGTTTACACTACAACACCCAAAAAACCCAACTCTGCACTTAGAAAAGTTGCTCGCGTACGCTTGACTTCTGGATTTGAAGTCACTGCATACATCCCTGGTATTGGGCATAACCTCCAAGAACATTCCGTTGTGATGATTAGAGGCGGTCGTGTAAAAGATTTGCCAGGTGTACGCTATCACATCATCCGTGGAACTCTTGATACTTCAGGTGTAAAGGATCGTAAGCAAGGACGCTCCAAGTATGGCGCGAAGCGACCTAAGCCTGGTCAAGCACCAGCCGCAAGCACTGGCAAGAAGAAAAAGTAAAAGTCAGGCATTAAACAACTCAATTTAGCAAAATTAGCAATTCATTCTATAAGGTGAATTTAGTACCATAATGTCCCGTAGAACTAAAGCGTCAAAACGCATAACTCCTCCAGATTCGGTTTATAATAGCCGACTCATTAGTATGCTCATCCGCCGTGTTATGTCACGCGGTAAGCATTCTGTAGCTTCTCACATAGTTTACAAAGCCCTAGACACAATCGGCGAACGTACAGGCAACCCACCACTTGAAGTATTTGATCGGGCAATTCGTAATGCCACTCCACTAGTAGAAGTAAAAGCGCGTCGTGTTGGTGGTGCAACTTATCAAGTACCTATGGAAGTGCGTACTGACCGCGGTGTTGCTCTGGCTCTTCGCTGGTTAGTCCAATACTCTCGTGCTCGTGCTGGGCGCAGCATGGTCACCAAGTTAGCAAACGAACTGATGGATGCTGCTAATGAAACAGGTCAGACCATCCGTAAACGTGAAGAAACTCACAAAATGGCAGAAGCAAACAAAGCCTTTGCCCACTACCGCTACTAACTTTCTTGAGCCATAGCTTACCTCGCTATACTATTCTTAACATAAATTCTAAATTCCTGACAAACACGAGGAAACAATTGTGGAACGCTCTATTGCCTTAGATAAGGTACGCAATATAGGTATTGCAGCGCACATTGACGCTGGTAAAACCACAACTACAGAGCGCATTCTATTTTATTCTGGCGTTGTTCACAAAATCGGTGAAGTTCATGATGGAACCGCAACGACAGATTGGATGGCGCAAGAACGTGAGCGTGGTATTACCATTACAGCAGCAGCAATTAGCACTAGTTGGAAAGAACACCGCATCAACATCATTGACACCCCTGGACACGTAGACTTCACCATCGAAGTAGAGCGTTCTATGCGTGTACTTGATGGTGTAGTTGCTGTTTTCTGTGCAGTTGGTGGTGTACAACCCCAATCCGAAACTGTATGGAGGCAGGCAGATCGCTATAAGGTACCTCGTTTAGTGTTCGTCAATAAGATGGATCGGATGGGAGCAAATTTCTTGCGAGTAAGAGAACAAATCCGTGCTCGCTTCGGTTCTAATGCTGTTCCAATCCAATTACCTATCGGAAGTGAGGCAGAATTAATAGGTATCATTGACCTAGTCAAAATGAAAGCCTACATCTATAAAGATGAAATCGGCAAAGATATCGAAGAAACAGATATTCCTGCTGACATGGCTGATCTTACGAATGATTGGCGTGCTCAGTTGTTAGAGTCAGTAGCTGATTCTGATGATGTGTTGATGGAAAAGTATCTTGAAGGAGAAGAACTCTCTGAAGAGGAAGTAAGATTAGGTCTGCGTAAAGGGACTTTGAACGGCAAGATTGTACCAATGACTTGTGGTTCAGCTTTCAAGAATAAAGGCGTACAACTGCTACTCGATGCTGTCATTGATTACTTGCCTTCACCTATTGATGTTAAACCAGTTCAAGGTTTACTACCTAATGGTGAAGAGGCTATTCGTGAGTCTAATGATAATGCACCAATGTCTGCTTTAGCATTCAAGATCATGTCTGACCCCTATGGTCGTCTTACCTTCGTGCGTGTTTACTCTGGAGTTCTGAAAAAGGGATCATATGCTCTCAACTCTAGCAAAAACAAAAAGGAAAGAATCTCACGACTGATTGTTTTAAAAGCCGACGAGCGTCAAGAGGTTGATGAACTCAGAGCGGGGGATCTTGGTGCAGTATTAGGACTCAAGGACACCTTTACTGGAGACACTCTTTGTGAGGATACAGCACCAATCGTTCTTGAGACTCTATTTATTCCTGAACCTGTTATTTCTGTGGCAGTTGAGCCAAAGACAAAGCAGGATATGGAAAAATTATCTAAGGCTCTGCAATCTTTATCTGAGGAAGATCCTACCTTCCGTGTCATGACTGATTCAGAAACTAATCAAACAATTATTTCTGGTATGGGTGAGCTTCATCTTGAAATTCTCGTTGATCGGATGAAGCGGGAGTTCAATGTTGAAGCTAACGTTGGTGCACCTCAGGTTGCTTACCGTGAAACTATTCGCAAGACTGTCTCTAACGTTGAAGGCAAGTTTATGCGTCAAAGTGGAGGTAAAGGACAATATGGTCACGTTGTGATCGATTTGGAACCTGCTGATCCAGGTACAGGATTTGAGTTTGTGTCAAAAATCGTCGGTGGTGTTATTCCTAAGGAATACATTAAACCTTCGGAGCAAGGCATGAAGGAAGCCTGTGAATCAGGTATTCTGGCGGGTTATCCTCTCATTGATGTTAGAGCAACCCTCGTCCATGGTTCTTTCCATGATGTGGACTCTTCAGAAATGGCTTTCAAAATTGCTGGCTCCATGGCAATTAAGGAAGCTGTAATGAAAGCTCAACCTGTTTTGCTTGAACCAATGATGAAGGTTGAAGTAGAAACACCAGAAGACTATATGGGCGATGTCATTGGAGACCTCAGCCGTCGTCGAGGCAACATTGCTGGTATGGAAGATACTCCATCTGGCAAACGGGTTGAAGCAAGAGTTCCCTTGTCTGAGATGTTTGGTTACTCCACTGACCTTCGCTCAGCAACTCAAGGTAGAGCTAGCTTCTCAATGGAATTTAGCCATTATGAAGAAGTACCCAGAAACGTTGCTGAGGCAATTATTGCGAAAAGCAAGGGCAAAGAGTAGTCCTGTAAATTACTCTATCGATGCTCTATAAACTAGAGTAATAAATACCCAAAATACTCTATAAATTAGAGTAACCATTACCAAAATTAAGGATAATTAGGAAAAAATGGCACGCGCTAAATTTGAAAGAACCAAGCCCCACGTTAATATCGGTACTATTGGTCACGTTGATCATGGTAAGACCACTTTAACTGCTGCAATCACCATGACTTTGGCAGCAGCAGGTCAAGCAACAGCTAAGGCATACGACCAAATCGATGCTGCACCTGAAGAGAAAGCTCGTGGTATTACTATTAATACTGCTCACGTTGAGTATCAAACTGCTGAACGTCACTATGCTCACGTTGACTGTCCAGGTCACGCTGACTATGTTAAGAACATGATCACTGGTGCGGCTCAAATGGACGGAGCTATTTTGCTGGTATCTGCTGCTGATGGTCCTGAGCCTCAAACCCGTGAACACATCTTGCTAGCTCGTCAGGTAGGTGTACCTAACCTAGTAGTTTTCTTGAATAAAGAAGACCAAATGGAAGGTGAAGACGAACTTGTTGAGCTTGTTGAGCTTGAAGTTCGCGAATTGCTATCTTCTTATGATTTCGATGGCGATAATATCCCCATCACTCGTGGTTCTGCATTGAAAGCAGTTGAGCAAATGACTGCGAGTCCTAAGACCCAGCGTGGGGAAAATCCTTGGGTAGATAAGATTTGGGCTTTGATGGATTCTGTTGACTCATACATTCCTACCCCTGAACGTGCTGTAGATAAGCCATTCTTAATGGCTGTTGAAGATGTATTCTCAATTACTGGTCGTGGTACTGTGGCGACGGGTCGGATTGAGCGTGGTACTGTCAAGGTTGGCGATGTTGTAGAACTCGTTGGGCTTGGTGAAACTCGTTCCACTACCGTTACTGGTATTGAGATGTTCAAGAAGAGCTTGGACGAAGGACTTGCGGGCGATAACGCAGGGCTCTTGCTCCGTGGTATTCAAAAGAACGATATCGAGCGTGGTATGGTTTTGGCTAAGCCTAAGTCCATCACTCCTCACACTCAATTTGAAGGTCAGGTATACATTTTGACCGAAAAAGAAGGCGGTCGTAAGACTCCTTTCTTCCCTGGCTATCGTCCTCAGTTCTATGTGCGTACAACTGACGTAACTGGAACCATTGTTAGCTTCACTGCTGATGATGGTAGTGCGGCAGAAATGGTTATGCCTGGCGATCGCATTAAGGTAACGGTTGAATTGATTAACCCGATCGCAATTGAACAAGAAATGCGTTTTGCAATTCGTGAAGGAGGGCGTACAGTTGGATCTGGTGTTGTTACCAGTATCTTGAAGTAGTTCTAAACTTTCTAACAAAAAAGCCTCGCGTTGCGAGGCTTTTTTATTTTTAGTCAAATATTTCCGCAGGATCAGCCCTTTGGACTTTGCGAAGGGATAATGTTCCTGATATTGCACACATGGCAACTGTGAGTATAAATAATTGCAAAATGCGATCAATCCCTAACTCCATCAATAAACCTGTAGCATTCTGAGTAATGTGATAGAGGATTGCACAAGCTGAAATAGCTGGCATGAAACCGCATAAAGCTAAAAGTAAGGATTCTTGCAATACAAGACTAAATAGATAAAAGTTGCTGTAGCCCATTGCCTTAAGGGTGGCATACTCTGCAAGATGATCAGAAACGTCTTTGTAGAGGACTTGGTAAACAATCACAACTCCGACGATAAAACCCATAGCTACACCCAAGCCAAAGATAAAACCGATAGGAGTTGCTTCTGACCAGTAGTTTAACTCTAAGTTAATGAATTCCTGTTTAGTCAATACTTTTACGTCTTGCTCTAATTGCGATCGCATGGCATCGCGAATAGCGATTGCATCGGTTCCTTGTTCTAATTGCACTAGACCCAAGCTAATATTTCCGACAAGTCGATCGGGAAAAATTCGCAAAAAGTTCTGTTCGCTAGTGATCAGTGTGCCATTGGCGGCAAAGGAAACCCCCATGTTAAATAGCCCACCGATGGTAATGGCTCGATTCGCAACTTCCTTAGTAAGACTTTTACCTCTGGCAATCGCTACTTCATATTCCGAGGCGATCGCACCATAAAAGTCTTCTCGCGAACCGCGATCAAATAAAACAACATCAGGTAGTAGGGTTTTATCTAAGTCTGGTTTGATATCAGGAAATAAAAAAGGATTAGCTTGTGGCGAAACGCCGATCGCTAAAATATCCTCTTTGACTCCAAGCTCAGGGGCATTCCAAACAGCTAAGCCAATATACACAGGATGTACGGACTTAACACCTGTGAATCCATTAGCCTGGTAGAGACGACGGCGCGAAAACTGCTTCAGGTTCAGCAAATTATTGGAGCTAGGATGAATCAGGATGAGGTCACTCCGTAAATTCAGGTGCAATAATACAGCACTTTTAAATAGAGCTTCCTGAAAGCCTAGTTGCATCGCAATCAAAATTACCGCAAACATGATGCCAAGGATAGCGATCACTAAACGCCCCTTTTGATAGGTCAGTTGCAGCCACGCTAAAGGAATCGCTAACATGAATTTTAAGGTGATTTCAATGTAGATATAGCAGTCCTAAATCATTTGTAGTTTTTGGGATTTGTGGAAGCGCACCCCGAAGGTGTGAACTTTCACAAACCATTCAGGATTGCTAATGTGAGTTATGCTTAGCACAACTCACGTATACATTGATTTTAAGATGGTGGTGTAGATTTGAGATATTTATAGAGCCAAGCACAGCCACCTAAACAGGTACGTTTATCCTCCTCAGAAACATTAGTGTTCGTTCTTAAGTATTTTTGAAGCCACTGACAACCACGAATCAAGAGGTTGTCTAGATCGAGATTCCACATGATAATTTTGTGATCTTCACCCGTCGATACTAAAATTTTACCATTAGGACTGAAGCATACACTTCGTACGGAGCCCTGATGACCATTAAAGGTACGTAACAGAGTCCCATCACCACTCCAAAACTGAATTGTGGAGTCTTCGCTTGCCGAAACAATTGACTTACCATCGGGACTGAAACAAACACTAGTTACCTCAGCACTATGTCCATTGAGGGTTTTGATCAAGTCTCCTTCAATGCTCCATAGTTTGACACTTTGATCCATACTGCCACTAGCGAGCATCTTGCCATTTGGGTTAAAGCAAACCGTATAAACTTCCGCACTATGAGAGTCTAAGGTTCTGAGAAGAGTGCCATCCCAACTCCAAAGATTGATCAGTTTGTCTTTACTGGCTGAGGCAAGCATGCTGCCGTCAGGACTAAAGTCAATGCTATAGACTTCGGCAGCGTGACCTGTGAGAGTTTGTAACCATTTGCCATCAGCACTCCATACCCGCACAGTCCCATCGGCGCTACAAGATGCAAAAACCTGTCCATCACAGCGATAGACAATGCTATGAATTTCAGCACGATGAGCGCTGATCGTATCAATCAGGGTTCCATCCGTCCGCCAAATTTTAATCGAGGTATCTGCGCCCGCAGTGAGAATAGTAGTACTATCGGGACTGAAAGTAACACAATTGACCTTGTCGTTATGTCCTTCTAGTACAGCTTCTAACGTGCCATTAGCATTCCAAAGATTAACAGTTTTATCTTTACAGGCAGAGGCGAGGTACTTCGAATTGGGACTAAAGGCTATAGAAGCGACTTGATTAGTATGTCCAATTAATGTGCGTAAAGGTGTACCCTGAAGTGACCAGAGTTTTATTGTTGTATCCCTACTAGCCGAGACTAGTGTTTTTCCATCGGGACTAAAGGTAATGCTGTGTACAACATCGCCATGACCTTGGAAGGTACAGATTAAGCCTTGTTCAATATTCCAAATGCGAATAGTACGATCAAAGCCACAGGATGCAATGGTGTTACTGTCATTGCTAAACGCCACACTCCAGACCTTATCGGAATGTCCATAAAATGTTTTGATTAAAAGACCGTCGGAACCCCACATTTTGACAGTGCGATCACGGCTACCAGAAATGATCGATAGACCATTGGGCGCATAAGCAACACTTTCGACAAAGCTATCATGTCCGCGTAAATGCCTGATTGGTAAGCCCGAAATATTCCAAATGATCAGGTTGCGATCGGCGCTGCCTGATACGAGGGATTTGCTGTTGGGATGAAATGCAACACAGGTAACCCAGCGATCATGACCACCACGTAAAGTCCGAATTGGCGCACCATCGCTTTTCCAGATCTTGACAGTCGTATCTTCACTGGCTGAAGCAATCATCTCGCCATCATGGCTAAAACAGACATCTAGCACAGGACCTTCATGTCCTTTCATCGTTGCGATTGGCTGTGGGGAAAATTCACCTGTCTTGGGATTGCGCTGCCACAGCTTCACCGTATTGTCACGACTACCTGACACAAGTAAGTTACCATCGGGACTAAAAGCTACACTAGTGACCCAGTTAGTATGTCCCACTAAGGTTTGTAATAATACACCTGAAATATTCCAGATTTTAATGGTGCGATCGCTACTGGCTGACGCAATAAACTGACCATCGCAAGAGTAACAAACCTTATTAACCCAGAAGCCATGGCCTTCAAGGCGATTACATTCATGAGTCCCATAGACAACTTGCTCTAGAGCCGTAATTGTGCGAATTTGTGTGTTTGCCCGCAAATTTACGAGAGCACTTTCATCAACTTGGGTGGTGAGGCGCTTAAGTTGTACTCCACCTATTACGCCTGCAATCATGGCCTCTATATGATTATTTGACAAATAGAGAGCTTCTGAAGAAATTGTGAGAGCGACAATTTTTTCATTGATTTCGCCCATCTCAGCAGCGATCCGTTGATGTCGCTCAGCATCTAGACTTTTTTCGAGTTCTTGACTTAGCTTTTCAAGGCGATCAGCATCAGCGGCACGTGCAGCCATTAGCTGTTCGCGCTCATTGATTCTTTGCGATGCTTCTAAAAAATTACGATCAATTTTGGAGAGGTCTGTTTGGTCATCTGCCCAAGCTAGGGCTTCTGCTAGGCGAGTTCCCCTTAACAAAGCAGACTCATCAGTTTCTTCGGATCGCTCCCAAGCCTGTAAAGCCTCAAGGTATGGGCAGTTTCGCAACTCCGAGAAATTTACCTTCTGCTTAATCTTGATCACAACTATCGATACATCATCTTCAGGGATATCTGTACCTGAGAAATCATTGAGGGCTTGCTTTAAACCATTTAAAATCTCAGTAGCTGTTAGTTGAGATAAGTTAATCACGTTCTGAAGCAATGGCGAAATATTTTCTCCCTGAGATCTGCCAAACTCCTGACCTTGAGCATTAGCTGCTTCAAATAGACCATCGCTAAAAAAGATCACGATATCGCCTTCGTTCAAAGCTCGTGATGTGGAGTTATAGGAAGCACTATCAAAGCGACCAAGGGCGATCGCAGGATTAACGACTTCTTCACAGGTATTCTTTTTAGCGCGATAAATGAGTGGACCAGGAATACCTGCATTCCCTATATTTAATTCATAGGTAGTAAAATCAAGAGCTCCATAACATAGCGCTAAGGAATCATCAATACCACTTTTACAAAGTAATTGATTTAATGAATTCAGTACTAGTGCAGGATTTTGTAATCTACCCTGCTGGGCATAGGCATCAAGCTGTCCTTTAAATAAAGCAGCATGAATCGCACCTGCGACCGACTTACCTGAAGAGTCAGCGATCGCTACTGCTAATATGCCTGACTGTTCTAGGAATTGGTAATAGTCCCCGCCAAGATCTACGGCTGTCCAAACCTCAGCAGCAATATCTAGCCCTTGGTAAGAAGGCAGACTCTGTGGCAGCAAGCTTCTTTGGAGTAGTCTGCCACTTGATAGATCATTAAAAGTTTCATTTAACTGCATATACTAGTAGGCAGAGAGATCCTGAGGACAAATACTAGCAAAAATAACAGCCTGTTGAGAAAAGGTATAGCGTTGTAAACCTTGCAAATAGTCTGAATCATTTTACTTTATTATGTCTATCCCATAAAAACCTCATCAACATGCTGTAATTTAACTATTATCATTCACATTCAAGGGTTTCACGGGTTAGTCTTTTGGTCTTTGGATTTTGTCCTTTTGCCAATTGACAAAGCTTCTGACGTACTGGGGGTCGTAAGTCCACATCGGTAAAGTCAGCTCCATCAATAATTACATTATTAAAGGAAGTTCCGTAGGCAAAAGCGCCTTCCAGTAATGCGTTGGTTAAATTTGCCTTGTCAAGACGGGCATTATCAAGAGTGCTATTGCTGAGATTTGCACCTGTTAAGTTCGATTCTTTCATATTAGCAGCAAAAAAGCTAACTCCTTGGGCATCAGCATTTACAAATGAAGAATTCCTGAGATCTGATTCATTAAACTGATAACCTTGGAGAGATCGCCCTGAAAAATCAGATCCTTCCAAAAAAGCTTTGACATATACATCAGCACTAACAGGATTTGCACCAAATACGATCAGGGATAAGCATAGCAATATATTGATGGTTTTAAAGATAAAATTTCGTAAGAACCAAGCTGCGATTTTCATAATCATTATTTCCATATGTTATTGAGACTATCACAAGCGGGTAATTAGCTGGGCTTAATTTACATCAGAGCCAAAACTTGTGGCGTACGCGCAGCGAGCACCACAGGTTTTGGGGCATTTAATTGCGCTTAGTTACTTCATACCAAATAGGGACTGTACCAATGTCAGATACTCCCAATTTTATAGACTAGGAAGATACAGAGAAAGCATAATGACTAAGCAAGTAGGCGATCGCGGTGAGATCTTGGTGGCGCAACTCTTGCAGAGCAATGGCTGGCAAGTTTTAGAGACGCAATGGCGCTGTCAATGGGGAGAGTTGGATGTCATCGTCAAGGATCAACAATGGTTACTTTTTGTGGAGGTCAAGACTAGAAGCGCTCGCAATTGGGATGGCGATGGCAGTCTTGCGATATCGCCGCAAAAACAAGCCAAACTTATTAAGGCAGCATCTCTATTTTTAAGTCAGCACCCAGAGTTTGCCAATCTGAATTGTCGATTTGATGTGGCATTGGTACGGCGCAAAAATGGCGATCGCTATCAAATAAGCACAAATGTCCATCATGCTAATCCAAAGCCAATTACGTCAGCCTTTACTTTACAAACCTATATTGAGGAAGCCTTTATTGCCGATGCTTTCTAAAAAATGCAAGTTAGAGATAATTTGAAACTAGCTTTGAGAGGATGGGGGCTACGCAAACTCCCTCTTAAAAGGTCAAAAGTGAAAGCTTTGCTTAGTAAGTGTTTTAATTTTGGATTTTTAAATTTAGATTTTTAAAATTTACCAGAAAGGATAGAGGGACACTTAGCGTCCCTCTATCCTTTTTTAGAAATATTCATGTTTACAAAAACTCGGTTGATTTTGATGCAGTTGGTGAATTTGCTCAAGGTATGACTGACTCTGCTCTTTTAGCCCCAAAGCCTTAATATATTTAGGGATGGCTTGGTCAATCGTGTAGTGCATTTCGAGTAATTTCCGAGCATTCTTGCCAAGTCTTATTTGCGTATTTGGATCGGCAGCAAGCATGCGGATATAGTCAGCTAAACCCTGTGCATCACCATTATCAAAGCAACTACCACAATCGCCTCGACTAACCATTTCGCGCAAATAATTGTCCTGAGGACAGATCACCGCCACGGGTCGCCCTGCGGCTAAGATGCCATAGATTTTCGATGGGGCGATGGTATCACCGACATTCGGCAAAATGCTGACCAAAGAGAGATCGCAAGCGGTCAGGGAAAAAGGCAAAACTTCTCGATCTTGGTAAGGCAATTGCAACGCATTTGGCAGTTCTCCAGAGGTAATCGCATTGGCAATCATCTGTGAACCCACCCCATTACCGATAAATACAAACTTAATATCCGCACGATGGCTCAGCAATTGCATACATTTGATCATTGTCCGACTATCATGGCAACGACCCAAGTTACCTGAATACAACACGACAAAACTATCGGTTAAGCCATATTGATTGGAAAACCAATTGTCTAGCTTGGCAATCGGATTGATAAATTGCGGATCAGCCCAGCTATGGATCACATGAATTTTGTCCACCAAATGTTTGTTTTTTTGGACTAATAGCTGCTTCATTGGCTCACTTAGGACAATCAATGATTCGGCTCTGTCCCAAACCTTACTATTCACAAATTCCCAAAATTTGACAATCCAATGATTTGGGGCAATAACCCTCAAACGCACGGCTACTTCAGGATAAATATCATAAATAATGCAGCTATAGGTATGCCCAAAAATCTTGTTGTAAAACCAACCAATTAAACCGAGGAAGGGAGGTGCAGAAGTAAGTACTAAATGTGAGCCACGAATACTTTTACGCCGAAATTTAATTATGCATCGCAGTAGGAACAAGAGACTGCAGATGAGTTTATTGCGAATCCGCTTTGACATAATGTGTACGGAACCAGTACGTCTTACGAAAACACCATTGCTCAATTCTTGATGTTCTACATTGGTTTGACGAAATGCATATCCTGGCATCCCAGTAAATACACTCACATCAAAACCCTCTTGAGCTAGCGCACCAGCTAAGTCATAGATAAATTGTCCAGTCGCTGCATAGTCAGGTGGATAAAACTGAGTAATGATACTAATGCTAGTTTTTAAGTGGTTGTTACCTGCCATTATTTTACTCATCAGTTATTTTTCGCCATCACCTGTTACAACTAGCTACATATCAGGTTCTGTCGAATGGCTTACCGCAGCTATGGAGATAGCCTTTGATCCCAAACCAGAACTTACAGGTTTAATAGCTCTATAAAAATGTCTGCGTAACTATAACGTAAATTTGATTTAGTGGCATTATTTAGTATGATTTTGTCGGATTTGATCACCTGTAGTTATCTAGTAGGCGATCGCCTGCCTCGATCAACGCACTCCTGATCCCCACTTCAGTCATTGAGTGACCCGCATCAGGGACAACTACAAATTCAGCTTCGGGCAAAGCTTGATGTAATTCCCAAGCTGTAAACATCGGGCAAACCACGTCATAACGACCTTGGACAATCACCGTTGGGATCTGGCGAATGCGATCAATGTTTTGTAGTAGTTGACTTTCAGAGATGAAGAAGCCTTTATTCATAAAGTAATGGCACTCAAGACGGGCAAAGGCATCAGCGAAATCTTCTGTCCCAAAACGCTCAATTAATGATGCATCAGGAATCAACTTACTTGTGCTTGCCTCCCAAACTGACCAAGCACGGGCAGCTTGCGATCGCTCTTGCGGGACATCACTGGTGAGACGACGATAATAAGCGGAAATCATGTCGTCACGTTCTTCAATGGGGATCGGTTGCAGGTATTTTTCCCAAGCGTCTGGGAAAAAATAACTTGCTCCCTCTTGATAAAACCAATCCAGTTCTTTTTTTCGCAGCATGAAGATGCCCCGCAAAATTAGAGCTTTGCAATATTCGGGATAGGTTTGGCTATAGGAAAGCGCAAGGGTACTGCCCCAACTACCTCCTGACACAGTCCAGCGATCGATGTTTAGATATTTCCGCAAGTTTTCAATATCCTCTACCAAATGCCATGTGGTGTTTTCGCGAAGTTCGGCATGAGGTGTACTTTGACCACAGCCACGTTGATCAAATTGAACAATTCGCCAGCGCTGAGTATCAAAATACTGACGGTATATTGGTTGACTACCACCTCCTGGTCCGCCATGCAAAATGATGACGGGGTGACCTTGGGGATTGCCTGATTCTTCAAAATAAATTGTGTGTAAATCTGAGACTTTGAGGAATCCTTGGTGATATGGCTCGATCGCTGGATATAGTTCACGCATAGAAAACAAGAATTTATAGCTTGGTCAGTTATGGAAATGCTAAATATATCCTCAAAAATCAGAAAGGGTCGCTTTGCGACCCTTTCCTTCCTATAAATGACTTTCTTTTCGTAACATCCGTTTATAAGCGAGCCATCCTGAGGCGATCGCCACAATAAAAAATCCTGCTAAAAACCGCAAATGCAAAACCATGTCGGTACTAGTTAGCGCTTTGCTGTCGGTCGAGAGAGCTGTAAAGGCTTCGCTCATGTGATAGACAGGATTGAATTGGGTGATTAACAGTAAATCCTTCGATAAAAAGGTGGTAGGAAAAAATGCGCCACCTAACATCAATAGCGGTACGCCAAAACCTGCCACCAGCGAATTCACATCTTCGACCTTACGCGCAAATTTGGTGGCAAGGACAAATCCCATCCCCACGTAGGAACCAATGCTCGCCAAGATCACTAAGGCTCCCACCGCAATTGATCCGCTAAAGCGCACTTCCCAAAAGGCAGCTACGGTATAGATAATCAAAGTCTGCCCCACACCGATCACGGCATAGGCAAAGAAAATACCTAAGAAATAGGAAATCCCGTTAATTGGCGAAATTAATAAACGTTTAATAGTCAGGCTTTCGCGTTCAGCAACAATAGTGGACATCGTGCCGCCAAGACAGCTAAAAAATAGGGCTGAGCCAATCAATGAGGCAGGAGCCGCTAGTTTGAAAGATTCGGCAGTGGTAATTTTTGAACCTTCCGCCAAGACAAAGCCATTGAGTAATAGCATCGAAATCGGGAAGATCACCCACAGGAGTAAGGTGCGGTATGTCCGAAATAGTTCTAATAAAATACGTCGCCCGATCGCGATCGCTTCATACCCATAGTTCATGTGAGCTGTGCAGTAATTGATTACTTGTATAGTAATTGTAAAAGTAGGATCAGCTTTCCAGTCATAACGGGGTGTATTTTACCTAATAAAACCCCAAAAGCTGCGGCGCACGCGCAGCTTTTGGGGTTTTATGTTTTTATTAAAAATATTGCAAAACAAAATTTTTAATAAAAATATTGTGGTTTTCCTGACGACAAAGTAATGTAAATCAGACAAAGATCAAGATCCTAAGATAGAAGCATAACTGTGTTAGATGGCAAAACTATCTTTAACAAATTCCTCAAACGCTTTTTAATTGCAGCGATCGCAATTTATCTTGCCTTTCGCCTGCGACAGACTTTGCAATTATTACTGACCAGCTTATTCTTAGCTGGCGCAATTTCCCCGATTATTGAAAAGATCACCAGCGTTCGGATCAATGTCCACAATTGGCGCATTGGTTTAAATCGGGTCTGGGCAGTTGTATTACTTTATCTAGTTTTATTAATCGTCGTGGCTTTAGCGATCACCCCCGCACCACAGATTATTTTAGAACTTGGTCAATTTTTTATTAAGCTTCCCAATCTCCTAGAGCAAATCCAACTTCCCAAAGGCGGTCTACTCAATCTCAGTCAAGAACAACTCAATCGCATTCTCCAAACTCAACCACTCATCGATCAAGCCCAAAATTTTGGCAAGGAAATTGTAAGTCAAACCTTTGGGTTTACCCTCCAAATTTTTAATGCGATCGGGGTGGGCATTTTAAGTCTCTTGATTACTGCCTACATGGTAATCAATTCCAGTAGTTTAATGCGGCGATGTCTGAGCCCTTTCTCTAAAAGAGTACGCCATGAAGTCGAATTTTTGATCCCACCCATTACCAGATGTCTCGGAGCCTATGTGGTCGGTCGCATTGGTACTTCGACCTTGTTGGGCTTTTGTACTTACTTAACTCTCTCTCTATTTGGCATTCCCTATTCAGGAGCTTTGGGACTATTAGTAGCTATCTCTAATCTCGTTCCTTATATAGGTGGATTAGTTGCTCTCATTGCCATTTTTATTGCTGCATGGGGAGTGGAATTTAATAAAGGAGCGATCGCTCTATTTATCTGCTTTAGTCTGCAACAAATCGAAGCATTTATTCTACAACCTTGGCTCGTTGCACCCTATCTCAACCTCGATCCTTTTGAACTGTTACTATCCATTATCGTTGGTGCAGAACTTTTTGGCATAGTTGGAGCAATTATCGCTCCACCGATCGCAGGAACTAGCCGCATACTCTTCAATCACTTTGCAAGTCCTATAACAACTGATTCAGAAGAATAAAAAAGGCGCATTGCGCCTTTTTTATTTAATAAACTTGAAGCCATTCATAGACTTCATAATCTGTCCAAATCCCATGTTGCCAATAGGGATCGGCTTCTACGAGTTGTTTTGCGGAATTCAAATCATGAGCAACATATACTGCAAATACCTTAGTGATATCTTGAGTCGGACCAATGGATAACAACTTCCCTGATTCGTGCAAAGCTTTCAGATTATCTAGATGTGCTTGGCGAAAGGGAGCGCGTTTTTCGATGACATTTTCGCAATAGCTGCCCCAAACCACAAATTTCTTTAATTCTGTGCTCAATTTCCTAAAAATCCCAAAAATAACTTGACTCATAAATCAAGATTGATGACAGCATCTTGCTTATTTACAAAGCTCAGCTAAACTTTTACAAGAGTTGCTATGTGGCACTTATAAAAGTTTAGCTTGATTTTATGACAGCACTTTGGGCTGTAGTAATCTTGTTTATTAAATTCTATTTTAGTTGAAAAACAAGCGATCAATGATCAAAGTAACGGCTGTGGCAAATGCTGTTACCCCGATCGCTACAAGAACATTTTGACCTTGACTCACACTAAAGCAAGCAACTGTGCCTGCGCCCAAACCTGCTGTAACTGCTGCAACTACAGGATCTTTAGTTGATTTATTGTACATATTATAAAATACCGACCATTGGAAAATTTTTTAATAATGGTTAGCCTACAGCAGTCAACAAAATCTGTTGAGGGTTCTCAATAATTCTTCACCCTAATCTACATAGGAATTACACATCGACTCAAAGCCCAGTATATTCATGAGCATTGCGTCAGTCCTAAAGGTATAGATAATGTATATTTCTCTTTTAATTGAACAGTTAAACTAGCTAATTAAGCGTGAAATATAATCTGTTAAAAAAGTTTTATGATAATATTCAGTCAATAATCACTCCATAATCTGCTAATTATGATAGAGAACAGCGACGGCAAGCGTGAGATCAAGATTTATAAGAAAACCTTTCGCTTGCCAACGCTATCGGGGGGCAAACTGGAACAACTGCAAATGCAAATTCATCAGCGCAATGAACATTTGAGTAAAGGTCGATTGGTTATAAAAAAAGAAGAACAACGAAGTTTATTTAGTAAAATCAGTAAAAAGATTGTTGAGTATAAAATCCTTAAGCCTCTTAGCCTTGAGGAACGTTATGAGGAATTAAATGCAATTGTGCAGGACTATGATCAGACAGTGCTAGTCCTCAAGCATCATGAGTATGATTATCAAAAGTTCTTTCAGGAATTAGCTCAAGAAATTAGAGAAACTATTGGCGAAAATTGCAAAGCAATCGCTGAGAAAGAAACTAAACGGCAGCTCAAGGAACAACTAGAACTGCAGAAATCTAATCCTAATCAGCAAGCTCTAGCAATGTTGGACAATATGCGATCACAACTGTTCGATATTGCCAAATCAACGGGATATGCTGCAGTGCTGATGATCAAGAAATTGGATTTGATGAGTGAAAGTCTCAAACGCATTGCCAGTGATCATGATTCACAAAAGCAGCTATTGGCACAGTTGCTAGAAGAAATCCGATCACAAAAGGATCTCTATGAATTGCAATTAGAGATTAATGCCCTGCAAGCAAAAACTGCAGAATTTGTGGACATTGCCCTCAACTTTGAAGATTACATGAAGCCATTTATGGGCAGTTTTCAGAACTTGTTAACCAATGTCTCAAAGGTGGACAAAGAGCTATCTAAGGCAATGGATGAGATTCAGAACATTGCCAATTTGCTAGAATCTCAACAGTTTCGCTGTATTGAGACAGATCAAGAATCACTACGTATTGCCGACTTTTTGGTAACTGGCGAAATAAAAAAAGATCACCTACAGGATGCCATAAAGCGTATAGATAACGTCCAGTTGCAGACGAGTTTTGAAGTTCAGATGAGTAATGATAAGGGTGTGAGTATTTCCGAATGTTTGGCAAATATTCGCGAGTTCCTGGATCTGAAACTGGAGGCAATTATAGAAATCGATATATCTGCGATCACGATTAATGAACCAAATCTCAACTTTGACACTCATACCTCTGATAACCTAAACCTAGACCTCGGCAACGGCATCACCCTAGAACTAGTGCGCGTTTCCGAAGGGAAATTTATGATGGGATCGCCAGATGGTCAAGGCGACAGTGATGAGCGTCCACAACATGAGGTGAACTTACAAGAATTTCTAATAGGGAAATATGCAGTTACAAATATCCAATGGCAAGCCGTAATGAAAACCAAGGGATCGTCAAAGTACGACAAAAAGTTCCAAGGGGATTTACAGCCCGTTGTGGGGGTGTCATGGCATGAGGCTAGAGCTTTTTGCACTACGCTATCACAACACATAGGAAGAGATGTCCGACTTCCTACTGAGGCAGAATGGGAATATGCTGCTAGAGGTGGCAATAGAAGCTTGGGCTTTGCCTACGCGGGGAGCAATTATCTTAATGAGATTGGTTGGTATGCTCAAAATAGCGGTAGTGTAACCCATCCATCAGGGCAGAAAAATAAGAATGAAATTGGTATTTATGATATGAGTGGCAATGTCTGGGAATGGTGTTTGGATGAGTGGCATGACAGCTATGCGGATAAACCTCAGAATCTTAAACAACAGGGAAATCAAGCATGGGGTGATATCAATGTAAGCGATAATGATAATTGTTCTCGCTTACTGCGTGGCGGGTCTTGGATCTACTTTGCGGTCTATTGTCGTTCTGCCCTTCGTTTCAAATACAATGCGCGTATTCAGAGCAACCTCATTGGGTTCCGTGTCGTCTGCGTTCCTTCTTCTTGAGTAATACCAAGCATTAGAGTTGATGAGTAGCTAGACATAAGTAAACTAAAAATCGAGAAGTTTATTCCGCCCGCTACGCGGGCGGAATAAACTCTGGTTTTAGGTTTTAATTAAGTTGAGCTACTTAGAAGGAACTTTGGGTAGTCAAGCAACACAATTACATTGCATGACTACTCAAAAAGGCGGCGCATTGCGCCGCCTTTTTGATGATACATAGATTAGCTAGCTAAATCTAATTCTCTTGCTGGAGTAGGATTTATGAGCTTGAGACGCTCTTCCTCTTTCCAATAGGCAGATAACTGAGCTTCAATTTCACGACGGACAATATCGCGGTACTCCATGAAATGTTCATTGTGAGCGCAGACGATCAGGTAATGTTCCCACACCGCAGGATTGCGCTTGATCATGCTAAATAGATGATGCCAAAACTTCCAACGGGTATCACGCTTGATGCCTTGCCGCCAGACGATAATGGCTAAAGCCTTAAGATCTATAAGGGTGGGAAGTTTAGCTTCTGCCTTAACCCTTGGTGCGCCCAACTTTAAGAAATAGCTGTAAACGCGATCAAGGTATGCGTGTGGCTCATATAGAGCGCAGAAGGCTTCCACATATTCACGAGCAATTTCCTCGACGGGGCGCGTTGGCTCAAAATTCATCAAAGTGGTTTGGTTCAAGTTACCATTCTGACTCCGTAATCGTCCTTCTTTTTCAAGACGATACCAGAGCGCTGTGTGGGGCAATGCTTGCAACATCGCAAAGGTGGTGGTGGGGATGCCCGTTAGTTCGGCAAATCGGACAATGCGATCGCCTGCTCCTTTCTTCTCACCATCAAAGCCAATGATGAAGCCAGCCATAACGCGAAGGCCTGTTTTGGTGATAGCTTCCACAGAATCTAGTAGCGATGACCTTGTATTTTGGAACTTTTTGGTCATTTGCAGACTATCTTCATCGGGAGTCTCAATACCGAGGAATACAGCATCAAAATAGCATTCCATCATCAGATCCATCAGTTCCTGATCGGCAGCAAGATCGATAGAGGCTTCAGTATTAAAACGGAAGGGATAGCCATGGGATTTTTGCCATTCCTTCAATTCAAGCAAGAGCAATCGGACATTGCGCTTATTACCGATGAAGTTGTCATCAACCATAAACACGCCTCGCCGCCAGCCCAGACTATAGAGATATTCGAGTTCGGCGAGTAACTGAGCAGGAGTCTTGGTGCGGGGTTTGCGTCCGTATAAAACGATGATGTCGCAGAATTCGCATTGGAATGGGCAACCACGAGAGAACTGCACTGACATTGAGTCGTAGGCATCAAATTCCAAGAGGTCAAAGCGAGGAATCGGTGTAGTGGTGACATCGGGCTTTTCGTTGGTACGGAAGATGCCACTGGGTTCACCCTTGGAGATCGCCTCAACAAACATCGGTAAAGTGATTTCTCCCTCATCCAAAATTAGGTAATCGACACCTGCAGCTTGAGGCTCTTCAGGAGACGATGTGGGGTAAGGACCTCCGCAGGCAACTTTTTTGCCACGGCGTTTCGCTTCTTTAATCAGGGATAACAAGTCATCTTTCTGGACGATCATCGCTGACAGAATGACCATATCCGCCCATTGCCACTCCTCCTCAGTAATTGATCGAATATTGCGATCGACCAATTTAAAATTCCATTCTTGTGGCAAGATCGCCGCAACTGTAATCAATCCTAGCGGAGGTAGTAGCACCTTGCGATTTACTAGCTCTAGAATTTTTTCGTAAGACCAAAATGTTTTGGGAAAAAGTGGGTAAACCAGTAGAACGTTCATACCTTTTGGGATTTAAGTGGGCGGATACTCTGTCTTCATCCCCAAAGCCCGTGCTCCTAAAAGATCAGGGGAGCAAGAAAAGTTTTTCTCTCAATCCTATGGGAGAGGGTTGGGGTAAGGGGCTTTAGACAGCAGGGAAACCAGTGCGGATATCTTCGATTACACCATCACGGAGGACTATTTCCACGCGCATCTGAGCAATCAAGTTATCGCCTTTACTTGCAGGGAAATAGCTATCAAGTTGTCCTTGGGAGACTTCTTGTTCTAATTCCAAATTTTGTACTTGGGTCAATTGGGTCAACAATTGATTCTTTTGCTCCAATAATTCGGCTTTAACCCGATTCATTTCTGCACGAATGCCTTCAAGAGCGCTAGATACTTCTGCCGAAAATGGCTTGATACTTTGACGCTCAATTTCACTAATTTGACGAGAACCTTGGGCATCAACTTGTTGCACTTGGGCATCGATTTGCGAAATTTGCAGTTGCAATTGTTGCTGCATTTCCTCTTTCCAGCGTTGCGTCACAATTACTTGAATATTCGCAGTGCGACGTAATAAAAGCTGATTAGAAAAATCGATCAAACTCACACTTATCTCCAGTTAGCTAATAATTGATGGGGATGATGCAATGGCAAAGCAAATGCGTCATCATGAAGTAAACATTTTGACAATAATATCTTGATAACGCTCAAATACGATGTTACGTCGGATTTTGAATGTCTGTGTGAGGAACCCATTTTCGATTGTAAAGGGTTCAGGCAAGAACTCAAAAACACCAATGCGATCATTAATGCTATATCCAGGGCGGTTTTGCACTTCACGGGTCAGTTCTTCCCGATAAAGGTTGCGAATTTTGGGCTGATTCAACTCTGGCAAAACGCTTACCAAATTTGAATCGGGGGGAATTAAACCCGTAGCTTCCAGTGCTGAAAGATTAGGAACGATTAACACACCCAATTGTTTCTGGTCTTGCCCCACTAATACAACCTGATCAATATAGGGACTGCGAATACAGGCATCTTCAATGGGTTGAGGCTCAATATTCTCACCGTTAGTTAAGACGATCGTATCTTTAGCACGACCTGTGATGATTAGATCATCCCATTTGCTGACATATCCCAAATCGCCTGTGTCAAACCATCCCTGGGGATCGATCGCTTTTGCTGTCGCTTCAGGATTTTTGTAATAGCCCTGCATCACTTGTGGACCCCGAATGAGGACTAATCCTTGTTGACCAATTGGGACATCGGCTCTAGTGGACATATTAACGATGCGGGTTTCGGTCTGGGGCAAGGGCTGTCCATCACCACCACGAATATTGCGATGTGGACGGCGCACGTGGGTAATGGGGGAGGTTTCGGTCAAGCCATATCCACCCAAAATTTCGATACCAACAATTTCATAAAAATCTTCGAGGTGTTCAGCGATCGAGCCACCACCACTGACGATGTATTTAAAATTGCCACCCGTTGCTTCGCGTACTTTTTGATAAACCAATTTATGACCAAGTTGGTGAAATGCCCATAGAATTAATGCTACCAGCGATGCTTTTAATTTGTCACCTAGAGAAGGATAGAGATTTTCGAGGTTTAAACCTTGGACAACCCGCTTAGCAGTGATATATTTTTGGCTGATCTTGAGGAAAAATTTGACTAAGCGCTGTTTGCTCTCAGGCTGATCGCGGCAGTTTTTTTGCACACCCTCATAGATGGATTCCCACAGACGCGGCACTGCGACCATGTAATGCGGTTTATGTTCTTTTAAGTCTTTTTTAATGGTGCGAAGATTGGTGTAGATTTGGGTGCAACCTTGGGAGAAGATAAAATATTCAAAGGTACGCTCATAGGAATGCCATGTGGGGAGAATGCTAAGAACACGCTCATTGACCTCAAGTTGCAAAACGGTCTGTGCTGCCTCTACTTCGTAAAGGAAATTGCCGTGGGTGAGCATAACTCCCTTGGGTCGCGCAGTTGTGCCAGAGGTGTAGATCAGTGTAGCTAGGGTGTCGCGTTTGATGCTAGGATTACCTAAATCTTTACTGAGACCCTTATCTAGTAATTGCTGGAAGTTATAGACTCCTTCGGGAGGGTTTTCGTCTGACAGCAAGATAATTTGTTTGACTAGAAGGCTATGCAATTCTGGTTCGAGCTTTTTGAGGGTTGCCAGATTTTCGACGACGATCGCTACGCTATCACTATGCTCGATGATGTAGAGCAGTTCACTCCTCTCTGCTTGAGAACTTCGCGTTGCATTGGCAGCCCCAATCGCTAAAATTCCCTGATCGGCAATTAACCACCTTGGTGAGTTATCGGCTATGAGCGCCACTTTATCGCCAAAGTTTACACCTAGAGATCGCAAACCTGCCCCAAATTGATTAATTTGCTCAAATGTGTCTTTATAGGAAATTCTGATTGGCGGCTTGGCATGGGGATCGTAGAGAGCGATCGCATCAGGATGAAATTTTGCTCTTTGTTCCCATATTTGCCAGAGACTATTGAATTGCTGTACCTGCGATGTCTGAACAGAATTGGGCATAAACTTCAAGGTTTTAACTAATTTTTAATTATTCGGGATTTCGCGAAATCCTATTTAAAAACTAACCATTAATTTAAGAATTGCGTAAGCCTTAAAATCATAGATTATTTATAATGGTTGTCATTTGTTTCCACATAGAGTCTTCCTTGGAGCCTATGAAGTAATAATCAAGAAAGTACTGTTTCATAGATTTCTTTGAGCAATCCCTTTTGAACACGACCACTTTTAGTTTTGCCGCCAATTACGAGTAGCCATAATTCCGTAAATTGCCATTTGTATATTGGCATAGGATGGGCAGTCAAATTCCGCAATTTGGCAATTTGATCAATTTTGCTGGCGGCTTTGCGATCAGATCGCAACCATTGCGACAGGGGATGTTGCCATTGTGCGAGAAATTCTTTGACTAATTGGTGATCGCTGGTTGATATTTTCTGATCGTTAAACTTTTGGTAATACAGGCGATCGCGATCGTCACTAGATAGATACTCTTGATTTAAAACTTCTTCCCGAAAAGTGTCCCATTCCTTCGCAATCAAATAGGGCAAACTCCCAATTGTATATTTACCTCGATTTCTCAATGTCACTCCCGCAATTACAAATTCTTTTTGCTGGGAATATTGCTGACACATAAACCAATAAAAACTTTTAAAGAAGCTATGCACAATCTCGCGTTCAACCACACTAGCAATGTACAAACACGAAGGCTTATAGTCAGAAAAGTTCTCCGTAAAAATATCTGACTCTACTAAATATTTATGCTTGTAGGCACTAAAAAGATCTTTGCGACTCGCCGTTTCTAGCTGATGCCAAGCATTTTTCCCTAGCCTTTTGAGTAATTTCGCCTCAATTTCTTGCTCATCATAGTTAAAGGCGGGTGTAGTTTGTTTCTCAGATAAGGCTTTAATTTGATCGCGTAGATGGAGTATTTCTTCTCTTTCTGTATCTGACAAATCAGCCTTTTCTCTAAAGATCGAGATCTCTGCATTCAGCAAGCGAATTTGCTCATCTTTATCTTTGATTAACTTCTGCTTTTCCTCTAGATCCAGTGCAGTAACTGCTGACTTGACTAAGTTGTAATAATTACTCTTTAAAATATCAACTTCTTGGGAGGTAGCACGACTCTTGCCCCGCAAAGCAATTTTTTGTCCCTGCTGCACTGCGAGAATTTCACCTTCAGGATTGCGGATTCTTAATTCTTTAATCTCGCCCTGATCGCTAGAAAGCGAAACCACACTACATTCATATTTACGCTGACTATAGTAAAACTCCGCTTTCATATTGCGTTATTGCGATCGCTGTTTTTAGCAGTAGAAATGATCATTTGCAAGAGTTTAGCAGGCAGCTTGTAGGTACTTGACTATAATTAGCTTCGACTATGCTCAGCTATAGCTGAGCATAGTCGAAGCCACTGTAATGCCTTACTTAAAATTATTGGTAGTCATGCAACACAATTACTAAAAAAATTACTTTGCAGCACTACCAAGTTATTTAATATAAACGATCGCATGTTGCCAGATCACCACTTTGTGTCCTGATGTGTCCAAACAAATACATTGATCATCGATCCAGCTAATTTTGCCATGAAGTTGATCACCTGTGAGCAGCTTGATCTCAACCTCATTCTTATCGCGAATGATGCTATGAATGCGGCGAATACTTGGTAGGGAGGTGTTGAGTCCGATTTTGGTTGCTGTTGGTGCGCTCATCGTCTTATACCTGTAGCAGTTTTACGAATATTATCATCAAACTAGATTTGCTTTTCAGCGCTGTAGGTGCCGAAAAGCAAATCTAGTCTGTTTAAGCTTACGCATCGCGTGGACAAATCCCAGACAATAATACTTTATGTTGCTAAATGGCTATGATGAAAAACGGTGCTGCTATATAGCTGGAAGCAGTTATCCCACAGGCTGGGTTTAGTTCGCTCAAGGATCACATGGGTTTCTGCGATCGCCTGTAAAAATTCTGGATACACAATCGACATTTCCGCAAAATTTTGAAAATCACTGGCGTTTTTTGCCGTGGGCATCGTCCGATCCAGCCATTTACCCAGTTCCAGCCAACGTTCCTTGACCGTTGGGGCAATGTGCTTTAGTGATCGTTCGACGGACAATTGCAAACCAAAATCAAAGCGATACTGATTATCATGAAATCGGAGAATCCCGCCATGATCGCAAACTTCACCATTGAGCCGAAAACTTCGCAAATGGAGATCGCAAATCTGAATCCGATCTAAAATTTGCTCCTTGCGGGCAAGTTTATGTTTTGCATCAAACACCACCACATCCCCAAAGGTCGGCAAAATTCCCTCTACTTTGGTAATGACATCTTGGGGCGTAAAAGTAATTTCATTGGTATCAGTGATCGCCTGAATTTGGTAATTGCCCTTTACCTGCAACTCATTAAAATATGTCACCTGATAGATCGGGATTTGGGCGATCGCATCAATACTTAACCAAATCGCCGCAATACCACAATTTTGTAAATCCTCACCATAGGCTTGCATCTCAGCTAGCGTACCTATGCGAATAATTTTGGGATAACGATTTGGGATTTTAAATCTTGCTGTGTAGGGATCGGTACGAAAAACTCTGGCAAGTTTAGCTATCGCCCAGTCTTTTTTCTCAGGAGATACTGGCAATAGCGCTAAATAGGCGAAACAAGAACCACCTGCAAGCTTGGTGATTTCATCCATCCGCTCTTGCCGCGCCTGCACCTCTGCCATTTCGATCGCAAGCAATCCTTGTCGCGCCTGCGTAATTAACTTGGCAGGTAACTGAGCCTTAAGCAGACGGCGAAAAATTTCCTCAGCTTCATTAGGGTTACCCATGGCATTATAGAGTCGCCCTTGCAAAATCTGTAACTGCGGATCGTCAGGAGAATCTGATAGCAATTGCTGAAGCGTTGCTGACGCTGCAGGGAATTGTTGATGAGCAAACTGACTCTCAAACGCAGCTACGAGATCTTGCATGAAGAATTTTGTAGATATATCAAAATCATTGACAGGAACCTTTCTAGAATCGTAACCCTAAGCCAGTTTGCAAAGAAGTTGCGGATGTACCAGAGGAATTACGATAGGCATCAAAGGCGAAGATGACATTACCAAATAATACAAGATTGCTATTAGGTAAGGTGTAGTCAATACCAGGCTGAATAACAAAACTATTTTTGTTGCCGACTGGAGTGGTATCAACGGTATTTGATAAAGAAACACCAGCTCCAATGTAAATATCTGCATCAAAGTTTAGTGGCACGTCAAAGGAAACAGTTGGCACAACTGCGGTACTGCTACCAATCAAAATTTGGGTGCGAACCGACACAGGAAATTCCAGAAATTTATAACGGGCAGCGACGAGTCCAGATGTGCGTGAGGTTTCTCCTGCCGCAGCGTTACCACTGGTAAATCCAAAGCTTGCACCCACACCGATATAACTACCATAGGCAGGCTGAGCTTGAACTGAGGGGACAGAGAATGCGGATATGCATCCTAATGTAGTTAAGCCGAGTAGTATCTTACTTAAGTTAGCTAGATTTTTCACAGATATCCCTTCCTTTTACTAAGAGACGATTTTATTTATCTTTAAGGAATAACCCCTTCAGGCAGACAGACTATCACAAGTTGGTTAAATCGACGAAAATTTTTCTAACAAATAAATATATAGCGTTTACTACAACAATCTTTAACTACTCATCACCCAAAAGGAGATATACAAACCATAGATAAAGATGTATGCTAAAGTGCTGTTGAGTAATACTCGCAACAAGCAAAGAATTTTACATAGTACGCATCTATTGACCTATGGCGGAATTAGCAGTCTATTTTGTTTTGAGCGTCGGAGTACCTTACACAATCTGGACAATTGTAAGACCATTCACTGACTCTTAAATTTCAACCACTCCAAAAAGTGTGAGGTAGCTTAATACTTCATACTTTTTGGGATTTCAGGATTTTGGCTTTGAGTTTGTAGATTTGCTAAGCCCAAGTATGTAATTTTCATCGGTTCAATCTTGAAACGGCAGGGCAATACCTTTACTCCTCTGGCGATCGCCTCTGTGAAGAGCTTGGCATATTCAGGGTCAGCTTCGGATCCTGCGGCAAAGCGATCGCAATCTCCACGATTAATAAAAAAAATTAAGGTGGCGCTGGTATTTGCATCGATTACTGACATGAGTTCGCGTAGGTGTTTTTGACCTCGTGTCGTCACCGTATCAGGAAACAAGGCTAAATTGCCAATACACCAAGTTGTATTTTTAACTTCCAAATAGTTCTTTTTTTGATAATGATCATCTGTCAAAAGAAAATCGATCCGACTCTTTTCATTGCCATAGGCAACTTCACTCGTTACCGTTGTGTAGGGTTCTAGCTCTGGTAATAAGTGGAGATCGAGCATAGTTCCAATTACGCGATTAGGAAGACTAGTATTAATACCGATCCATTCATTATCTAGATATATTGCTTCCCAACTATAGGCGAGTTTGCGTTTAGGATTAGAGTGATGGGAAACCAACACAGGACTACCAATTTGACATACCCCAGTCATTGGTCCTGTATTTGCACAATGGGCAGTAATTATTTCACCATTCTCTAACTCTATATCTGCAAAGAAACGTTTATAACGTCTAACTAGGCGACCGAGGATTAGCTCAGAATAAGTGTGAACTAGGGTCATGAGATTATTACAAGTTTTTGATATTGAGTGAGATGTAAAGAATTAATGCTAGAACTTGGTTGCTTAAAAAATGCGGTAGTCATGCAATGTAATTGTGTTGCGGGCGCTTCGCGCCCGCAACACAATTACTAAAAAAATTACCTTGCAGCACTACCAAAAATGCTACGGCAGTCCTAAATTAAGATATATATGGCTTCGGCTGAGTTCAGCAAAGCTTGACACTCCCCGCACTGAAGTGACGGGGATTCCTGATTCAGCGAGACAACTTACCAGATAGACTTGCATCTATTTGGCAGAGGTCGAACTCTCCACAGGCGTTAATTTCCCTATGCCCTAGGGTATTTAGACCTTTAGCTAAGATATTCAAAGCAGCATTGTGGTCACGGTCTAATACAGTGCCACAAGGCCCACAGTGATGTGTACGCTGACTCAAAGTTTTGACAACTTGCTTACCGCAGTTTGAGCAATTCTGGCTTGTATATTGTGGCGGCACTGCAACCGTGACCTTACCAAATACTTTGCCAAAATACTCA
>Ga0209990_10000677_pt1 | contig 32929 bp, 30 predicted proteins | sample NOAtaG_6_FD_187304 | JGI IMG/M metagenome (GOLD analysis project Ga0209990, IMG submission 187304) | Freshwater lake microbial communities from Lake Erie, under a cyanobacterial bloom - NOAA_Erie_Diel5S_2200h metaG (SPAdes) (version 2) | ecosystem: Environmental > Aquatic > Freshwater > Lake ...
TTCGTTTGTGTAACCACCGCTCCGAGTTGCGGGTACCCATCACTAAATTCAACAGCTGCTTTTATCCAGTTCTCCTCATCGCTGCGAATGAGAATTCCGCACTGGTCAAATTGCTCTGTGAAATTGAGAATGAAAGAGACCTCTACGGAAGTATCTTGCGGAAAGGCCTTGAGAAGTGCATGGCCGTCATCATGAATGAATCCATAGGAAGTCCTCCGCCACCAATCGCTGCCTTCCGCCGCCTCAACTTTGAGGAGATCATTCGTTTGAGTGATTGAAACCGGCAAACGGGTCCACTGGCCTTCTGACCATGGAATTGTTTTCATGAGAGCCCCGATCGAATCTGCAATAAAGTAATTTCTAAGAGCAATTATCAATTACCAACGTGGACGACACTGGGATCGCACCAGTGACCATATAAACTATCTCCCTCATTTAGCGGGAATTCCTACTTGGTTCACATTTAACACCATAGGACAGATGTTAATGGTCCTAATCAGAAATTAGTCCATTTGTGTGCTCGTTTTTGTCGATAACAACGAGTTCGGTAACCACTTAGGACCAGAAGGTTTTTTTCGGTTTATGTTTAATTATCGAAGGTTGATAAAGTTGAATTCTTGACTTAAATTTCGACAAGTGCAATCGTCTCGATTCGGCCAACTTGATGCTCAGGGCCAAAAAGATCACGTCCTTGATTTGGCTCGTACGGTTCTCCTGGAATACCCTTTTGAAGTTGAATCCATCGAGTTAATTAATTATCAATTCAACGCTACTTTTAAAGTAGTTACAACAAAGAAAGAGATTTTCGCGCTTCGAATTAATGTTAACTCTGACCGAACTTATGAAAATCTTAGAGGTGAACTTGCTTTCGTCAGCTTTCTCAATGAGAAACAGGCAGTTAATCTGCCGAAACCAGTCGCCTGCAAGAAAGGCGAATTTGCTCTTACCGTTGCCTCTTCTATGTTGGAAAGGGATTTGGGCGTTGTCCTGTATTCGTGGCTGGAAGGGGAAGAACTCGGGGATGAACCAAGTGACGAAGCCTTAAGAAAACTTGGGGCGGCAATGGCAGCGATGCATCAAGCAACCGCCGACTTCACTCTCCCCGATAAGGCGCAATTGCCGTTTTTGAAAGATTTCTTGTGGCAAACGCAGGACATTATCTTTTCGTCTGCCAGTCCACTTTCGAAAGAAGATATTGAACTGCTAACCAAGGCAAAGAACGAGATCGAGAATATAATTGAAGACCTCTATTCAGGAAGTAAGTCAATTGCGATACACGCAGATCTTCATGGCGCGAACGTATTTACCCACAGAGATCAAATCTATATCTTCGATTTCGACGACGCTGGCTTTGGTTTGCCGATCCAGGATTTGGCTATAGCCCTTTACTACTTGGATACCCCAGAGCAGGAAGCTGCACTCTTAGCGGGGTATCAGTCAGTGTCCGAACTTCCACGGTATGACAAACATCAGTTAATTGGGCTTCTTTTACAGCGGAGAATTATTCTGCTTAATTACCTATATGAAACCACGAATCAAGAGCACCGAGACATGGCGCCGGAATACCTTGTAGAAACGTTGCGCCGCGTGCGATTTTTCCTAGATCAGAAATAAAACTACGTGGACGAAATCGATTCGCCACTCCACCACGTTACGTGGACGATACTGGGATCGAACCAGTAACCATATAGATCATGTACTACAACTAGTAGAAATTCCTACTTAGTTCCAATATGACACGATTGGGTAGACACATTGAAGATGTAGATCCCTCTTTCGTGATTAAATAGAGATGGACTTAAATGACGACTCGCGATTTCCAGAAGTATTTAACTGACTGTGGGCTGAAATCCATACATCTTGATAATTTGTTCACCTAAGAACTCATAAACCCAGATCCACTCTTCAGTTCGACCATCCTCGTAACCACTAAAGGTTTCCGCGTGAGTCACGATATTTCCAATTTGCAGATATTCAGAAGATACGTTCTTTAGCTTCGGATTATTGCGCCACGAATTTTGGACTAGTTCGAAAAAGGCCTTAGAACCCTCGATTTGCTTTGTTCCATCCGCTCTAAACCAAATCATCTCCGGATGAATGTATCGACGAAACGTTTCAAGATTGCGATTGAGATATCCATCTACGAAGGCTTGAACTGCATTGGTCTGTGCCGACAAGATTTCTCCTTCTTTTGTGGCCATAATTCTTAAGAATTTTGCTAAACGATTGTGGACGATACTGGGATCGACTCGTGGATATGTTTGATTTGCATATCCATATAGTAGAAACTCCTACTTGGTTCGAATATTACACGATTGGGTAGACAAATGGTAGATTTGGTTGTTGGGATCTTAACATTTCTCCTTTAGTTGTGTTGGAGGGGTAACTGTAGCTCAAATGAAAATTATAGTTTCATCAATACTATTTATGCTTGCTGTTATACACCTGCTGCCTGTTGTGGGAGTTTTAGGTTCAGATTCATTAACAAGGCTTTACGGAATCTCTGTCTCAGACACAAATACTGAGATCCTGCTACGACACCGAGCTGTCCTATTTGCAATTATTGGCCTTTTTTTATTGCTATCAGTTTTTAAAAGTGAGTACCAACCAATAGCAATTTGTATTGGATTAATCAGTGTTGCTTCATTCTTATTGTTAACTTGGTCGATCGAAGGGCTTAACTCCGAAATTAGCAGAGTGGTAAAGGTTGATTGGATAGCACTGGTGCTATTACTCGTTGCAGGAGTAATTAACATTCTTATTTGATATCTTTGAATCTGCGTGGACGATACTGGGATCGAACCAGTGACCCCTTCCATGTCAAGGAAGTGCGCTACCGCTGCGCTAATCGTCCGTATGAAGTTTTACAACTTATCGAGGTGGAGACGGGATTTGAACCCGTGTAGCGGGATTTGCAGTCCCGAGCCTCGCCTCTCGGCCACTCCACCAAATCGCTAACTCTCCAGACTTGGATTAATGACTAAACCAAGTAAGTCGAGCGGACGACGGGGGTCGAACCCGCGACCTGAACCTTGGCAAGGTTCCGCGCTACCAACTGCGCTACGTCCGCATTCATCAAGGGAAGCCTTAACGAGAGGGCGAAATCTATCGCAATTCTGCGGGTAAGCCCAAGTCACGCGGTTCTATCGTAAGAAGGAGCCAATTACGCAGTGAATCGGTAGCGTCCGCAGATATGGAGCCGTGTTTCTGGATGGGCGGTCGATTAGCGACTGGCTTGGAAAGAATTTCGCACGACATCACCTCACTTCGCCAGCCAGGTTTTTGGGCGGTAGTTGGGACATTTGAGAATTCCTGGACCTTGGCAAAATTCAGAGATGTTTATGAATTACCACTGCCAACGTCGGAAACCCAGTGGCAGGGAATTCAACTCAGTGATTGGGAGAGTTCTCACGATAAAAACGATTACGAGCTCTATGTTGAAAAAATAAAAGAAAGTATTTCAAAGGGTGATGTTTACCAAGTGAATGCATGTAGAACGCTAAAGGCAGTGAACTCTGCGAACCGCACTTTGTTGCCTCTCGCACATCGCATCCTAGAAAACAATCCAGCGCCTTTCGCGTCGTACCTCTCGCTTCCTCACATAGAAATCGCTTCAGCTTCGCCTGAGAGATTTGTTGAACTCAAAGATTCAGTTGTTGTCTCGAGCCCTATCAAAGGAACCTCGGCAACCGAGAAATTCCTGGAGAAAGATCATGCTGAAAATCTCATGATTGTCGATCTCATCAGAAACGACATTGGCAGAGTGGCAAAAGTTGGAACTATCTCAACTCCGCGCTTGCTCGCAACCGAGCCTCATCCAGGTTTATTTCACTTGGTTTCTGATGTTCGAGCTGAATTAGATGAAAAATTGGATATCGTGGATTTATTGAAAGCGATGATGCCTCCTGGTTCAGTCAGTGGGGCGCCAAAGAGTTCAGCGCTAAAAATCATCTCCGAGAATGAAGGGGAGCGCGGGCCATACTGTGGAGCAATTGGTTGGGTTGAAAACGGTCGCGCTGAACTTGCAGTTGGGATTCGCACATTCTGGCAAGGACCTGATAGCTACCTTCGCTTTGGAACCGGTGCGGGAATAACGTGGGGCAGTGATCCTGAATTGGAATGGGAAGAAACAGAGTTGAAAGCGCGTCGATTGATTGGCTTAGCCCAATAATGAAGATTTGGCTTAATGATTGCCTTGTTGATCAACTGGTTCTGCCACCGACTGGTGGCGGTTGGCTACTGGGAGATGGAATCTTTGAATCACTGAGAACCTATAACGGAACCCCCTTTGCACTTGATCGACATATTGAAAGATTGAATCGCTCAGCTGAGAAGATGAAGATTTCGGCACCGAGCAGAGAACAAATCGAAAATGGAGTACGCGAAGTAATCCGAGCTAATAGCGCTATTCCCTTTGGGCGACTGCGTATCACTTTGTTAAGCGATGCCCAACACATCATTACTCATGTTGCTTTTACTGAAGATCAGAGCTTTATCGCTCTTGGACGGCACGAATTTGCAATCTCTTCGCGCATTTCTACTTCAGGGCTCAAAACCATTTCCTATGCTGAAAACTCACTCGCGCTTCGCAGCGCTCGAGAGCGCGGTTATGACGATGTAATCCTGGTCAATGAGCGAGGCGAAGTGATGGAAAGTGCGCTGGCAAATCTCATCTGGCTCAGCGACGGTCAATGGTGGACTCCGTCTCTTGAAAGCGGATGTTTACCCGGCGTCACTCGTGGTCTTTTGGTTGAAAATTTTGGCGTTCAAGAGGGGACCCTTCTGGAGCTCGACCTTCCGAAGGTTTCCGCACTAGCGATTACGTCGAGCGTTCGTGAAATTGTGGGTGTTGAGAGATATGAGGGGAATTTCTATTCGCATTCTCAGGAGGTTAGGGAATTGCAGGACTCCTTTAGCGCGTGGATTTTGGGTAAACTTGCGCTATGAATATCCGCCAACAGATTAAGAGCACCGCATACGGTTCGCTCATTTGGCGAGTGTTTATTGGAGTCATCGGTGGATTGGTGACAATCATTGGAACAGTTTTCCTCTTTGCCCCTGGTCCAGGCTTACTTGTCTTACTCGCAGGTCTCGGTATTTTGGCAACCGAATTCGCGTGGGCTTCTCGAGCCATACTTAAGACCAAAACAATCGCCGCAACAGCTGCAGAAAAAGTAGGAATTCCACTCTGGATGAAATACATGATTGCGGCAGTATGCACGGTTCTTTCAATCATCTTTATTGCCTATAACTTCGCGTAAGCCGATCATCCTCAGCGCCCTATTTGGTAACCTCGCCACATGATGTCGGCGCAGATTCAGGTTACTGTTGATGGAACTGCTCGCACGGTCGCATCTGATTCAAAGCCAACCCTCATTTTCGAGGAAATCTATCCTGATCGGGTAAAACCGGGACCCAACTGCATCGTTGTCTGCAAAATCAATGGAGTCTTGCGAGATCTCTGGACTGATCTCACCGAAGGCGATGTAATTGAATCAATCGCAATCAATTCTGAAGAAGGACTAATGGTTCTGCGTCACTCCACGGCGCACGTATTGGCGCAAGCCGTGCAAGAAACCTTTCCCCAGACTCGCTTAGGTATTGGTCCGCCAATTAATGATGGTTTCTATTATGACTTTGATCCGGAAAAACCTTTTACTCCCGAGGACCTAACTCGTCTCGAGTCGGTAATGAAGAAGATCATTAAAGATGGACAGAGATTCAAGCGGCGACCTATTACTGATAGCGATGCGCTCAAAGAACTTGCACATGAACCGTACAAGTGCGAATTGGTCACATTGAAATCATCCGATGCTGCTGAAGGTGCCAGCGTTGAAGTCGGTGCCGGCGAACTAACGATCTATGACAATTTAGGTCGTGATGGAAAAGCGGTGTGGGGAGACTTATGTCGCGGCCCCCATATCCCATCCACCAAATACATACCTGCCTACAAATTGATGCGCAGCGCGGGCGCTTATTGGCGTGGTTCCGAGAAGAATCCAATGTTGCAACGAATCTACGGAACGGCATGGCCATCACAAGAAGAACTCGATCAGTACCTACATCTCTTAGCTGAAGCAGAGAAACGAGATCATCGACGCCTAGGTGCAGAACTTGATCTCTTTTCGTTTCCAGAAGAAATTGGTTCTGGACTTGCTGTCTTTCATCCCAAGGGTGGAATCGTGCGACGTGCGATGGAGGATTACTCTCGCAAACGTCACGAAGAAGAGGATTACCAATTCGTTTACTCGCCTCATTTGACCAAGGCAGCGCTCTTTGAGACATCGGGCCATCTCCAGTGGTACGCCGAAGGCATGTACCCGCCAATGGTGATGGATGAAGAACTTCATGCAGACGGAACCATCAAGAAGGCCGGGCAGAAGTACTACATGAAGCCTATGAACTGCCCATTTCACAACCTTATTTTTCAATCAACGCCTAAGTCCTATCGAGACTTACCACTCCGTCTCTTCGAATTTGGAACTGTTTATCGCTATGAGAAATCAGGTGTAGTCCACGGTATTACTCGTGCACGTGGATTCACTCAAGATGATGCACATATTTATTGCACAAAAGAGCAGATGGCGGATGAACTCGACAGTTTGCTCACCTTCGTTCTTAATCTGTTGCGAGATTACGGCTTAGAAGATTTCTACCTCGAACTATCTACTCGCAATCCAGAGAAATCAGTTGGATCTGATGCTGATTGGGAGGCCGCTACCAATGCGCTGCGCCAAGCGGCAGAGAAGCAGAAGCTAGAACTTGTTCTTGATCCGGGTGGAGCCGCGTTCTATGGCCCCAAAATTTCTGTGCAAGCTAAGGATGCAATCGGTCGAACCTGGCAGATGTCCACTATTCAAGTAGATTTCCAATTACCGCAACGCTTCGACCTTGGGTACACGGCCACTGATGGTTCGCGCCAGCAACCTGTGATGATTCATCGCGCCCTCTTTGGCTCGATCGAACGTTTCTTTGGTGTGCTTACGGAACATTATGCGGGAGCGTTCCCTCCATGGCTTGCTCCAGTTCAGGTGCGCGGAATTCCAGTAGCTGAGGCCTTCAACGATTACTTATCTGGCGTGGTGCACGAGATGAAACGCGCTGGGATCAGAGTGGAGCTCGATAGCTCTGATGATCGCATGCAGAAAAAGATTCGCAATGCGCAGACAGAGAAGATTCCTTTCATGATGATTGCGGGAGAGGAAGACCAGAAAGCAGGAGCGGTCTCTTTCCGATATAGAAATGGCGAGCAGAAGAATGGAATTCCAATTAAGGAAGCAGTCGCCGAAGTTCTTACTGCAATCAGTTCACGAGCTCAGATCTAGAATCACCACACGTTATGGGCGATGAAGTTTTAATGGGCGGGGCAGGGATTCCCGATCGCTGGGAACGACTCTGGGCGCCCCATCGAATGGCATATCTGTCAGGCGAGAATCGTCCAAAAGCAGATAACGATGTGCCTTGTCCATTCTGCACAATCCCTCAGATGAGTGATGAAGAAGCGCTCATCGTTGCTCGCGGCAAAGAGGTATATGCCGTTCTCAATCTTTATCCATATAACGCTGGCCATATGTTGATCTGCGCCAATCGACATGTTGCAGATCTGACTGAATTAACTGAGAGTGAGCGAAACGAGATGCAGGCTTTCACAGCGCACGCGATGACTGTGCTGCGAAAAGTTTCAAACTGCGGTGGTTTCAATATCGGACTCAATCAAGGGGCTTTGTCGGGAGCTGGAGTCGCTGATCACATTCACCAACATGTTGTACCGCGCTGGTTTGGAGATTCTAACTTCATGCCAATTATTGGTCAGACAAAAGTTCTTCCTAAATTACTTTCTCAAACCCGAGACGAGATAGCTAACGCTTGGTAACAAGCTCCAAATACGCTTGAAATTCATCCACTCCGATATTTCGTGAAGCGACGAAGGGGAGTGCGGGCACGATCAAACCAGCCTGAAAGGCGCTGCTATCAAATTCGATTGTTGACTCTTCAAGCTCTTCCTTGAAATCCGCGACAAGAGATTGCAGTTCAGAATCTGCTGGATAGATGTTGACTACTCCACTGGAGTAATCACGCACTTGATTATCACTGAGTGAGATGAGCCCAACCGGCTCTCCAAGTTCGTCATGGAGCACCAAGTAGGGAGTGATAACGCTTTCAAGAATGCGATTTGCAATCAGAACGATGTCATCGAAATCTGTTTCATTCATCTCTAGACCATTGACGATGACGAGACGTGGCACTTGCTTCTCTGACGCAATATTCCATGTTGAAGTCATCTCTGCGGAGACCCCAGTCTTGGCGCTGATGACAAGAACGAAAAGATCTGACTGTGAAATCTCTGTGTCGATATCCACCGGACCTGCAAGCTCTACAACCTGTGCTGACGAGAGTTGAAGTTTCTCTGCCACATCACGCGGGTGGGAACTGGGATGACCGACAAGAACTATGCGCGGTGGGAGGAAATTCTTGGGTTCGCTCACGCCTAAAGCCTACGATGAGCACAATGATTGCCAATCGATTTAAGGCGCCTGTCACGGCCTTCATTACTCCTATCTGCAAAGCGATGCTGTCGGTCGGGATTACCGCAAATGGCTTAACGGTGGTTGGTGCGCTAGGTGGTGTCTTATCCGCGCTCTTTTTCTTTTCGCAAGGTGAATTTTTCATTGGGACCGTTGTAGTGTCACTCTTCGCGCTCAGCGATCTCTTCGATGGAACATTGGCTCGTCTATCGCAACAAGGATCCACAAAATGGGGAGCCTTGATTGATTCAACTCTTGATCGCATTACTGATGCTGCCATCTGTGCTGGAATTTTGGTCTTTGCGTACAGTCAAGGAGGGATGTCGCTGACGGTTTATCTGGCGCTCACAGCGCTGATAACTGGATCGCTCATTCCGTATATTCGGGCGCGAGCAGAAAGTCTTGGAATTGAATGTAGCGTCGGAATTGCCGAACGCGCAGAGAGATTGATTGGACTTCTGGTTGGCACAGGACTGTATGGACTAGGAATCTCGTGGGCGTTAGATATTGCCTTGGGAGTGATTGCAATTCTGAGCATCATCACTATCGTTCAAAGACTTATTGTCGTCAAACGAGGTTGATGAGAGTGATCAGCTGGATTACTTACGTGCTCTACAGCGCGCTCTGGAAGTTGGTTCGCTATCTCCCAGAAGGAATCGCGTACAAAGTCTTTGAAAGCCTTGCAGGAATTTCGTATCGAAGAAATGGAAAAAGAGTTCAGCGACTTCGAATCAATTATCGCCATGTTGCGCCAGATGTCTCTGTGGTCGAGCTAGAAGAAATGGTTAAAGATGGTTTGCGTTCAGCGATGAGATACTGGTGCGATACCTTTCGAATCTCCGACTGGAGTACAGAAAAAACTCTCCATTCCACAGTTACGAATAACGAGAACTTCCTCTTTGAGCCGATTGAAAAGAAACGCGGGGTGATCGTTGCTGTCCCACATGCCGGGAACTGGGACCATGCAGGTGCTTATTTCTGTGCGAAAGGTGCTCGGGTTAATACCGTCGCCGAGCATCTAAAACCAGAGCGGCTATTCCGCAAATTCTTGGCCCATCGTGAACGCATGGGGATGAATGTTCTTGATCTTGATGCTGGAGTGCTGAATGAACTGGAGATGATTCTTAAAGATCGTGGCGAGTTGGTAGCTCTCGTTTCAGATCGCGACTTAAGTAAATCTGGGATCGATGTTCACTTCTTTGGAGCAACTGCGCGAATGCCAGCAGGTCCGGCTCGTCTGGCTTATGACACGGGCGCGGATCTGATAACCGCCTTTGTTGCGTACCGACGCGAAGGTATTGAAGTTTTCTTTACACCCCCAATCACCGTAGATCGCGCAGCTGACAAGAACCGCGAGATTGCACGAGTCACTCAAGTTATTGCTTCAAGATTCGAAGACGCAATACGTAAAAATCCAACGTCATGGCACATGCAACAAAGAATCTTTATTGATAAAGATTTCGTGGAGCGGCCATGAAAATAGGATTCGTTTCGCCTTACGCGTGGGATGTACCCGGAGGCGTTCAAGCGCATATTAAAGATCTGGCCCGCTACTACCGCGATCATGGTCATGAAGTTTCTGTGCTTGCACCCGCCACTGACGAATCATTGATTGAGGATGATTTTGTTACGCCGGCTGGACGTCCTGTTGCTATTCCTTATAACGGTGCAGTCGCGCGCGTACTCTTTGGTCCAGTCGCGGCATCGCGAGTTCGACAATGGATTTCATCAGGTGAATTTGATGTATTACATCTTCACGAACCAGCTATTCCATCACTTTCTTTGCTTGCTTGTTCTATCGCAGAAGGACCGCTGGTAGGAACTTTTCATGCCGCCGCTCCTCGCCAGAAAGTTGCATTTGCTATCGCGCCATTACTAGAGCCAGTAATAGAAAAATTACGAGCCCGAATTGCTGTGAGTGAAGTGGCGCGCGAAACCTTAACGATTCATCTCGATACCGATGCTGTTGTGATTCCTAATGGAATTAGCACAGATTTTTTTCATAAGGCACAGGCGAATCCCGAGTGGAAAAAGCCATTGAGCATTGGGTTCATTGGCCGGTTTTCCGAGCCACGTAAAGGGTTGGGAATACTTCTGGAAGCCCTTCCCAACATCGCTCGAATCTTCCCTCACTTCAAAGTTCTAATTGCAGGACCTGGAGAGGGAATTGAAGCTATGCAGAGCGTTAATCCAGCTCTGCGTAATCATCTCCAGTTCTTAGGTCGAATCAATGATGAGGAGAAGGCTGCATTTCTCAAATCATTGGATATCTACGTTGCTCCCAACACAGGTGGAGAGTCTTTTGGAATCATTCTTACCGAGGCTATGGCAGCCGGAGTTCCGATTGTGGCCAGCAATATTCCAGCGTTTAGATCTTTACTCGATGAAGGCCGCTACGGACGACTATTCGAGAATGAGAATTCGGAGCAACTTGCGACATCGATTATTGAATTGCTTCGAAAACCAGAGTTACGAGCGGACTTCACTCGAAAGGGATTGGAACGAGCTGAACGATTTGATTGGTCCCAGGTAAGCGATGAGATTATGAATGTTTATCTTCATGCTCGAGGGGAAGATGAAAAAGTTAGGCTAGTTTCAGAGACCCGACCATGGAATAGATTCTTCACACGAGAGGATGAGGAGTGATGCAAACCTACTTTTGGATACCCCTGCTGATCCTCATCGCTATCTGGTATCTCACCTTTAGCGCTAATCGCCTGGATCGATTACATCACCGCGCTGAAACTTCATGGGCGAATCTCGATGCGATATTGCAGCGCAGAGCGGCGTTAGCACTCGATATTGCACATCAAGAGAAAATCGATCCAGCGACGAACCTTCTTTTGACCGCGGCTGCACACCAAGCCCGTGAGGCGGATATCTCAGAGCGTAGTGAGGCCGAGAGTGGATTGACTCAAGCGCTGCTTATTTTGAGCGAAGATGATGAACTGATTGCTTCTTACCCACAACTTTTCTCGGAACTAGATCTCATTACTGAGCGTTTACGTATTGCAATTTCGCTCCATGTCGAGGCTGTAGGGGCGGCTCGATCGCGCCGTGAGAAGTTGATTTATCGAATTTTTAGGCTTGCAGGTCACGCTCCTCTACCAGTCAAACATGCCTTTGAAGATGATTCTCTTCAGGAACCCAAGCGATGAAGAGATTCATTGGTTTAATCATGGTTGCTCTTCTGAGCAGCTGCTCATTAGTGAGCGGAGGCGAGCAATCACAGCCTGAAATTGAGAGGAATGTTTTAACTGGACTTCCTGGTTCCAATGGAAAAGTCCTTGCTGTTAAATTCGATGACACTGTTTATGCACATCCACAAGAAGGCATTGAATTTGCCGACGTCGTCTTTGTGACACAAGTTGAAGCGGGATTGACTCGTGTGATGGGTATCTACAGTTCAAACTATCCCGAAATTCTTGGGCCAATTCGTTCTGCCAGAATTAGCGATATCGATATCTTGGCTCAATTTGGCAAGGTCGGGTTTCTCTATAGCGGTTCTCAATCAAAGCTTCGTCCAGTTTTGTCTGCTTCGAATATCGTGAACTTGAGTGCAGAGCGAAATCCTCCGAGTATCTTTTTCAACGACCCAGAGAGAACTGCGCCTTACGCCATGATGGTGAAGCCAAATCTGTTACTGGAGAAAGCCTCTGAAGTTGAGTCGGTAAAGTCTGTAGGTTGGAAACATGGAGCTCGTGCGGCTTCGGCCAAAAAAATTCTCTCAGCGACAATTCGCTGGCCCAATGCAATTTATAAAGCGATGTGGAATAAGTCTGAACGGCGATTTGTGCTTGATCACGACAATAAGGCAAACCTTGCAGCAAGTGGTGAGCAACTTGGTTCGCCCATGATGGTGATACAGATCGCCAACATAAGCCCTTCCGAGTATGGGGATAAATTTGGAGGAGTTACTCCTAAGACAACTGTTACTGGTACCGGCACTGGATACTTGCTTCGTAACGGATCGGTCACCAAGGCAATATGGGAACGCGCAACTCCTGAGGCTCCAACTACATGGACGCTCGAGGATGGAACCGATGCCTTCTTTCAACGTGGTCAAGTTTGGATATTTCTAACTGATCAGCAGCCTGAATTTGAGTTCGCTCCGATAAAGGCTCAGGAATAGGCGGATTCGCGGGATTTCGCTTTCAAAGTAGAATCCGACCATGGCTAACGAACATGTAACAGGCACCTCGCGCGTTAAGCGAGGAATGGCAGAAATGCTCAAAGGCGGCGTCATTATGGATGTCGTCAACGCAGAACAAGCACGCATCGCTGAGGATGCTGGCGCAGTTGCTGTGATGGCCCTGGAACGTGTCCCTGCCGATATTCGCGCCCAAGGTGGCGTTGCCCGCATGTCAGATCCCGACATGATTGCTGAGATTCAAAAATCAGTTTCTATTCCAGTAATGGCAAAGGCTCGCATTGGACATTTTGTTGAAGCCCAAATTCTTCAAGCAATTGGCGTCGATTACATCGACGAGTCAGAAGTTTTGACCCCAGCCGATTACACACACCATATTGATAAATGGAATTTCACGGTTCCTTTTGTTTGCGGTGCCACAAACCTTGGCGAAGCGCTTCGTCGTATCAACGAAGGTGCAGCCATGATTCGCTCCAAAGGCGAAGCGGGTACCGGAGATGTTTCCAATGCGACCACGCATATGCGAGCAATCTCGGATGAAATTCGCCGCCTCACATCAATGCGCCAAGACGAACTTTATGTAGCCGCAAAAGAATTGCAAGCACCTTATGAATTGGTCAAAGAGATTGCAGAAAGTGGAAAACTTCCAGTTGTTCTCTTTACCGCCGGGGGAATTGCAACCCCAGCCGATGCAGCAATGATGATGCAACTTGGCGCCGATGGCGTTTTTGTTGGTTCAGGAATCTTCAAATCAGGTGATCCTGCAAAGCGCGCAGCAGCGATTGTCAAAGCCGTTACTTTCTTTGATGATCCAAAAGTTGTTGCGGAACAATCACGTGGTTTAGGTGAAGCGATGGTTGGTATCAATGTTGCTGACATACCCGTTCCTCATCGTCTTGCTGAGCGAGGCTGGTAGCTCACGTGAAGATTGGAGTCTTAGCGCTCCAAGGTGACGTACGCGAACATATTCGCTCTCTTGGAGATTGTGGAGTAACCGCAGTTGCCGTTAAAAGGCCTGATGAAATCTCCGCAGTAGATGCCCTTGTTATTCCCGGTGGGGAATCGACCACCATCGCAAAGTTAGCTCGTTCTTTTGGAGTATTTGATCTCATTACCTCGCGCATTCACGATGGTATGCCGGTTTACGGATCTTGCGCTGGAATGATTCTGATTGCAAATACGGTCCTTGATGCGATTGAAGGACAAGAGACTTTTGGCGGAATAGATGCTGTTGTGCGCAGAAATGCCTTCGGCCGACAAGTTGATTCATTTGAAGCTGATCTACAGTTTTCGGGAATTACTGATGCTCCATTCCGAGCGATTTTTATTAGAGCGCCATGGGTTGAGTCTGTTGGATCAGAGGTCAAGGTTCTTGCGAACGTAGATGGTCATCCCGTTGCAATTCGCCAAGGACATCTCCTTGCCACTTCATTTCATCCCGAACTGACTGGCGATAACCGAGTACACCGCTATTTCGTTGATTCTGTCTGCAAAGAGTCTTTGAAGGTTGGTTCACGTTAATGTCAGGTCATTCCAAATGGGCAACAATCAAACGCAAGAAGGCGTTGATTGATTCCAAACGCTCTCGCGCCTTTGCCAAATACATAAAAGCAATTGAAGTATCCGCGCGAAACGGTGGCGCTGATCCGGCGGGAAATCCAACGCTTTATGATGCAATTCAAAAGGCGAAGAAGAACTCAGTCCCCAGCGACAATATTGAAAGAGCGTTGAAACGAGCATCGGGACAAGACGAGTCGGGCTCTCATTGGGAGACGATTATGTATGAAGGTTATGGCCCAGGTGGAGTAGCAATTCTCATTGAATGTCTATCGGATAATCGCAATCGCGCAGCTTCTGAAGTCCGCGTCGCTGTCACCCGAAATGGTGGAACTATGGCTGATCCTGGTTCTGTTGCGTACATGTTCAATCGCAAAGGCGTCGTTATCGTGAAGAAGGATCAGGGGAGTGCAACTCTCACGGAGGATCGAATTCTTGAATGCGTACTTGATGTTGGCGCCGAGGAAGTGAACGATCTTGGAGAGAACTTCGAAATAGTAAGCGCAGCAACCGATTTGGTTGATATTCGCTCAGCGCTTCAGACGGCAGGTATTGATTATGAATCTGCCGATGTTTCATTTCTACCGTCGATGTCTATCCCCGTGGATGCCTCCCAAGCAAAAGCTGTCTTTGAGTTAATTGATGCAATTGAAGAATGTGATGATGTCCAGAATGTTTATGGAAATTTTGATGTTTCTGATGAAGTGATGGCGAGCCTTTCTTAGCCCGTTTTTCCTGCGCATTAGGCTTTGCAGGTGCGTGTTCTTGGAGTAGATCCTGGATTAACTCGATGCGGTATCGGCATCGTGGAGCGGCGTGGACCGCGTGAGCTTGTACTCATTGATTGTGGCGTTATCCGTACTGATGTAGATGCCACGCTGGATCAACGACTTCTTCAATTACACGATGAACTAAATAATTGGATCAAGCGCTATAAGCCAGACGTAATTGCTGTCGAAAGAGTTTTCTCGCAATTGAATGTTCGAACTGCGATGGCGACTGGTCAAGCTGCGGGTGTTGCATTGTTGTTAGCTGCACAGTCGGGAGCTCCCATAGCGCTTCATACCCCTAGTGAGGTCAAGGCTGCAGTTTCGGGCTCAGGAAGAGCTGATAAGAAGCAAGTCGCTGCAATGGTCACGAAAATTCTTAATTTAGATGCGCCACCGAAACCAGTTGATACAACAGATGCCCTCGCTCTGGCTATCTGCCATCATTGGAGAGGAGCAGGTTCGAAGAGAATTGCATCTGCTGCTGCGAAGGAGCGGTCTCGTTTGAAGATTTTGAAAAGTAAGGCGAAGAAGTAGCGACGATGATTGCCCACTTATCTGGCTCTATTCTTGATGTTCGCCTAAACCAACTTGTCATCGATGTTGGAGGAATTGGTTACCAGGTTACTGTGGCGCCCGAACTTGCTGCAGATAGCCGAGTCGGTCAATCGATTTCCCTTCACACCTCTCTCGTAGTTCGCGAAGACTCATGGACTTTATTTGGCTTTAGTAATGCCGATGCAAAGAACCTTTTCGAGCAACTTCAATCGGTCACTGGAATAGGTCCTAAAGTGGCCAGTGCGCTACTCGCGGTCTATCAACCAGAAGAACTCAGGAGTGCGATTGCCGCTCAAGACAACGCGGCGCTCGAAAGAGTTCCTGGTATCGGAAAGAAAGTTGCGTCTCGAATAATTCTGGAACTCAAAGATAAATTCGGTGGGGGATACCGCAGCAAGAGTTCACTATCTGGGCCTTGGCGTACTCAAGTTATCGGTGCGTTAACGGGATTGGGTTACTCTGCGAAAGAGGCGGAATCTGCGCTAGATGATGTTCTTTCTGACTTTGGACGTACTCCAACCGAAACGGATCTTCCTGAGATGCTGAAGTTAGCTCTGGCTCAGTCACGGCGTAAATCATGAGCGATGAGTTAATGAATTCATCGATGTCACCTGAGGACATCACAGCAGAACAAGCGCTGCGCCCAACATCGTTACAAGAGTTCGTGGGACAGCAACGAGTTAAAGACCAAGTTGACCTTCTATTAAGAGCCGCGCGCGAGCGCGGTACTCCATCGGATCACATTCTTCTTTCGGGGCCACCTGGTTTGGGTAAAACAACTCTTGCGATGATCGTTGCAACAGAAATGCAAGCACCGATTCGTGTGACGAGTGGACCTGCCATCACTCATGCTGGCGATTTAGCTTCGATACTCTCTTCACTCGTTGAAGGGGAAATTCTTTTCCTTGACGAAATTCATCGCATGGCGCGACCCGCTGAGGAAATGCTTTACATGGCAATGGAAGATTTCCGGGTAGACGTGGTTGTTGGCAAGGGACCTGGTGCAACGGCTATTCCGTTGAATCTTCCACACTTCACTCTTGTAGGAGCCACCACTCGTGCAGGTCTTTTGCCCGGACCATTGAGAGATCGTTTTGGTTTTACCGCTCATCTCGATTTTTACGACGAAGACGATATCGCCAAGATTGTTGAACGCAGCGCCACTTTGCTCGAAGTCTCGATAACAAAGGAGTCCGTTATTGAATTAGGTCGTCGCTCGCGAGGAACTCCGCGTATTGCTAATCGTCTGCTCCGCCGGGTTCGTGATTACGCGCAAGTTCATGGAAACGGCGCGATTGATATCGAAACAACTCGCTCGGCGCTCACCATGTATGAGGTTGATGAAATTGGATTAGATCGCCTCGACACTTCAATTTTGAAGGCTCTGATTGAGCAATTTGGTGGCGGACCTGTGGGACTGAACACACTTGCTATGGCTGTTGGCGAAGAGAGAGAAACAGTGGAATCGGTAGCAGAACCTTTTCTTGTGAGAAGTGGATTTATGGTCCGTTCTCCTCGAGGGCGTGCTGCAACCGCGCTGGCCTGGAAGCATTTGGGGAAGACACCCCCGGCCCAATCACTCGGACTTTTCGACAGTCCTGAATTCCAGGCCTAGACTTTCGCCCCATGTCGTTCGAAAATAGGTCTTACGCAAATAATCAGCGCAACTCAGGCGCCGCAAAAAATGCGCGCCCCGTTCGCACCCTTCTTGTTACGGTTCTGGCGACCGCAATTCTTTATGGAGTAGCAATTGCAACCGGCGCTACCTCTATCAACCTTGGATTAGATCTGCGCGGTGGAACCAGCGTGACCTTGCAACCTCGACTTCAAGCGGGACAAGAAGGCCAAGTCACCGCCGAAGCGATTGACCAAGCGGTTGCGATTATTCGCCAGCGCGTCAACTCTTTGGGTGTAGCTGAAGCTGAAGTTGCGGCGGAAGGAACCGGCACCAATCGACAGATTGTGATCTCTGTTCCTGGGGAGACAGGTCGTCGCGTTGTTGAGCTCGTCGGACAAACTGCGGAGCTGCGCTTTAGGCAAGTTTTGCTTCAGACAAGTGCGATCCCAACTGCTGAAGATGACACTTTGCTACAAGGAGGAACGTTACCTCCTGAAATAGTGACTGCATTCAAGTCACTTGATTGCACCAAACCTGAATCAACTTTGGGAAGCGGTGGCGATGTTGCAACTTCTCCCATTGTTACCTGTGACCGCGATGGTGCAGCCCGTTATATTTTGGCTGCCGCACAAGTAGTGGGAAGCGACATCAAAGGCGCAACAGCTGCCCTCGATCAACAGAACGCTAGCGGTTGGTTTGTCTCATTAGATTTCACTGGAGAAGGTTCAAAGAAATTCGGAACTCTCACACAGAGCGTGGTTAATCTGCCTTCACCACAGAATCAGGTAGCTATTGTCCTTGATGGCGTCGTTGTATCTGCCCCAAGAATTAACGAAGCAATTCTCGGTGGAAGCGCGCAAATCACAGGAAGCTTTACCCAAGTCGAAGCTCAAGATCTCGCCAATGTTTTGAAGTACGGCTCACTTCCACTCGCCTTTGATCGCGGAGAGGTTCAGCAAGTTTCACCGACTCTGGGAAATGATCAACTCGTTGCTGGTCTCCTAGCCGGTGGCCTTGGATTGCTTCTCGTTGTTCTCTATTCACTTCTCTATTACCGAGCGCTCGGTTCTGTGGTCATTGGATCACTGCTTATCGCGGGACTCCATGTTCTTCTCATCTGCTTGCTTCTAGGTAAGTGGGTTGGTTTCACACTTACCCTCGCTGGTATCGCAGGAATGATTGTGGCAATTGGTATCACCGCTGACTCATTCATCGTTTATTTCGAACGTATACGTGACGAAATGCGCGATGGCAAACCACTTCGAGTCGCAGTTGAAACTGGTTGGCAGCGAGCTCGTCGTACCATCATCGTCGCAGATCTTGTCTCAGTCATCTCTGCTGTTGTTCTCTACATCGTCTCGGTCGGAAGCGTTCGAGGCTTTGCATTTACTCTTGGACTCACAACTGCAGTTGACTTGATTGTGATCTTCTTCTTCACCAAGCCATTGGTGAGCCTGTTAGCAAAACTTAAATATTTCCAGAGCGGCGCATCATGGTCGGGCGTCTCTCCTCGAAGCGTTGGTATGGCTAACGCAGCTGTCGAAGGGAAGGTTGCTTAAATTATGAAATTTACTGGACTTGGCGGACGGCTTTACCGCGGTGAAACTTCTATCAACATCATCAACGCTCGAAAGAAGTGGTACGCGCTCTCCGGCGTATTTGTTGCGTTATCAATCTTTGCTCTCGGTGTTCAGGGTTTGCACCTTGGAATCGAGTTCAAAGGTGGTTCAGCTTTCACAGTAACTACAGCTTCAGGAACGGTGGAAGAAGCTCGTTCGGTTGTTTCATCCACTGGATATACCGGAAATACCATTGTGCAGACGATTGGCAACGACAAGATCCGCATCCAGACCGGAGTACTTGAACCTGCAGAATCCAATGCCATTCAAGATGCGCTGGCAGCAAAGTTTGGTGTCACCGTTGAATCTATCGATACCCAGAATGTTGGACCTTCTTGGGGCGATGAGATTTCAAAGAAGGCTTTCCAAGGGCTGATTGCATTCCTAATCTGCATCATGATTTACCTTGCGCTGACCTTTGAGCCAAAAATGGCTGTCGCAGCCATTGTTGCGGTGATCCATGACGTATTTATTACGGTAGGAATTTACGCCTTGGTGGGTTTTGAAGTTACTCCATCAACCGTTATTGGCTTTCTTACTATCTTGGGCTATTCCTTGTATGACACCGTTGTTGTCTTCGACAAAGTGCGTGAAAATACCAGGACAATCACCAGCACTGGAAAGAGTACGTACGCGCAAGCAACAAACCTCGCTGTGAATCAAACTCTCGTGCGCTCCATGAATACATCGCTCATCGCACTTCTTCCGGTTGCTGCGATTCTCTTCGTTGGCGCTGGACTACTGGGCGCTGGCACCTTGAAAGATTTGGCGCTGGCTCTCTTTATCGGACTTATTGCTGGAACTTATTCTTCGATCTTTATCGCAGCTCCAATTCTTGCCAGCCTACGTGAACGCGAGCCAGCCATTAAGGCGCTCAATCAACGCGTTGCGGCCCGACAAGGTGGATCTGTTGCGACAGAGATCTCACAGAAGAATCGCAAGAAGCGCCGCAAATAGAGCTCAAGTAATCTAAGCGCATGAACGCGCTCATCACTCCAGTCGTGCGACGGCTTCGTGATGCCAGTAATGAAGATGTCTCCATAGTAGAGCGCGCATTTGTTGCTGCCGAGAACGCTCATCGTGGACAGCTCCGCAAGAGCGGTGATCCTTACATCACTCACCCAGTCGCGGTCGCGGAGATCTTGGTTGATTTTGGATTAGACCCCGCCACGATCGCAGCTGCGCTCCTTCATGACACTGTGGAAGACACTTCCTATTCGCCGGCAAAGTTACGTGAAGAATTCGGCGAAGAAGTTGCTTCACTTGTTGAGGGAGTTACCAAGCTAGATCGATTGACGTATGGCCCAACAGCCGAAGCGGAAACTGTTCGCAAAATGGTTGTGGCGATGGCGAAAGATATTCGAGTCCTTGTTATCAAATTAGCTGATCGATTACACAACGCCCGCACATGGCAATTTGTTGAGCCTGAATCATCGGCTCGCAAAGCCCGAGAAACCCTAGATATTTATGCCCCGCTGGCTCATCGACTTGGAATGAATGCAGTTAAGTGGGAGCTAGAAGATCTCTCATTTAAGTTCATTGAGCCGAAGAAATTCGAGGAGATCGAAAGACTTGTTATTGAGCGCAATCCCTCCCGAGAGAAATTAACGAACGATGTAATCGCGGTTGTTGAGCAGGATCTGACGCAAGAGGGGATACAAGCCACAGTAACTGGCCGTCAGAAGCATCTTTATAGCGTTTATCAAAAGATGGTCGTGCGCGGACGAGAGTTCAACGATATTTACGATCTGGTAGGTATACGAGTGTTGGTTAACGATGTGCGAGATTGCTACGCAGTGCTTGGTGCGATTCACGCGCGGTGGAATCCAGTCCCAGGGCGTTTTAAAGATTACATAGCGATGCCAAAGTTCAATCTCTATCAATCACTGCATACGACGGTGATTGGTCCGACGGGTAAAGCAGTAGAGATCCAGATCCGAACCCACGACATGCATCGACGAGCGGAATACGGCATTGCGGCGCACTGGAAGTACAAATTGAAGAATTCAGCGAGGTCCGATGATTCACCAGACATGCTCTGGCTGAAGCAACTCCACGAGTGGCAACAGGAAACTTCTGACGTAAGCGAATTCTTAGATGCTCTTCGATTTGATCTACGTACTCCAGAAGTTTTTGTATTTACCCCTAAGGGGAGTGTCATTGCTCTACCGTCTGGGTCAACACCTGTCGATTTCGCATACTCGGTACATACAGAAGTTGGTAATCGCTGTATCGGCGCGAAGGTAAATGGGAAATTGGTTTCACTGGAGGCGCCCCTATCCAATGGAGATGTTGTCGAAGTTGTGACAAATAAAGGAGAGAACGCCGCGCCAAGTCGAGATTGGCTTAATTTTGTTAAATCACAACGAGCTCGTTCGAAGATCAAGGCCTGGTTCACGAAAGAGCGCAGGGAAGAGGCGATCGATGCTGGCAAGGAAACTATTGCTCGTCAGATGCGTAAAGCAGGTCTTCCGCTTCAAAAGATTCTTGGCGGACACTCGCTGCTGCAATTAGCGCACGATCTGAATTATCCAGATATTGATGCGATGTATGCCGCCGTTGGCGACGGGCATATTTCAGCTAATCATGTAATTGAACGATTAGAAGCGTCACTTGGACTTGAAGAAACGCACGACACACCTTTGCTCGAAGGAATTGTTACTGGCAACGCTGCCCGCAGCGCACGTCGTAGTGCGAGCGGAATTCAGGTGGAAGGCGTTGATGATGTATTAGTAAAACTAGCGCGTTGTTGCACGCCCGTGCCTGGAGATGCGATTACTGGTTTTATTACTCGCGGAAATGGAGTTTCCATTCATCGCACTGATTGCGTCAATGTTGCGGACCTGAAATTTCACCAAGGAGATCGCATCATCAAAGTTAAGTGGGATCCGAACGCGAAATCGGTCTTCCTAGTCAATATTCAGATTGAAGCCTTGGATCGAGCTCGCCTGCTTTCGGACATAACACGCACGCTCTCTGATCAACAAGTAAATATTCTCCACGCTGCGGTGAACACCACAAAGGACCAAGTGGCATTTTCCCGCTTCACATTCGAGATGGCGGATGCTTCACACCTCGACGTGGTTCTATCGGCAGTCCGCAGAATTGAAGGTGTTTACGATGTGTATCGCGTTACCAACAACTAAGCAGTTGTGAAATCAGCAAGCCCTTTTTGAGCCTCGCTTAGCCACATGCGGCGTGCGGCAGCAGCTTCACGGAGTTCTGCAGCTTTCCGCGCATCTCCCGCAGCTTCAGCTTTGGCAGCTTTCGCCTCATAGTCTGAAACAGCGCTCATAAGCTGATTAACAACATCGTTAGCTCGAGCGCGGGCGCCAGGATCACTGCGACGCCACTGCTCTTGCTCAGCTTCCTTAATTGTCATCTCAACAATATCAACGCGCTTATCTAGGCTCGCGCGCTTCTTACGGTCGACCATTCCAACCTTTGAGAGTTTGGTGCGAAGGTCTCGGAACTTACGTCGTGTGTCATCGAGGTTTGTAATGGGTAGAAGCGCTTCAATCTCAGCGACGAGAGCTTCTCGCTTCTCAAGATTTGCAGCCATTGATTCGCCACGCTTCTCTAGGTCAGCATTTTTTGCGGCAAAGAATGTGTCTTGAGCCGCTTTGAATCTATTCCATAACTTCGCATCGTCATTCTTCTTGCCGCGACCTGTGGCTTTCCATTCATCCATGAGTGACTTATATCGACGCGCAGTTGCAACCCAGTCGGTTGATGTAGCGAGAGATTCAGCTTCGCTGACGATCTTTTCCTTTGAACTCTTTACTTGATTCTGTTGTTGAGTAAGGGAAGCGAAATGGGTACGGCGCCGCTTATCAAATTTATTGCGAGCCCCAGAGAAACGCTTCCAAAGTTCACCATCGGTCTTTTTATCCAGACGAGGTGCTTTCTTCCACTCATCGAGAAGTACTTTGAGGCGCTCGCCTGTGGCTTTCCAACTTGTGGAGTCAACTAGGCCTTCGGCCTCGACAACTAACGCTTCCTTAGCTGCGATTGCAGCAGCTCTCTTGGCAGCTTTTGCTTCTGCTTCGGCGGCTTTCTTCGCTTCATATGCCGGACGGTGTTCATCGATTAGCGGAGGAATTTGTTCTAATGAGCTGCGAAGGGCATCAAGGTTGCCAACGCCATTGAGATGATCAATCTGATTGCGAAGTTTCTTCACTGCATCGAGAGCATCTTCGGGCACCATCGCACCGCTAATGATTCGAGCAGCGAGGAGCGCTACTTCCGACGCAACAATTTCAAATTTACGGACAAAGTAAGCCAACGCCTCTTCGGGGGTTTTACCTGGATAAGAGCCAACAACTTTTTCGCCATCGCTGGTTCGAACATAAACCATGCCGTTTTCATCTACTCGACCGAATTTGGCGGGATCTCCGATAAGAGCTGCAGCAGCAGAGTTAGGGAGTGATACTTGATTATCGAGCGGTTCCATAGCGGCCTTACTTTCTCGAACGTTGCGCGCCTTCATCTGGATCAAAGGCGTTGTGGGTTCAGCGGTTGGTGAGGGTCACACGGTACCCCCGCTTCTCCCATCTGTAAAAACTCCTCCCTTACAGACCCCATTTTGAGCGGGGAAATCGGCGCATACTTGGGAGAATCCACCGGTGAGCCTTCTCATTGATCGAGTGATTGCGCCGTACTACCAAACCAACTGCTGGGTGATTGCTCCTTCGTCGGGCAAAGAATGTGTCATCGTGGATCCGGGGATTGATATCCCTCATATGAATCTTGCAATCGAAAATAAGTTAAAGGAACATAACTTAAAGATTGGTGCGATCGTCATTACTCACGGCCATTTAGATCACACTTTTTCTTTGATATCTCGAATCGATGATTTTGTTGAAACTGATTGTTATGTTCATGAAGCAGATAGAGATTTGTTGAGTTTCCCGGAACGAGCGATGGGTCCACAGAGCCAAGCACTCGTAAATGAATTGAAGGCGAGCTCGGGTGGAAATGTAGATTTCAGCGAACCTCGCAACACGTATTCAGTAACAGATGGAGCACGGATCAAACTAGGGGAGATGAGTTTTGAATTTATTCATACTCCTGGCCACACTCCTGGTTCGATTGTTTCCGTAGTAGATGGATACGCCCTGGTGAGCGGCGATGTTCTCTTTAAGGGCGCCATTGGCCGCACCGACTTGCCGCGTGGATCATTGCGCGACATGGAACAGAGTCTTCGTGAGAAAATTGCGATCTTGCCAGATGACTTACGGGTCCTGCCGGGTCATGGGGATGAGACAACAATGAAGTACGAGAAACAAAACAATAGATTCCTCAAGGCAGCAATGGATTGGAAACTAGAAGGGGTGGTCGGATGAGTTCGCAATTCCAAGCCCCCAAAGGTGTTTCAGAATATTTCCCGCCTCGTTCGAACACTTTCGAATACGTGATGCGAACATTAACTGCACCTGCTCTGGCTGCTGGTTATGAACCAATTGAGTTGCCAATTTTTGAAGATACAGAGTTGTTTACTCGCGGAGTTGGTGAGTCAACCGATGTAGTCTCCAAAGAGATGTACACCTTTGAAGATCGCGGTGGTCGATCCATCACTTTAAGACCAGAGGGAACAGCCGGTGTAATGCGAGCGGTCATCGAACATAATCTAGATCGAGGTCAACTTCCCGTTAAATTATTTTATAAAGGACCGTTCTTCCGAGCAGAGCGCCCACAGGCTGGACGGTATCGACAGTTTTATCAATTTGGCATCGAGGCAATTGGAGTTAATGATCCGCAATTGGATGCCGAAGTCATTGCCATTGCTTATCAAGGCTATAAGAATCTAGGTGTCAAAAATTTCACTTTGCATATTACTTCCCTCGGAGACGCTGAGTCCCGAGCAGAGCATCGAACATCTCTGGTTGCGTTTATTGAAAAATTGGATCTTGATGAAGAAACTCGATCTCGCGCAGCAAAGAATCCATTACGACTTTTTGATGATAAAAGAAGCGAAGTTCAATCCAAGATGCAAGGCGCTCCGTTGCTTATTGATTTTCTCAATGAAGCAAGCAAAGAGAATTTTGCCGCCGTTCAGAAAGCGCTCACAGCAGTTGGAGTTCCTTTTGAAGTGAATCCTCGAATGGTTCGAGGATTGGATTACTACACAGGCACTACCTTTGAATTTGTCCATAGCGGTTTGGGCGCTCAATCGGGAATCGGGGGTGGCGGAAGATACGACGGCTTAATGGCAACCCTTGGCGGACAAGATTTATCGGGCATCGGATTTGGTCTAGGAATTGACCGAATCATCTTGGCGATGGAAGCAGAAGGAATTTCGCTAACTTCGATGAAGTACACAGATTTGTATGTTGTCGCACTTGGTGAAAAAGCAAGAGAAGAATCCTTTGTTCTTGTCAATCAATTGCGGAGACAAGGATTCGTTGTTGAACAGAGTTATGGCGAGAGAGCCCTCAAAGGCGCGATGAAAGCAGCTGATAAATCAGGTGCGCGCTTTGCCATCGTGATTGGTGATGCTGAACTCAGTTCAGGAAGTATCGAATTGAAAAATATGGCGACGGGGGAGACGGTATCGGTTACTCTTAGCGGTCTAGCTCAAACCCTTGCGGAGAAATCCCGTCTTCTGTAAGTCTCATTGGCGGTCCTCCCAGTAAAGAAGAGAGGCTTGTGTAGTGCTTCGTTCGCATGGTGCAGGAACACTTCGTTCTAGCAACATTGGTCAAAGCGTCACCTTGGCGGGCTGGGTTGCGCGCAGACGAGATCATGGTGGTGTTGCTTTTATTGATCTCCGTGATGCAACAGGAAATGTTCAAGTTGTTATTTCGGATGAAGCTGTTGCGGGATCCCTTCGAGCAGAATGGTGTGTTGTAGTAAAAGGCACAGTCGCAAAGCGACCACAGGGCAATGAGAATCTGGGAATCCCTACTGGTGAAATAGAAGTCGTATGTGATTCGCTTGAAGTGTTGAGTGAGGCGGCGCCATTGCCTTTCCCAGTTGATAGTGGTGAGAATGTAAATGTCAGCGAAGAGGTCCGCCTTAAATATCGCTATTTAGATCTACGTCGCGAAGCCCCCAGCAAAGCCCTACGTCTCCGCTCAAAGGTTACCTCCGTTATTCGAAGCGTTATGGATGATGAAGGTTTTCTTGAGATCGAAACACCATATCTCACACGATCAACTCCGGAAGGCGCGCGAGATTTTCTAGTTCCGGTTCGTTTGCAACCAGGTTCTTGGTATGCCCTTCCCCAATCACCTCAGTTATTCAAACAGTTACTGATGGTTGCTGGAATGGAGAAGTACTACCAGATCGCGCGATGCTTCCGCGACGAAGATTTCCGTGCTGATCGTCAACCGGAATTCACGCAACTCGATATAGAGATGTCTTTTGGCAATCAAGATGATGTGATCTCAGTGGCTGAGAGAATCATCCATTCGGTATTTAAGAGCGTTGTTGGATATGAAGTGCCACTGCCGATACCGCATATGACTTACCACGAAGCAATGCGGAGATTTGGATCGGATAAACCTGATTTACGTTTTGGTAATGAATTAACCGATGCAACGGAATTCTTTAAAGAGACCTCCTTCCGCGTATTTCAAGCCGAATTTGTCGGTGCGGTTGTGATGCCAGGAGGAGCGTCTTCTCCTCGCAGAGAGCTCGATGCATGGCAAGACTGGGCAAAGGCTCGCGGGGCAAAGGGATTGGCTTATATCTTGGTAGGTGAAGATGGATCTCTCTCGGGTCCAGTTGCGAAGAATCTCTCTGAAAAAGAATCTAATGGAATTGCTGCCTTTGTTGGCGCGAAAAATGGAGATGCGATATTTTTCGCAGCGGGTGACCGTAATTCGTCTTTAAATCTCTTAGGTGCGGTGCGTCTCGAGATTGGCGAACGTTGCAATCTGATAACTAAGTCAGAGTGGAAGTTTCTCTGGGTTGTTGATGCTCCTATGTTCGAAAAGACCGATGACGGTGGATGGACAGCGGTCCACCACCCCTTTACAGGACCGAAACCAGAATTTGAAAAGACATTTGCAACGAACCCTGGCGACGCTCTGGCCTATGCCTATGACATCGTTCTTAATGGCAGTGAGATTGGTGGAGGGTCCATTCGTATTCACAGAAGGGACATTCAGCAATCCGTATTTAACGTCATTGGTTTGAGTTCGGAGGAGGCGGAGAGCAAATTCGGATTCCTCCTCGAAGCGTTCAACTATGGGCCGCCGCCACACGGAGGAATTGCGTTGGGACTTGACCGACTTTGCGCACTTCTTGCTGGTGCGGAATCCATCCGGGAAGTGATTGCTTTTCCAAAGACTGCTAGTGGAGGAGATCCACTCACTGGCGCTCCAACACCTATCACTGCAGCACAACGGAAAGAAAGTGGCGTAGATTTCAAGCCAGAGGATAAGTGATGAGCACAACTCAAACTTCCCGTCCGCGAGATACTGATCGGAAGACACGAGTTCATCTTTCTTTCTACGATCGAATCAAATTCTTACTTTTCTTCACCATTGTCTTTCTCGTTCTCGTGTGGGCGGATATGGCTGGAGATGAGGGTCTCGGTTTCGAAAAAGCCCTTTCAAATAGCGCTTATCAACGCTGGTGGATCTTTCCTCTCTTTGCGATTGAAGCGCTTCGGCAAACTCACTTCTTAATCTCAGAACTCGCTGCTCCCTATCATGGAGTGTGGCAACGATATTTTTCTTTCGTAGATCGCATAGTTCACAAACTTAGCGATTGGACTCGCTTTCGCATCTCGCGGGTTATTAAGTGGATAGTCGTTATAGCACTTCTCTCAGTAGTACTTGGTGCGATCTACGATGAGACCCCAGTTCGTGCACTTTTCTTAGCACCGCAGGCGCTGTGGAGCGCACTTCCCATCATCGGGCAACTTATGTTTGCCGTCGTCTTCGTCATCATCCAATTTGTTGCAATTTTTTGGTTCCTAAGTCGTGGTGGAATTGATACCTATTTTCCTGATGACATCAAAACACGTTTCACTGATGTCTGGGGTCAAGATCATGTCCTTGCGCGTATACGTGAAAACTTAGTCTTCCTAGAAAATCCAGAGAGCATTGAAAAACTCGGAGGATACGTTCCAGGTGGAATTTTGCTGTGGGGGCCTCCAGGAACCGGTAAAACATTGATGGCAGAATCGATGGCGGGCGAAACAGGTAAACCATTCGTCTTCGTCGATCCTGGCGCGTTTAACAATATGTTTTTTGGTATTGGAATCCTGAAAGTAAAAGGTCTATTCAGGAAATTACGAAAACTTGCCCTTCGCTACGGAGGAGTTGTCGTTTTCTTTGACGAAGCTGATGCTCTCGGCAATCGTGGAATTATGACCAATCGCGGTCCAGGTGCATATTCTTCCCAGGATTCATGCAGGGGAGGCACCTACCTCAGTGAATCAGCATCGAATTTAATTACAGTCAAAAATCTTTCCGCTCATTCATTGGTGAACGAAGGGAAACCTTCTTTGATTAATCGATTTGTCATGGGGGCAGGAGCTGGCGGCGGTGGGGGAATGGGAACTCTCCAAGCGCTGCTCACGGAATTATCTGGCTTAAAAAAGCCGCGTGGTTTCTTCAACCGCATTGTTCGTAGAACCCTGGGCATGCGTCCGAAGAATCCTCCCAAGTATCGAATCTTGGTTGTGATGGCGACGAATATGCCGGAGTCCCTCGACGAAGCGCTCCTTCGTCCCGGACGCATCGATCGCATGTATCGGGTCGGCTATCCAAGTAAAGCGGGACGCATTCGTACCTATGAGGGTTATTTCGCCAAGGTTGCCAACAATCTCTCCAAAGAAGAAGTTGAGAAGCTGGCAATCATTACGCCATATGCAACGGGTGCAACCATTAAAGATCTCGTCAATGAATCTTTGATCATGGCAATCCGTAACGGACGAACCAGTGTTACCTGGGCCGATGTTTTAAAGGCTAAACAGCTCAAACAACTTGGCCCTTCAGAAGATGTTGAATACATCGAGCGAGAGCGACATGCAACGGCGGTTCATGAAGCTTGTCACGCAGTCATGGCACATCGCGTAAGAAAACATATGGATATTGATATTGCAACCATTGAAAAGGGCGCCGAGTATTTAGGAATGGTCGCATCTATTCCACCGGATGATCAATTCACTCATTGGAAAAGCGAATATGAAGGCGACATCTTGGTATCACTTGCTTCCTTGGCCGGAGAGCGAATGTTTTTTGATGGAGATAATTCATCCGGAGTCTCTGGTGATTTGGAATCAGCCACCACAATCGCGGGATTAATGGAAGGTTATTGGGGAATGGGCTCCACCGTCTCTTCATATGCCTCAAGTCGTCGTATGGAAATTGGTGCACCTGGTGGAGCGCGTCCTAATGATGCAAAACAGGAGATGCGTCGAGCGCTCTCTGATCGCATCGAGGACAACCTCTCGTCTCTGCTAACAAAAGCGGAGGACTTACTCGCCGCGAATCGAGCGCACGTTCTTGCCGTAGCGCATGCGTTAGAAACCCACAAAACGTTATCTGGTAATGATGTTCATGCAGTTATTGAAGGTCGAATGGGCGATGTGGTGGATGGAAGCAAGTATTTATCGCAGGAAAATATGGCTGCGATTGAGGCGTATCACGTATCAGCCTTGACGGCCCATAAAGAACATCGCACTCCAGATGTGCCGCTGCCAACACTCGCTTAAAGCACGGGCATAAGGCGGCATTGGGTACGCTTGCCTCATGTCCGCAGGTGGAATTGCAGCAATCATCGCTGCCAGCGCTTTCCTCATCATCAGTCTTGCCATCGCCTATGCGGTGGTTCGACTTGGAAGAGCCATTGATGAAGTTGGAACGGCAGTCAAAGAGATCACCAATGAGACCACACCGCTTCTTAACGAGGTAACCACAACTGTGGAGCTGGTCAATGGACCGCTCCAGAGCATCAACAAAGTCACACGGACCATGGAAGAACTCAGCACAAAGATCACCGAAAACACCTCTTCATTTTTAGATAAGAATCAGATGGCCATGAAAGCTGCAGGAGCAGTTTTAACTGCGGCACAAATGCGGAAGAAGAAAAAGAAGAAGTCAGCAAAAAAGGGTAAGACAACACGTTACGTTGATGACGAGGAGTTCTAATCTCTCGTGAAATCAGCCGAGATTAGATCGCGTTGGCTCTCTTTTTTTGAGTCGGACAACAGCTTAGGTTTAAAACACACTGTCGTTCCTTCTGCTTCCCTCATCGCCGATGATCCCAATCTTTTACTCGTCAATGCCGGAATGGTTCCATTTAAGCCATTTTTTCTTGGAGAAATGACTCCGCCTTATACACGCGCAACCTCCGTTCAGAAATGTGTGCGCACTCTCGATATTGATGAAGTTGGAAAAACTACGCGCCATGCTTCGTTCTTTCAGATGTGTGGCAATTTCTCTTTCGGTGATTACTTCAAAGAGGGCGCTATAGCCCTAGCTTGGGAATTATTAACGAAGCCGATAAATCAAGGTGGTTACGGCTTTCCGGAGGAAAAGTTATGGGTCACTGTCTATCTTGATGATGATGAAGCTGCTGATATTTGGCACAAGAAGATTGGGATTCCTAAGGAGAGAATTCAACGTCGTGGTATGGCTGATAATTTCTGGTCAATGGGCGTTCCTGGTCCATGTGGACCGTGCTCAGAAATTTACTATGACCGGGGTCCGCAATACGGCAAAGAAGGTGGCCCGATCGCTGACGAGGATCGGTATTTAGAGATCTGGAATTTGGTTTTCATGCAAAATATTCGCGGCGATGGTCCCGGAAAAGAGGGTTACCCCATCATCGGAGAGCTTCCTGCAAAGAATATTGATACCGGCTTAGGCCTTGAGAGAACTGCAGCGTTATTGCAAGGCGTAGAGAATATTTACGAAATTGATACGACAAAACATATTCTTGACCGTGCGAGTGGTATCACTGGAGTGAAATATGGTGCGGACCCTCACACCGACATCTCACTTCGGGTTATTGCTGATCATGCGCGTACCGCCACGATGTTGATTGGTGACGGTGTAACACCCGGAAATGAGGGGCGCGGATATGTTTTACGTCGCATGATGCGTCGCACTACTCGCAATATGCGTTTATTAGGATCACCTGACCACAACATGGTGGAATTGATAACTGCCTCAATTGAAGCAATGGGTCCCCAGTATCCCGAGCTTGCGAGCGACAAAGAGCGAATCATTAAGGTTTCAGAAGCCGAAGAAGATGCGTTTTTGCAAACGCTCAAGAGTGGAACTCAAATTTTTGATCAAGCAAGTTCAGTTGTTAAAAAAGGTGGCGGCAAGCAGATCTCAGGCGACGATGCCTTTAAATTGCACGATACCTATGGATTCCCTTTCGATTTAACCCTCGAAATGGCGAGCGAGCAGGGTCTGGCAGTTGATGCCGAAGGCTTTAAGAGATTGATGAAAGAGCAACGTGATCGCGCCAAAGCTGATGCTAAATCAAAGAAGAGCGGCCACACGGATGTTTCTGAGTATCGCAAGATCGCCGAACAAGGCAAGAAACTTGAGTTCATTGGATACACCCATCTTGAAAGTGAAAGTACGCTGCTTGGCTTGTTTAAGGATGGAAAGAGCGCTTCCGAAGCAGTCGAAGGTGATGACGTTGAAGTAATCCTCGATCGCACTCCTTTTTACGCAGAAGGCGGCGGTCAACTTGCAGACGGTGGATTTATTCATGGTGCAAATGGCTCGCTGATTGAAATCGATGACGTTCAAACGCCCATCCCGGGTGTTTTTGTCCATCGTGGACGCATCACTAAAGGTTCGTGGCAATCGGGCACCGCGGTCCATGCTGCCATCGATATCGAACGACGTCGCGGTATCTCGCGTGCCCATACTGCTACACATATGGTTCACAAAGCATTCCGTGAGGTACTTGGTGAGACAGCAACGCAAGCCGGATCAGAGAATGCTCCAGGAAGATTTAGATTTGATTTTCCATCAGCTGGTGCAGTTTCCGAAGCTGCGCTCAATGAAGTTGAGTCGCGAGTCAACACGTTGCTCCTAGAAGATCTTGAAGTGATAGCCGAGGAAATGTCTCAAGCAGAAGCGAAAGCAATCGGCGCGATGGCGCTTTTTGGCGAAAAATATGGAGAGCGAGTACGAGTTGTAAGCGTTGGCGATTGGGCTCGCGAGTTATGCGGTGGCACCCATGTCTCTCGCTCAGGGCAATTAGGAATCGTGAAGTTGCTCGGTGAATCTTCTATTGGCGCTGGTGTTCGACGTGTGGAGGCGCTCGTCGGGGTCGATGCATACTCATTCTTGGCTCGCGAGCATGTCCTTTTGAATTCTCTCAATGACCTTATTAAGAGCACCAGGGTTGAAGAACTTCCGGAACGAATTTCATCTTTGTTATCTCGACTCAAGGAAGTGGAGAAAGAGCTGGCGCAGATTAAAACCAAGCAGGCACTTGCTGCTGCTAGTTCGTTAATTGCTTCAGCTGAGAAAGTTAACGGAATCTCGCTTCTGGCTCATGATATGGGCGATAACTTAAGTGGCGATGATCTTCGATCGATTGCTTTAGATCTGCGCTCTCGCGTTAAAGGAAGCGTTATTGCTCTCGCAAGCAGGGGGGCAGACAAAGTTGTGTTGGTTGTCGCCGTGGATGATGACGCTCGAGCACGTGGGGTAAAGGCTGGAACTTTGGTAAAACTCGCGTCCACAATTCTTGGAGGTGGTGGCGGAGGTAAAGATGACTTCGCCCAAGGTGGCGGAATCAATAGCGCCAAGATTTCTGAGGCGATGAACGCAATTAAGAACGCTCTCAGCTAAGGGTCATCGTGTTGCCATCTGGACGACGTTTGGCAATTGACTATGGTGATGTTCGCATCGGATTAGCGATAAGTGATGCCACTGCGCTAGTAGCTTCGCCGCTGCGGACCATCAAGAACAGCGTTGACAATAGCGCTGCGGTAATACAAGAGGTAGCCTCGATAGTTCAGGATGAAGCAATTAGTTTTGTATATATCGGATTGCCAATTCATTTATCGGGTGGTGAAGGTACTTCAACCGAGAAAGTTCGCTATTTTGCTCAAGAGCTCCGGAGTTACATTGAATCTCATGTCGAGATACGACTTGTTGATGAAAGACTTTCTACTAAATCGGCGATAAACCAAGCCATAT
>Ga0209990_10000682_pt1 | contig 32851 bp, 33 predicted proteins | sample NOAtaG_6_FD_187304 | JGI IMG/M metagenome (GOLD analysis project Ga0209990, IMG submission 187304) | Freshwater lake microbial communities from Lake Erie, under a cyanobacterial bloom - NOAA_Erie_Diel5S_2200h metaG (SPAdes) (version 2) | ecosystem: Environmental > Aquatic > Freshwater > Lake ...
GAAAACTTGACAGCCTATCTAGTATATTGCAATTTTGCGAAAAAGCTTTACAAAAAAATGAGTTTTGGATCAATGCTTGTATACAGGGCATTTGAAGACAGATTAGCCCTAACGCTGAAATTTTAATGTTGGTATATTCAGGTATGAGGCGATCATATGAGGCGATCAATGTTTCTGTAGATACTTACATTATGTCTGTGACCAATAAAAATTACATATCTTCTATAGACCCCTTAATATCTCAAGGCTTCAAAAATATGGAGCTAAAGATTTCATAAACAAGAAATATTTTTAGTGTTCGTCCAGATTATCTAAAAACAAATAAGAGAATAAAATCATAGATACATCTCTTTGTGGTAGCTATTTTTCATAAAACTAATTATATAGAATACTGTTTCCGGCATTTTAGAGCCATATATTTGATTTTTTTAGCTATACTTATATTTTAGGTTGTTTTCTTATTCTTAGAGACTTTGTTTTTTGAATAATTATTGTTTTGCTTAAAGCATTCTTTAATATTTATAAATTTATTGCAGATTATTGGTAGAACTTATGACTGGCAATTCCTTTTTCGATGAACAAAAAGAACAGTCTCTAATAAAAGCAAGGATTGTTGAAAAATATTTTTGGGTTTGGGCAAAAGTAGTTATCCCAACAGCTAAGAAAATATCTGCTTCTGATCCGAGAATTGCCTATATCGATCTCTTTGCTGGTGCAGGTCGATACAAAGATGGTTCAAAATCGACTCCTATAAAAGTTTTAGAGGCTGCTATATCTGATCCAGACATGAGAAATATGCTGGTATCTATTTTTAATGATGCTGATGTAGAAAATGTTGATTCTCTTCAGACAGCTATAAACTTGATTCCAAGTATCGAGACACTAAAACACCGTCCAAAAGTTTTCAACCATGAAGTTGGAGATAACATTGTCAAAGCATTTAATGAACAGAAGTTAGTTCCTACACTATTCTTTGTTGATCCCTTTGGTTACAAAGGCTTGTCACTGCAACTGATTAATTCAGTTGTTAAGGATTGGGGATGTGATTGTATCTTTTTCTTCAATTACAATCGTATCAACATGGGTCTCAGTAATTTAGCTGTACAAGAGCATATGAATGCACTCTTTGGGAAGGTGCGAGCAGATCAAGTGCGTGAACAACTCAAACCACTTTCCCCTCAAGAACGCGAATTGACAGTTGTACAGACTATTTGTGATGCTTTGAAAGAAATGGGTGGCAAATATGTTTTACCTTTCCGATTCAGGCATGAAAATGGAAATCGCACTAGCCATCACTTAATCTTTGTGACAAAGCATGTAAAAGGTTATGAAATCATGAAGGAAATAATGGCTAAAGAGAGTAGTGATCAATCTCAAGGTGTACCTTCTTTTGAATACAATCCTGCAACAACTGCACAGCCATTACTCTTTTCCCTAAATCGTCCTCTTGATGAGTTAGGTACTATGCTACTAGATACATTTGCAAGCAAAACTATAACGATGAAAGAAATTTATGACCAGCATCATGTAGATAAACCATATATAGAGAAAAACTATAAAGTAGTTCTTAACAACCTTGAAAGTCAAGGTAAAATTTTGGCAGATCCACCTGCTAGTAAACGGCGAAAAAGTAAAGGAGAAGTTTCATTTGCAGGTTCAGTTAAAGTGACATTTCCTGCTAAGCAATAAGCTCAATTTCCTTCAATCGTCTTATAGATTTGAGTGGAACACTTCCCCATTGCTTTATATGTTGATGCCATGCATCAGGCATTTCATCCCAAATCTTATTGTCAAGCAATTTACCACCTGCTTTTGGTGTCCTTCCTCCAACTTGCTTAAAGAAAAATGCTACTCCTGCTTCTTTACATTGATCTCGAATATCTATCGCCCAGTTAGATTCCATTGGACGATGTTTTTGACCAGATTCACCACCAACAATAACCCAATGAATATCAGTTAAGTTAAGCTCTAATGCACCTAAAAGCGGTTCACAAGAAAGAAATCGCACTGATACTGGAATCTGGCGGAGCAATTCGATGCGATTAACATAGTTTTGATTCTCAACTGATACACCTAACCAAACATTTTTAGGAAACTCTAGCTTAGAAGCTAATTCATGTAGCCGTTCAGGTCTCTTTGTTAGTATTTGATATACGTGCCAAGGTGTCGAATGAATTACTTGAAAAACTTGCTTGATAAAATCCAGTGGTACATCTTTATGAAAAAGATCACTCATTGAATTTACAAATACTCGACTAGGGGTTCCCCAACGTGTAGGTTCTTTTAATCTATCTGGATGCAAGGTTAATTCAAAGCCATTAGGAAAATTTCGAGGAAACCTTTGTGTAATGGCTTCAGCATAGCAATGCAAACATCCTGGGCTGATTTTGTCACACCCAGTTGTTGGATTCCAAGTTTTGTCAGTCCACTCAATTCCAGTATTTATACTAGACATACTCTAACTCCGCAGTTACATCTCTAGCAGATGCTACCTGCTTTTGGACTTACACGATAGATTATCGTACCATATTTTATTAAAAGCTAAACTGTCAATAAAAAGTTTAAACTGTAGTTAGGGGAAATATAGTTTCGTCATAATATTTATCTTTTAAATTGCTAACTAATTGAATACTTGAAAAATATTGCCTAAAAAACTAAATTCTTAATATTTTTGGAAGCCCTTAATCTGATTTTTGCTAACTTCTAGCAAGATTAAAATTCATGTTGGTTTTAGCTACCTCTAACAATACTTCATCAATTGAATAAGCTTTTTCCCTCTCGTAATCAAATTAGAATATCTGCTAAATGCCAAATTGAAGTAGTCCCTTCATAAACAGTCAAAGGTGAGATTATCTAACCTTTGACCATGAGATTTCTTATATTTTGCCAAGAACATCCAAGGATTTTACAGTTTCCGTTAAACTAACACAATCTGTAGTTGCTTCAATTAACCTTGATTTGGGAATCACTGCTTTTACATCAGTAATAGCACTGTAAATTGCCTCATAAGCTGATGATGCCTCACGGATAAAATCGAGAGCAATATATCCTTTAGTCCCAATACCAATTAAGGCATCGTCACAGCTATTTTCATATAGTTTCTCAATATAAGCATTAGGATCAATTTGAGAATTTGGGAGACTAAACTTTAAGGTAAATTCAAAGAGTGGCATACTCAGATTCGATCCGATCGCTATTTCTTTCCATCTCCATTTCTAGGGGAGATGTGGACTGCTGAACTTCTTGGAAATAAATAATGTCCTTGCGGGGATCGACCTCACCTGTTTTAATTCGCAAATTATCGCCCACTTGGATTTGGCGATTAATTCGCATCGGTAACTTCAAGCCTAAATCTTCGATCATGACTAGAGCCAGCTTTTCATTTTCGCGCAACCAATCGAGCATCAACGCTTCCCACACCACATCCTTATTGCGGCGCAGATATTCTAAGCTCCAATATTTGACCGATTGCCGCTCGACCTGATTAGCATCCCAAATCGCAGGATCGATCGCCTGTAAAATCGCTGTCAGCATTTCCGCTGTAAAGGGTAAAGGCTCACCTCGCAGGAAAGCTTTGATTTGCCAATGGGCTAGCAAATCGCTATAGCGACGAATGGGGGATGTCACCTGTGCATATGCCTCGAGTCCTAAACCTGCATGGCGCGACGCATAAAGCCCTAATGAGCCTTTGGTCATACAGCGACAGATCGCAAATTCGCGCACGGGGCCAGATGGCAACTGCATCAAGGTATCGAGGGGAGGTAATTCGGGTTGTTCTTGATAGCGATAGGGGATAGGAATGTTATTAGTTTGAGCAAACTTAGCGGCGACCTCACCAGCAAGAATCATCATTTCGGCGACCAGTTGTCGAGAGAATGTATCCTCCATCAGTTCTAAGGTCAGGCGATCGCCATTTTTCGAGTCAACTTTAACGTTGGTGTCAGGTAAATGAATTTCGATCGCGCCCTGCTCAACGCGCCATTTTTTGCGAAGGCGAGCATAGTCGGCAAGGCGATCGAGATCATCCTCTACGCCAAGTTGCAGCATTTCTTCGACATCTTCATAGGTGAGGCGATAGTTCGGCTTCACTAAGCTGGTCACAATTTCGTAATGAGAAACTGCCCCCACCTCATCCAGATCGACCGCAAAGGAAACCGCGTGACAGACCTTATTCTCGATTAGGCTCATCGGACCTGCAGCCAATTCAATGGGGAACATCGGAATCACGCCTGTGGGCAAGTATACGCTTGTGCCACGCTTACGGGCATCCCGATCTAGGGGACTATCAGGATCAAGCCAGCGAGTGGGATCAGCAATATGAATCCAAATACGCTTGCGACCATCGGCTAGGGTCTCAATACTCAGACCATCATCAATTTCGGTGGTGCTGATATCATCAATCGTATAGACATGTAGATGGGTCAGGTCGCGGCGTAAGTCTCCCATATGGTCAGGAATTGGTGCAGTGAAACATTCCTGTGCAGCGGCGATCAATTCATTAGCAAAGCGAATCGGAATCTGGCTACGCAATAAATTCAGATTTTCATGTTCACTCCAAATGCCAAGGTCAACCAACATCTGAAAGGCAGCCTGTTCATTTTTAGGGCGTTTAGCAAAGTTTAGTAACTCTTGCGCGGCGGCTTTATCGGTGGTTTCATCACCATTCAGTGCATAACGTTCTAGGCAATCTAACCGACTGCGATCGCTCGTAGTCCATGTGACTTCACCCCCTGCTAACTTAGTCGTGAGCTTATTCTGAAATTCCTCAATTAATCTAGCGCGTTGGGCGGCGGCTTCCGCTTGATGTTTTAGTTCCGAGACTTGAGAATTTGAGCGAGGTTCGTAGAGATCGCCCTTTTGTTTGAAATAAATTTTGTCACTACTCAATAGGCAATAGGAGGCGTAGGATGTAACCGCAGAAATTTCTGAAAATAGGAGATTGGCAAGATCGCTAGGGTTAGTGGGTTGATTGTCTTCGATCAAAATTTCCCAAGCAACTTCAAGACTAGATGGATCGAGAAAGTTTTCGACTTGCTGTAAAAATGTGGGGATTTGCGTATAGGTAAAGCTAAAGTTTTCAACGCTAGCCTTAATAATGTAATTAATTTCGCGGGGGTGGATCGTGTGGGTATTGCCATTTTCATCGATCGCTTGAAAGTGTTTTTTGCCTTCAGGACGATCAATCACGACAAGGCGGCGATCGCCATGCAATTTCACTTCGACTAGCGTACCTTTTTCCAAAATAGCCCCTTGTCCACCAAAGCCAAAAATTTTCTTTAGTATTCTACCTTTTTAAACTTAGTTTTCAAAAATAAAGGCGGCGCGATGCGCCGCCTTTATTTTTGAATTTATAAATACTAAGCAACTTCATACTGCATAGCATTAGCGATCGCCCCAACCGCAGAAGCGGCAATCTCTGTTTGATAGGAAATGAGTGAATCTGATGTTGATTTTGCTGGTTGTTTAGGTGATGCCATCATTGCAACACCCAAAACTAGCAAGGCAATACTAGATTTAAGGCTAAAAGTGCTATTCATCTTCATATCCCTCCAACAAAGTTGTCCCAATGTGATTTTATGACTAAAACTTACTTTTTTTGTTTCCTGAACTTTATAAAAGCTGCGTCTAAAAATTGGTATGGCATTAGATTTCCCAAAAGCTAACGCTGATATGAAAACTTCTACCGATAATTTGATTTGCAATGGAGACACAAAAATCATCTTTGTGACATCCATGATAATCACTAAATAGCAATAAATGTGTAATTTAAGTATCAAATTTTTAGTGATCTATATCACTTTGTCGTGACATATGATTACAAATCAGGAAACAATCCGTCAAAAGCAAAGATAATCTCAAAATCTTAATTTTCTAGTTTAGAGCTTGTCAACCAACTTGCAAAGCACTAATTGGGTGATTTATAGACCTACTTAAGTAGCTCAACTTAATTAAAACTAAAAACCAGATTTTGTTCCGCCCGCTACGCGGGCGGAACAAAATTCTCGGTTTTTAGTTTACTTATGTCTAGCTACTTATAAACAACAAAATTTAGGTTGAAGCTAATTTTGGGGGAAAAGGCGTTTAATATAGCGATTGATTTGGGCTTGAGCATATGCTTTAGCCTGTGCTGAATTCGCAGCATTAATGGTGTTCAAATCCGAAGTTGTTTGCTCTGGAATAATTGACTCACTTCTTGATGCTTGCCCAGAAATATCTTCAGAAATTACTGTGGATTCCACTTGCTCGGCAATAGGCTCATTCGGGATTTCCATCTGAGTTTCGGTGACTGTACGCTCGACTGAGTTGGCAATTACACTCTCAGGTGTAGCGGTGACACTGGTATGCACATAGCTCTCTGTGGTTGATCGCTCGATAATATTGTCACTGTCTATAGTTTCTCGATGATCGGGCAAGATAGGAGATTGGGTAAAACTAGATGCGACAAACTTATTTTTTAAAGGTTGAGCCGCCGAATAGGTATGGGTAAACGAATAATTTGTGGGTGAAGGAATTTTATTGGTTTCTAAACTTGTTTTTAAATCTTGGGCGATCGCAGGACTTACCTCTTTCTCCACGGCAGTTTGATCCAACCCACTAATTAACGAACAGGGAGGTACGATCGCCCCCTTAGCAATTACTGCCCGCACAATCGAACTGGAAGCACCGATACAAGCGCCTTCACCAATTCTGCTAGTGCCATATACTAAAACCCCTGCTCCCAGATTTGCACCTGCCCCAATTTCTAATAGTCCCCCTTGAGCATGCAGGACGACTCCCATCCCGATACATACCCCTGCCCCAATCGTAATCTTGCCACCCTGATCGGCTTGGATTAATACTCCTGATGCGATCGCGGCCGTCTCATCGATCACTACATCCCCACAAACATAGGAGCGAAAATCTCCGATGGGTTCTAAAGGTGGTAGGTAGTTCGATTGCATGATTTTTAAATTCTCTAAACTCATCAAGAACCTTGCTAAGTTCTTGACAACAATTACTCGCTAATTAATTACTTTTCTAAATAGAGAACCTCGCCAAGCGAGGTTCTCTAAACACGTTACTTTGCAGGACGTTGAATGATACCTTCAAATACACGACGCTTCGCTTTAGGATCAATACCTAGTAAACGTACATATTCATCACCATGCTCAACTAGACAAGCCTCTAAAGCACGAATTACTTCAGATTCATTGGATGTCTCGATAGGTGAACAGCTATACCAAGAGCTAGTGCGGAAATGACGCTCATCAGCATGTTCAGTACCAATGCGATAGCCCTGAGCTAATAGCTGACGAATTCGAGATACCATATCAGCACTCAACTTACCAACACCTCCACCATAGGAGCCATTGCTAGAGCTACTTACCTTTACGGCGTTGCGGGTAGGAGCAATGGGCTGACCTCCTGGACGATGTACTAACAGCTCAATGACGCGACGCTTTGCCTTAGTATCTACACCAACGAGACGTACATATTCGTCGCTATATTCGGCGATGTAATTTTCTAGAGCTGCGATCGCGGCGGACTCATTGCTGGCACTAATTGCAGGAAGAGTTTGCCAAGAAGTCGTGCGAAAATGGCGCTCATCAGCATGTTCAACACTGATGCGATGACCTTGAGCTAATAGTTGGCGTACGGCTGTGGATACATCTTTAGTTGCGATGCCATTACCATTAGAACGAGATGTGCTAGCACTGGCGGCAGTTCCATTACCATTAGACTGACCAATACTTACCGCTTTACCATCAGCACGTTGAATGATGGTTTCTGTAACACGACGCTTTGCCTTAGGATCAACACCGACTAAACGGACATATTCGCCTTCATGCTCAGCAAGAATACTATTTAAAGCGGCAATCACGCTAGCTTCACTAGATGCATTGATCGCAGAGCCAGTTTGCCATGCGGCGGAGCGAAAACGACGGGCATCAGCATATTCTGTACTAATGCGATAGCCCTGAGCTAGAAGTTGACGCACCTGACCTGCAATATCAACACCGTTCGCACTCGCTGATGAACCGTTTGAGGTCGCTTTAGGAGCGCTACCATTGCTGGTACTTGGTGCAGCATTGCTGATTACTGCCGCTTTATCACTAGGACGCTGAATAATAGTTTCGGAAACACGACGCTTTGCCTTGGGGTCAACCGCAACTAAACGAACGTAGTCACCTTCATTTTCTACTAAAGCATTTTGTACAGCCGCAATTACGGTTGAAGCTTCAGATGTATGTGGAATCGCATGAGACTGCCAAGAGCCACTGCGGAAGCGACGCGCATCTGCATACTCAACTGCAACATGGTAGCCTTGACCTAAAAATTGTCGTATTTGCTGCGCTAAATCCCCAGCCATAGATCCATTCCTCTGTGCTTGTATATCTTTAAAGTTCTGATTAATTTGATTAGAATGTTGCGTATTAAGCTGTGCTTTAAAACTGGCAGCAGAATTGCTGCTTGATGATGTCGAGTTCTCTTTTTGTTGGCGGATCGGTGTAATGCAGGCAATATCAGCAGCACAGCGATAACCTTGTCTCAAGGACTCGTTGATACCGACAACATGACTCGCAAAGTTTTGGTCTGATTCCCGCACATTCGGTAGCAGATCGGCTTGTTGCTGCGTTGTAATCACTGCACCAGAAGGAACGTATTTACCCGCAGGAATTTCTACATCTTGGACAAGGGCATGTAGGGAAATAATGCAGCCGTCACCGACCCTTGCATTAAATACCGTTGAACGAAACCCAATAAAGCAGTTATTGCCAATATAAACTGGTCCATGGATCAGAGCCATGTGCGTGATGGAAGTACTATTACCAATCCAGACGGAATATTCTTTGCCGTCATCGCCAACCACACGACCTTTTTTGAGACCATGAATGACAACGCCATCTTGGACGTTCGTACTGTCACCAATATGAAAAGGATTGCCCTCGTCCGCACGAATCGACGTACCTGGAGCAATCAAAACATTAGCGCCGATATAAACGTCACCAATAAGATTGGAAAAAGAATGAACGTAGGCGGATGAATCGATTTTGGGTTCTGCCAAATTCCTAGACCAAGGAGTAGGGGGGGCAGCAAAGCTACGAACTACCATAGTGAACCTGCACTTTTAAGTCTTACTGAATATCCTGACTATCAAAAATCAGGATGATCAGTGGCTCAAAAGCGCACCTCCAAATAACAACTTAAGCTACAACGTCGAAAAACTTTTTACTTATCTAGCGCCGCTAATCTTGGCGTATCTCTATTGCATTCTTTCATTGTATTTTTTGCTGTAGAGAGTGCGATCGCTCAGGCTTACAGTATCGATGATGGCGACAACTGCTGCGTCAATCGGGCGGTTTGTGCTATCTAAAGCCTGTCTCGCTCCACTTCCGCGTGTAAATAATACCCATTCATCTACGCCAGCACCGACAGTATCAGTAGCAACTTCGTAATCTTGAAGTAACTGTCCTTGGAGATCGATAAGCTGCAATAGCAGAAACTTGCTTCCAGATAGATTTGACTCTTTGTAGGTACTGACGACCGTACCGTAAACCTTAGCAATTTGCATGTTGTTATAAGTACGTTTGCAGAATGAATGAAATGAAGATGCGAATGCGAGATGCCAAAATTTGAGTAGACAAACCTGCACATTTCTAGCGATCGCGCTAGTTAAGCCCCAATACTATGGGCGGTTTATAGGACGGATGGAGTTTACGTTGTCACGGAATTGCTCGACTTCTTCGGTGTAGCGAATTGGTAGAACGTATTCGAGATTTTCGTGAGGACGAGCAATGATGTGTGTGGAAAGAACTTGTCCACCATTGACGCGCTTTACGGAATCAGTGCCTGCTGCAACTGAAGCTTGTACCTCGGAGACATCGCCACGAACGATAACGGTCACTCGACCACTACCAATCTTTTCGTAGCCAACTAAGGTAACGCGAGCAGCTTTAACCATAGCATCGGCTGCTTCTACAACGGCAGGGAAACCAAGGGTTTCAATCATTCCAACTGCGATCGCCATAATTCGTGTTCTCCTAAGAAATAAATAATGAAATTAATGAAAATTTAGTCTTTAGATACTGTTTTTTGAGGGTCTTTTTGAGACAATCAAAAAAAGTAACAAAATAAAACAAGCCTAAAAAGCAAACTGTTCCACTTCTCGCGTATAGCGAATTGGTAGTACATACTCTAGATTTTCATGTGGTCGAGCAATGGTATGAGTCGAAACGACTTCGCCCCCATTGACTCGGTTTGCACCGTCAACTCCAGCAGCGATGGATGCTTTCACCTCAGAGATATCACCTCTGATAATGACTGTAACCCGCCCACTACCGATTTTTTCGTAACCCACAAGGGTAACGCGGGCAGCTTTGACCATGGCATCCGCCGCTTCTACAACTGCGGGGAAGCCTCTAGTCTCGATCATTCCAATAGCGATCGGCATAATTTAAGCCAGTGTCCTTACGACTCTCTAAAAAACTGAAGTTCTCGCGGTTGTATCTATCAATCAGATGTAGATGCACGAGCGCAACTATTGATCTTAGCTACGATCGGTTCGCTTAAAACATCAAATTTCAAATTTTTAAAACAAAATAAAAATGAGATGACGTTCGGCGCACTTTTGTAGCTGAATTGAAGCAGCTAGCTTTTCGCAGCTAATTAACAGATATTTTTGGGCTCACCCAAGCAATTGCCTATCGATAAATTTATAAGGTTTATAAGAATATACTAATAGGTATTTATTACTACAGACGTAGCCATCGTAAATCTGAATAATCAAAGAAAATGAATATGATAAATATATTCAACTCTATCTTTATATATACGATAACTACTGGTGGTACATTTGACAATATAAGCCGTCATGATAAATCTAAATAGTGCATATAAAGCTGGCTTATTTGCATAATTATGCGAGATGTTTATATTGTTCAAGATGTTTGCTCGGATACCCCTTAGCGATCACCTATGGTAATGGATTCAACTTCAGCAATCTCTAAATTAGGTAATTGTACTAATTCTCTTTCTTGTTCTTGAAGGGCAATCATTGGAATGCTTACAGGGACTGAGGTCTCAATCCAATATTCGGAAGTTGGCAATGTTTCTTCAAGATCATCAAGGGGACGAGGAATAATCATCAGGGTATGAAATTCGCCAATACGCTCAGCTTCATTCATTCCTGCTTCGATCGCGATCGCTACATCCGCAACATTGCCACGAATAATCGCTGTACACAGCCCTGCACCAATAGTTTCATAGCCTGCTAAATGCACATCGGCTGATTTCAGCATCAAATCGGCGGCTCCTACCATTGCAGGAAAGCCGCGTGTTTCTAATAGTCCGATCGCCTGATTACTAAGTCGACTATAACGCCCATCGGTCAATTGGCACAGTCGGTTACTAATTGGTAAAATTGCCTCCAAATTAGGGTATGGACGTGGGATAACAATTGTCGAAACTAGTTGTCCAAATTCTCGTGCAGTTTCGGCTCCTGCTTCTACAGCCATACGTACATCTGTAATCTGCCCCCGCACAATCGCCGTACAAAAACCATTGCCAACTTTTTCGTAGCCAACTAATCGCACCGTTGCGGATTTGAGCATCATGTCGGCAGTGCCCACAATTGCAGGAAAACTAATAGTTGAAACCATTCCCAAAGCGCTTCCTGAGAGATCGATTCTTTGAGATGCACTACTAGACATTAGAAAATAGGGGGGAATAAACAAATTTAAGATTTCATTTTGTGGTAGGCAAAATGAAAATCATTCTATAATCTGTATCTTAACTGATATGGCAATAGATAGTGAAGTAAGATTGTAATGTCTCTCTCATTTGTACAGATTTTCATGTACAAATATTTAAAGTTTAGCCATTGGAACGGTCTAAGAGTAGATAAACAACCTAGTAAGCAATTACATTTCTTTGTGCTTACTTAAAACCCAGAAATATTGTAGAGAGTAGCGCTTCGTGACGAGTTCAAGTATATTTCTGTACTTCTCAAAGCTTCAAGAGGCTGTAGTTGAGTAGAATTACCTGCATATTTCAACAACATATAGGATATTGATTGAGGAGCTTCTCAAAATCCTTATACAAAAATATAGGTTGATAGAGTTTTTAGTATTGCGCTCTCAATGCCCAAGATATCTTAATGATAAAAAATGCAACCGTTTAACGCCATCACAAACAAGGAATATATCTTAGTTGTAGATGATACACCTCATAATCTGCAACTATTGTTAACAATACTGTCTCGTAAAGGTTATGAGGCTTATGGTGTTACTGATGGGGCAACAGCATTGGCTAATGCGAATGAAAAGTTACCTGATTTGGTAATGCTGGATATCAATATACCGAATATGAATGGATTTCAAGTCTGCAAAAATTTAAAATCCAGCGACCTCACCCGTGAAATTCCCGTTATTTTTATTAGTGCAAGGGATGATGTTTTAGACAAAGTAGAAGCATTTGCTGTTGGGGGCGTAGACTACATCACCAAGCCATTTCAAATTGCAGAAGTACTCTTAAGAGTCGAGAATCAACTTACATTAAGAAGATTACAAAGACAGTTACAGGAGCAGAATGAACTATTAAAACAAGAAATTCGTAGTCGAATTTTAGCTGAGACCTTGCTCCAAGAGGCTAATGCTAAATTAGAGAGATTGGTTAACATAGATAGCTTAACCCAGTTAGCGAATCGGCGCTGTTTTGATGAATACCTTGAACAAGAATGGCAAAGGTTGGCAAGGGAGGGGCAGCCTCTGTCTCTAATCATGTGTGATATTGACTTTTTTAAAAACTATAACGATACCTACGGGCATATTGCAGGAGATGATTGCTTACGCAAAGTTTCACTGTTGCTCAAACAATCGTTGCGCCGTCCTGCAGATCTTGCCGTAAGGTATGGTGGTGAAGAGTTTATTTTAGTATTACCCCATACGGATATCGAAGGTTCTATTCAGGTTGCCGAAGTAATTCGGCAAAAGCTCTTAGACTTACAACTGCCTCACGAGAAGTCGGATATTAGTAAGTTTGTGACCTTGAGCATGGGAGTAACATCTTTAATTCCTAAAATTGACTCCCCAGCATCGACATTGGTTACTTCGGCTGATTATGCGCTCTATCGAGCCAAGGAGTTAGGGCGCAATCAAACTTATCAGATTGGTTAAGTTAATACATTTGGCGCGATGTTCCGTGCAAATGTTGAAAAATGGTAACAATTGCTTCTCAGGTCTACCATTTTTCACCTTCGTTGAACTGATGTCAAATCATTTGTAGATTTTTAGATTTGTGGAAAGTGCGCCCCATCTCGAATACGCTTTCCACAAACCATTTAGGATTGCTACAGCCTGTTGAGGCTTTGAGTAGTACAGAAATATTTTGGAAAGCGGCGCTTCGCGCCGCTTTCCAAAATATTTCTGGGTTTTAAGTAAGCGCAAAGCGCTGTATATGCGAAGATCATTAGTTAACCTATTTTTTAAGGAATATTAGTGTCACAAGATGGTACTAATTTTTGTTCTCAGGTCACAAAAAATTACTAAAAAAATTGCTAAAAATGACAAAAAAAGTATGGATATTCCCCGGGCAAGGTTCTCAGGCTGTCGGGATGGGTTTAGATCTTGCGGATGTGGGTAAAGACAAGTTTACCAAGGCTGAGCAAATTTTGGGTTGGTCAATTTTAGAAAAAGTGCAAACTGACGCGGTAGAACTTTCTAAAACGCAGTTTACGCAGCCAAGTTTGTATGTTATCTCCACAATTCTTGCGGATGTCTTGCAATCAAAGGGGGCAAAGCCCGATGCTGTGACTGGACATAGCTTGGGTGAGTATAGTGCGCTCTATGCTGCAGGTGTGTTTGATTTTGCGACAGGTTTAGAATTGGTAAAGCAGCGATCGCTATTGATGTCTGAGGCAAGTGGTGGTGCAATGACAGCTTTGATTGGGTTTGATCGCAACCAACTCGAAGCAGCGATCGCCAAGACCGAAAATGTAATTCTTGCCAATGATAATAGCGCCGATCAAGTTGTCATCTCAGGAACAGAATCGGCGGTCAAATTGATTGTGGAACAGGTAAAAACGAAACGTGCAATTCCCCTCGCTGTCAGTGGGGCATTCCATTCCCCTCTCATGGCAGAAGCCGCCGCAAGGTTTGCTCAAGTTCTTGAACAGACAATCTTTAATGATGCGAAGATCCCAGTTATTTCTAATGTTGAGCCAAATGATGCTACGACTGCTGGACAGGTATTGCGCGATCGCCTAACCCAACAAATGACCTCGCCCGTACGTTGGCGTGAAATTTGTTTGTATCTCGCTGAGCAAGGTTATGATCAGGTGATTGAAGTAGGCTCTGGCAAGGTCTTAACGGGACTAGTCAAACGGAATGCCCCTAGCTTGGGGCTTGTCAATGTTAACACCCTAGAACAGGCGATCGCCATTAATGATTAGCTAAACACTAAGAGCATCGCCTAATTATATTTTGTTACTTTTCATGGGGGAATGCTTAGCTTCCCTCTATTCCCTCTAGTAATTTGGCAATCTAGTCAACAAATAACTAGGACTTACGCAAACCGAACGAATTTCTTAGGATTGAGGTAGATGTGGTGCGGGCTTTGCCCGCACCACATCTACCCAGTGCGTAAGTCCTAATAACGTGAGTTCGATGAACTAAAAGAACGTGAGTTCGGGATAAGGAAAAGGACAAAAAAAGGGAGAAACCGATAAGCTGAAAATAAGAAAAACAAGTTCAGCGAAGTAACTCCCATGACTAATAGTTTAACGTGAGTTCGGGTTAAGTTGGCAAGTTTTAAAAGCCCAAAAGTAAAAGCCTTGCTAAGCAAGGCTTTTACTTTTGGGCTTTGAGAGAGGGTTTGCGTAGCAAACCCTCTCTCAAAGACTGTTTCAAATTATCCCGAACTCACATTAAGTAGTTATTTATACAGTTGCAAATAATTCAGCAATTGGGCGATCAGGTGTATCGGCGTTAACCACAATCTCAACAAGTTTATTCTTGGCATTATCTTCAAATAGAGCCTCTACCGTTACTTGGGAAACCTTAGTACGGGGAATACTGCCTTCAAAGAGAGTGTCAGCACCAACTAGGACTAAACCACCTTCTTTTTCACGATTGAGTAGCCCCCCTGGACGGACGATGGTATAGGTTAAACCGCTATCTTGCAGATATCTTTCAGCCTGCTTTTTCCAAAACAGCACTAGCCAAAATAAATTGAGGGGATGCAAAAATTTCGATACACAAAGGGATGAGACGATCACAAAATGTTGGATATTTTTTGCCTTAGCAGCCTTGACTAAGTTCTTTGTACCAATGAAATCGACGAGATATGGCTCAAGGACGTTGAGGCTTGGCTTTGCCCCTGTCGCGCATATCAAAACATCACAATCTGCGATCGCCTCTGGCAAAGTATCCGCGAAAAGGACATTTCCTTGGACTAACTCTACTCCAGTTGGCAAAACCTGCTTCGCTAGTTCCAAATTACGAACCAAAGCTCTAACAGAAATATTACGCTTGATTAATTCGGAGACAATATGTCGTCCTGTTTGTCCTGTGGCTCCAGCTACAAATGCTTTCATACTTGAATTGCTAACTAATCACCATAACTATCTATCCCAGTATAAGCGGCGCAAAGTCCTACCTATCCTAATTCAGTCCGATCATTTCAGGTGAACTACTCTGATATAATCCACGAATAAAAATATATGTTTTTCAAACAAATTCATTAAGAAACGTTAAGAAACATCAATGCAACTCACACATCGCCCTCGCCGCCTCCGCCGCAGTCCTTCTATTCGTGGTCTTGTTAAAGAGAATCATTTATCTGTAGATGATTTTATCTATCCCATGTTTGTAATGGAAGGAGAGAATAATCGTGTTGAAGTTCCTTCAATGCCTGAAGCCTATCGCTTTACGCTCGATCTATTGGTCAAGGAAGTTGAAGAGAACTATGCATTAGGAATTAAGGCGATCGCACTTTTTCCTGCGGTTCCTGAAGAGAAAAAGGATCTCACAGGTACAGAAAGTTTTAATCCTGAAGGATTAGCTCAGCGTGCAGTTAGAGCGATTAAGGCAGCAGTTGCCGATGTGATTATCTTTACTGATGTGGCTCTTGATCCTTTCACTACCCATGGACATGATGGCATCATTGATGACAATGGTATAATTCTTAATGATGAGACTGTTGAAGTATTAGTCAAAATGGCAGTTTCTCAAGCTGCCGCAGGTGCAGATTTTGTCTCTCCCTCAGACATGATGGATGGGCGTATTGGAGCAATTCGCCAAGGCTTAGATAATGCTGGCTTTGAAAATGTCGGTATCCTTGCCTATTCCGCCAAATATGCTTCTGCTTATTATGGTCCTTTCCGTGATGCACTCGGCTCAGCACCAAAGTCTGGCGATAAGAAAACCTACCAAATGGATCCTGCAAATTCTCGTGAAGCGATTAAGGAAGTTTATTTGGATATTGCAGAAGGTGCAGATATCGTAATGGTGAAACCTGCTTTGGCTTATTTGGATATTATTGCCAAGGTCAAGGATGCTACCAATGTGCCTGTAGCTGCCTATAACGTCAGTGGCGAATACGCGATGGTTAAGGCTGCTGCACAACTAGGCTGGATCGATGAGAAGAAGGTCATGTTTGAAACTCTACTCAGTATGAAGAGAGCAGGAGCCGATCTGATTTTGACCTACCATGCCAAGTCGGTTGCTCAGCTTTTAGCTACGGGTTATCGTCCCTAAAGCTTTAGGGAGTCAACACAAATTTTTGACTGATTTGATGTGGAAATATTTACTGTGTCATTAACTCTATGAACGCCAAAGAACTTCTCGAAAGTTACGCTCAGGGTGATCGCGACTTTAGTAAGCGATCGCTGACTGGCTTGATCTTAACCGGGGCAAACCTATCTGGGGCAAACTTTATCGAATCAGATCTTGAAGAAATTACGCTTGACATTGCTAACTTAGAGGATGCAGAACTAAATCTAGCAAATTTGATCAGGGCAAATTTGAGTGGTTCTATTTTGATCCAAGCTAATCTTAATGGCACAATCTTAGAACAGGCTTCATTAATCGGAGCAAATCTTTCGGAAGCTTTCTTAATCGAAGCAGATTTAAGTGATGCCGTCTTATTAGAAGCAAATTTTACTAATGCTTTCCTGACTAGTGCGAATCTGACGCGATCACGTTTATGTCGAGCCAACTTTGCGAATGCCTTTTTGACAGGTGCTTACTTAAATGGTGCTGATCTACGTGGAGCAAATCTCACAGGTGCTGATCTTAGTCGTGCAAATCTCACAGGTGCAAATCTCGCAGGCGCAGATCTCAGTCGCGCAAATCTGACGAATGCCAAACTCAATTGGGTAAATCTAGCCAATGCTAAGTTAATTGGGGCAGATTTGACAGGAACCTATTTATCATCTCTCAAAAGTATTGAAGGCACTGATTTTAAGGATGCACGTAATGCCCCAAACTCCGTTGAGATTGTTAATATGGAAGAGGTTAATCCAAATTCAATAGGAATTTGATAGTCAAGATGAGTCACCTAACTATCACAATTCATTTATATAATTCAAAAGCTTATGCCCTTGTTTAGTTCCGTGTTTAGTCACACTAAAACTTTTACATATAGAATTTCTCATTTCGCCTTAATAATGACGATCACAGGTGTGATCGCTATACCAATTAATAACAATGTCTATGCTCAAGCCCAAAAAGATGCGGTGGAATGGATCAAGCAGGGGCGACAACTTTGGCAAAGAAATGACATTTCTGGGGCGATCGCAGCCTATCAACAAGCTGCACGGTTAGAGCCGAAAAATTCTAAAATTCTGACAAGTCTTGGCTTCCTACTCACCCAACAAAATAATTATTCAGGAGCAATCTCAGCTTTAGAGAGGGCAACGCGGTTAGATAATACTAATGCTAAAGCTTTTAACGCCCTAGGTTTTGTCTATGTCAGGATTAAGGACTATCCCAATGCCATCAATGCCTATCGGCGAGCCATCTCCCTAGATCGCCAAAATATTGATGCCTATAACAGTATCGGCTTTTTGTTGACTCAACAAAAAAGCTACGCTGAAGCTGCCAAGATCTATCGTCAAGCAATTGCCGCTTCTCCTAATGATGTCAAAAGCTATCTCAATTTGGGCTATGTGTTGAAGCTATCAGGTGATCGCGAAGGTGCGGTAGCCATCTATAGCCAAGCTGATAAAATTGCCCCTTTTGATGCAGATGTATTAGTAGCCCTTGGTGGTCTCTTTGCAGAGCAAAATCAAAACGAAAATGCGCTTGCCAAATACAAACTTGCCTTAGAAGTTAATCCGCGTCATCCACAAGCCAATCTAGCGATCGCAAGAGTTTTACAAAGTCAAGGTAATTATGCTGATGCGATTACCTCTCTGCGGAGAGCCGCCACTGCCAAGAATATCTCTCCTAATAATTTGATCGACTTGCAACGAGAGATTGCCAACCTGTATATTCAACAAGGTTCTCTATCAGGAGCGATCGTCGCCTATCGTGAAATTATTGAAGCAGAGCCTGAGGAAGCCGAGACTTATCTGGCTTTGGGTAAGTTACTCGTTACACAGCAAAGGGTAACTGAAGCTCGCAAAAACCTCGAAACTGCTGAGAGGTTATTTAACCAACAGGGTAATATCGATGGCTTAGCCCAAACTCGCAAAGTTTTATCAGAACTCAAATAAATAAGAGAGCCGCACTTTGTGTGGCTCTCTTATTTTAATTGGGAATAGTTGCTGCTTCTAAACCTGTTGCCTTACCTGCTTTACGGAGGCGATCGCTTTCAGGTTCCATCCATGAATAGACAAAATGACTGAAGCAATTAATCTGGGGTTCTTTAGCACGAATTGCTTGCATCTGCTTCTCAAAGCTAGGGTGTCCATCAAAACTCTGACCCCAAGTTCCCGCTAAAACTGGGCAGACTAAGGTTTCAGGTGATGATTGACGCACTACATCAGAAACTTGCTCAGCGACACAACTCCCATCATTACAGAGGGCATAGGTCATGGGATGGCGTTCCATATATTGCGGAAAGCGATCCCATGGCTGCATTCTTGCTTCATATCTACCTAATTCTGTGCGATTGCCGTTGGGAAAGAATACCGTACCAATGGGCAGATTATTTTGTCTAAGGGGAGCCGAAATTGTGGTGACAAAATTAATCACCCCTTGATAGGCATGATTTGTGGCAATATTCCACAGTAAACTTTCGGCGATCGCGGCTGTTTCCCTAGGATTTTTAATACTTGTGGGCTTGACTCTAGCGGTATTAGCCAATTGCTTCTCGGTTTCCACAACATCATTTGCCGTGAGATTACCATTTTTTAGATAAAGCGCCATCAACTCGCGCACATTGCGATTATCAATACTATTGAGTAATGCTGTCCGTGATGATTTGCCGTAAATCCACAGCTGTTTGACATTATCGATTAATTCGCCCGTGATATTAGTCGGATAGCGCACGTAATCAAATACCATACCATCAGGTTGACGTTGCATGAGCGCTTTAACTGCTGTTAGTAAATCATCTTTGGCTGTCCGACTATAAGGGTCGATAAATAGATGATCGGCTTCATAAGCATCTTCATAAAAAGCTTTGCCATCTGCAACTTGCTTGCGATCAAAATTAGTATTGGCAATACTGTTTTCGCCATTACCATTGATGGCAAATGTCCCCGATCGCCCTTTGACTTCACTATAGCCATAGCCAAAATTCATCGCGAACGACCAACCATAAACCTTGATGCCCCGTTCTTTACCGATCGCAATTGACTGTTTCCACAGATCATAGTCCGCAGGTACTTCTCCTGCCTTAACAGCTTCCTCCATGACTGATTTCCAAGGTGTTGGGTTATTGGCAACAGGTAGCAGGACACGCCCATCATAAAAGACTTCCACAAAAACTTGGTTATAGCCCCGATTAGCAATCTTATCAAAGACATCCTCTAGCACCCCTGTCTTAACATCGTTAGGATAGAGCCTGATCCAAGTGGCTTGGGTTTGCGGTGCTGTGCGATCGCGACAAGCTTGGAGAGCCGATTTATGTTTTTGAATGATTTCTCGATATTGGGTCTGCGATTTTTGATCCTTAGTATTGATCAAAGCTGCTTTTCGTAATTCATGTTTACGCAAAATTTCTGCAGTACTGACATCACAAGTCGGATTCCCCCATAAAATTCTGTCGGGCAAAGGTCCTGCGATCGCATGGTCTGCAAATCTCATCAAATTAGTACCGAGCAAAGCAAAAGAGGTAAGTACTCCGAAAGGCAATTTATTAAATTGTGGGAAAGAAGTGGAGGATTTCAATAGTTTCATAAAAAATACTGTGATCTTAGTAAGTTGGCTTTTGGTAAGTAGCTCGGCATAATTAAAACCCAAAAAAAGAAGTGTGGGTCGCCCGCTTAGCGGTCAACCCACGCTTCTGGGGCTTGAGGGTTATTTATGCATAGCTACTTAAAAGCAATTTCCCTGACAAACTAGCTGTAACAATATGGCACACTGGCAATTGTATTTCACGAATTATGCCTCTATGCTTCACAATCCAGCTAGATTTAAGCCTAGTTTCATTGAAGACGATTTAGACAGTGATGAAGAATTAGAAGTTTATGACTTTAATGAACCCGAACCAGGGAGTCCACCAGGGACATTAATCATTGATGAAGATGCCAGCGTCCCCAATATTTTCTTGATTGATTACAATCCTGATGAAGCGATCGGTATCCAGTTGTCAACTCCTGAAGAATGCATCCCTTACCTCGATAGCCATTCTGTCTCATGGATGGATGTCCAAGGTTTAGGATCTGAAGATATTTTAAAACGTCTTGGCAAAGTGTTTAGCCTCCATGAGCTAGTACTCGAAGATATTGTTAATATTCCCCAAAGACCTAAAGTTGAGAGCTTTGAGGATCAAGAACTAATCATCTTACATATGGTGACAAGTCGTGAAGATGGAAGGGGTTTTTATGACGAGCAGGTAAGTTTGATTTTAGGTAAGAACTATGTACTTACAGTGCAGGAGGAACCTGAAAATGATGTATTTGAACCAGTGCGTCAACGGGTTCACCGCAATCGTGGTGTGATCCGATCGCAAAGAGCAGACTATCTTGCCTATGCACTGATCGACGCGATCGTTGATGGATTTTTCCCAGTGTTGGAGGACTACGGTGAGCGCCTCGAAGATCTCCAAGATGAAGTGGTAGAAAAGCCCACTCGTCAGACCTTAGATAAAATCCATAAAATCAAACGTGAATTATTACTACTGCGACGAGCCATTTGGCCACAGCGCGATGCCATTAATTCTTTAATTCGTGAGGAAAGTCCGTTAATTGACAGCGAAGTAAGGGTGTTTCTGCGTGACTGTTATGACCACACCGTACAGGTAATCGACATGGTGGAAACCTATCGAGAACTCGCCGCCAACTTGATGGATATTTATCTCTCATCATTAAGCAATAGCACCAATGAGATCATGCGGTTTTTAACGGTGATTTCTACAGTGTTTATTCCCCTCACATTTCTTGCTGGGGTATATGGTATGAATTTTGATACCAGCGTACCAGGAAATTTACCTGAGCTAAAAATGCCATTTGGTTATCCCCTATTTTGGTTAGCAATATTTGCTATTTCTGGAAGTCTATTATTTTATTTTTGGAAAAAAGGCTGGCTATTTAGTCCAAAATAATTATCAAAATACGCTAAGTGCTTTTTGATAATTATTTTGGATCTGTCTCGTGTTATTGCCTCAACCCATCTCTCAAACTAAAAAACGCAGATTGCAAAGGGTGACATTACAGGAACACCAAACTGAAACAGTTTTAGAAATTAATTGCGCGATCGCCTTAACTTCGGAGCAAAGACATTATCTACATAATGTCTTGCGATTAGATATCGGTGCAGAATTTATTGCCCTTGATCGCCAAGGTAATTGGTGGCTAACAAAGTTGTCTATTGATGCGGATCATGCCCAAATCATTGACAAATTAGTAAATAATTCCGAATTAGATACGCAGATCACTCTTGGTGTTGCCATGCCCAAGGGTAGCAATATCGAGTCAATAATTCGTCAAGCGACGGAATTAGGTGTACGTCAAATCGTGCCATTATTTAGCGATCGCACAGTGATCAAATCAGGTACGGAAATCGGTAATCAAAAACGCGATCGCTGGCAACGCATCGCCGAAGAAGCTTCCGAGCTTTCATTGCGTACCTATGTACCTAAAATTAACAAGCCGCAATCCTTCAAGGCATGGCTGGGCGATCACCCACCCACATCTGCACAAATTCTGAAATATATTTGTGTGACCCATCCTGATGCTACCCATTTACTGTCTAGCTTACAAGATGCCTATGAGCGTTTACCAGTGGCAGATCATCTAGCTCAAATTTTTCAAATCATCATTGCAACGGGTTGCGAGGGAGGCTGGACTGCTAGAGAAGAAGATATGGCGATTGCTTCGGGATTTATACCTGTATCTCTGGGCGATCGGGTCTTGTCCGCCACCACCGCCCCAGTGGTAGCATTGTCCATAGTTAGTGCATTTTTAGATACTAAATAAGGTTCTTTCCAGAAGAGAGAATTGCCTTCAATCCTTGAAAATAGAGACAATTTATGATCGCCAATCAACAACAAACATTAAATATTGTGCAGCAGAATATTGCTATCCGTACCAATGGTAAAAAACTGCACAATATCACCCGTCAAGTAGAAGCCATTCTCTTGCAATCAGGTATAAAAATGGGTTTATGTAATGTTTTTTTGCGACACACATCGGCAAGTTTGATTATTCAAGAAAATGCTGACCCCGATGTGTTAGCAGATTTAGAAACATTTTTTAGCAAACTTATCCCCGAAGACGCTAGTCAATATCGCCATATTTCCGAAGGCGTAGATGACATGCCATCCCATATTCGCAGCGCCCTGACCAAAACATCAGAAACAATTCCGATCACTAATGGTAGACTTGCCCTCGGTACTTGGCAAGGAATTTTTGTATGGGAGCATCGCAATTTGGGGCATACCCGTGAAGTGCTAGTACACATTACAGGTTGTTAGAACAGGGTACTTCGGGATATTAAAAACAGGAGCCTAGATGAAGTCCGTCAAAAAAAAACCAGCAAGTCGATATCGTCCAGCTACAAAACAGAGAAAGTGGCTGCGGGGATTTCAGTGGTTTTTACCAGGACTATTAGTCAAAAGATGGCTTTTAGTTAGCATTATCGGTATAGTCTTGATCGTTCTAGGAATTGCCATTTCCGCAAGATTAACACCCATTTTATTTATCTCCCGTTTGATCGGTACAACGATTGATACTCTTGTGGCGATCTTGCCCCGTAATGTCAGCGGACCGATCGCCCTAGTAGTTGGTCTTGGCTTGCTCTGGTTAGGACAAAAAAGGGCTCTTGGTTCAATTACTCAAGTTTTGATGCCCAATCAAGATAAGGAGTTATTAGAGTTACTAGTTTCTCACCGCAAACTCAATCGTGGGCCCAAAATTGTCACCGTTGGAGGGGGGACGGGAATGTCCAACTTATTGCGAGGACTCAAGCAATATAGCGCTAATATCACAGCGATCGTCACGGTTGCTGATGATGGTGGTTCCTCTGGTCGCTTGCGTCGTGAGCATGGCGTTTTACCCCCAGGGGATATTCGTAATTGCCTCGCAGCTCTAGCTGATGAAGAAAAATTAGTTACTGAGCTTTTTCAATATCGCTTTGAAACAGGTGAGGGGCTAGTCGGTCACAGTTTCGGTAATTTATTTCTCACCGCAATGAGTGAAGTAACGGGGGATCTCGAAAAGGCGATCGCGGCAAGCTCTCAAGTATTAGCCGTACGGGGGCGCGTATTACCTGCCACCCTTGAGCATATGGTGTTATGGGCAGAGCTTGAAGATGGGCGCTATGTGGAGGGAGAATCAAATATTCCTGAAGCTAAAGGTAAAATTAAACATTTTGGCTGTAAACCTATTAACCCCAAAGGCTTACCACAGGCAATTGAAGATATTAACGAAGCCGATTTAATTGTGATTGGGCCAGGTAGTTTATATACCAGTATTATTCCCAATCTACTTGTACCTGAAATTCTTCAAGCATTAATTAATCGCAACGTACCATCGATCTATCTTTGTAATATCATGAGTCAGGTAGGTGAAACTGACGGCTATGCTGTGTCTGATTACGTGCGAGTTTTAGACGAGTTAGCAGGGGTAAGATTATTTGATGTAGTTTTAGTTCAAAAGCAATCGCCTTCTGAGCGATCGCTACAACATTACGCCTCATTTGGATCTCACTTAACACATCTAGATCGAGAGAATCTTGCGGCGATAGCCTGTCCAGTGTTAATTGCCAATGTCATGCGGGAAAAAGGCAACGGCACAGTATGCCATGATTCAGATAAACTTGCAGGTGTATTAATGCGTTGGTACAACCGTCAATAATTTTTTGATTTAACTTAGCCCTACACTGATGTAAATGATAAAGACTTCTTTAGATACAGCGCTTTGTGATTACTTAAGACCCAGAGATATTTTTGAAAGTGGCGCGAATCGCGCCACTTTCAAAAATATCTCTATACTATTCAAAGCATCAATAGGCTGTAAAGGTTTTATAATTTCTAGCCTGGCTAAGCAAATTAAGAACTACTATAAAATTTAAGCTCAAACCGCTAGATAAAATCATCAGTGTTACAGCGTTATAATATTCAGTTTAACAGTGATATTTATGCTCTTGCAAGCTTGCAGGAGTGGTTTCTGCAATTCCAAAATTTCTTGCCCAAAACCGTTTGGATGCAGTGTAATCTGGTCTTAGTTGAGATATTTACGAATGTGGTATCCTATGCCCACGATGGGTTAGACGTGAAAACACCTATTGATATTGAGTTAGATATCAATACAGATGAGAATTTGTTGGAATTGAAAATTTGGGACTATGGACAACCTTTTGACCCAGTAGCTGAAGTCGAAAGGCTATCTAAAGAAGCTCAAAAAAATAGAGATTTTGAAAACATTGATGATATTCCCACGGGTGGTAGAGGTTTAATTATTGCAAAAATGATCGCAGACAATATTCATTATGAAAGTATATCTGATGGTCGTAATTGCTTTGTAATGACCAAAAGCTTTGATCCGAAGTAAAAGTGATGAGAGCGCTCTTTATTTTTAATTAACGCTTTAAACACAAAACTACTGCAAATACCGCTACGGGTATAGTAACAGCAACCGAGGCAGCTATATTCATCGTATCGATACTTAAGCCCTGTAAGATAGACGACTGAGGCACAATATATTTGATAAATGCTGAAATGAGCGCTGAATAAGCTAGCAATCGTAAAACGAGTAGAAATTGAGAATTAATTGATAATTGCATATTCTTAATAGCATAGTCTCAATATCAAATATATCTAGTTTTTCTTTTTGCCGCCTTCTTTTTCTTGAATTTCTGCAGGGACAGGAAATTGCTCTATTGGTTGCCCCGCTAACGCTTTTTCCATAAATTTACGCCAAATCGGAGTGACATAAACCCCACCCGTTACCCCATTTGCCATTGGTGAATAGTCGTCATTTCCAATCCAAATAGCAACAGCTAACTGGGGCACATAACCCACAAACCAAGCATCACGGAAATCAGAAGTTGTTCCTGTTTTACCTGCAACAGGACGACCATCACTCATTTGCGCTTCTGTAGCTGTACCATTAGTAACGACCCCTCGCAAGGAATCGGTCAAATAAGAAACAGCAATCGGATCAAGAATTAACTCAGGCTTGGGGGTATTGTCTAAAATCAGATTACCGTTGCGATCAGTCACGCGGGCAATTAAGGTGGTTTTGGATTTATAGCCACCACTAGCAAATACCGCATAGGCTCCTGCTACTTCCATCGGTGTGACATCGGCTGCACCAAGAGGGAGAGAAACTACAGGCTTCATGGGGCTATTAATACCCAATTTGCGACAGATAGCAATTACATTTTCATTACCAACTTCTAAGCCTAACTTCAATGCAGGAATATTTCGAGAAACGGCGATCGCCTGCCTAATGCTAATCGAACCCGAAAACTTGTTGTCATAGTTGCGAGGCACATATGGCTCATCCCCATCAGGAATAGTCATCGGGCTATCGTCAGTCACTGAGTCTGGAGTGTAATTACCCGAAGCAAAGGCAGCATAGTAGACAAAAGGTTTAAATGATGAACCCAACTGTCGCCTTGCCAAGACCGCACGATTATATTGATTCTTGTCAAAATCACCTACCCCTCCAACTAAGGCTTTGACAAATCCAGTACGCGGATCGACGGCAACTAAGGCTAATTGATCAGCATAGGCTCCACGATTAACCAAATCATTATGTCCATCGTTAGCAACCTCTTCGGCAATACGCTGTAACTTTAAGTCAATGGTCGTCTGGACGCGCAGCCCACCTTGTAAAACGACATCCTTTCCAAATTTTTCTTCTAACTCGGCAGTAACAGCTTGTGACACATAGGGTACACGACTAGCCTCGTAGGAAATCCCCTGCTTCCGAATCACAATCTTTTGTGCTCTAGCCGCTTTAATTTCCGCAGGGGTTGCCCAGTTCAGCTCGGCAAGTCGATCAAGTACTAAACCTTGACGTTTTTTCGCTTCCGCAAAATTATCAACAGGATTAAATACTGAAGGCGCTTGAATCGTCCCTGCCAACATTGCAGCTTCGGCCAAATTCAAGTCAGCCGCCGATTTACCAAAATAGTTTTGAGAAGCAGTTTCAGCTCCATTAGTATTTTTCCCCCAAAATACTTGGTTGAGATACATCTCAAGGATCTGCTCCTTAGTGAACACTTGCTCTACTCGCATAGCTAAAACTGCTTCCGCTACCTTGCGGTTCAGGCTACGCTCGTTCGATAAAAATAAATTCTTGACTAATTGCTGAGTCAGTGTCGAACCACCCTCAACAGTTCCGCCCGCACTAAAATTAGCTAAAATAGCACGCCCAATCCCACTGGGATCGATGCCTTTATGAGTATAGAAATAGGCATCTTCCATCGCAAGAACCGATCGCTTTAAATGTGGTGAAATGCGATCAAGGGTAACGACTTCGCGATTAACATCCCCATGCAAACGCGCAATCAACTCGCCATTAATATCGTAAATATAGGTGGTTTCAACGGGAACATAGCCTTTGAGGACTCTGACATCAGGCAAATCGCGAAAGCTGAGGGCTAATCCCACAAGTCCACCTGCCATTGCTGCGCCCCCTATCATGATAACACCCAGCAATGTGCCACCAACAGCTTTGAGAGTGCCTTTTAAAATACTGCCAGCTAGAGAACCAGAACGCTCTACACTATTCGATGCCACAGCAATCTACCCTTTGTAACTCATGAGTAATCTTACTGCATTAAGAAGTATTTCTAGCACTTGAGTAAAAAAACTACTAAGTAGTTTTTTTACTCAGATTTAGCGACGTTGCGCTAGCTTGTCATATACCAATTGCAAATCAACGCGATGATGAGCTAGTGCCACAAGGGTGTGGTAAAACAAATCCGCGACTTCACCAGCGATCGCATCAGGATCATCGTCCTTACAAGCCATCACCACTTCTGCCGATTCTTCGCCAATTTTTTTTAAAATCTTGTTATCTCCTCCCGCAAATAGTTTGCAAGTATATGAGCTTTCTTGAGGATGCTCACGGCGATCGACAATTACCGTAAATAATTCTGATAAGGGATCATTCATAAAATCAAAATACTTACACAAAATATACTTATACAAAATAATTGTGAAGCACTGCTCACCTCACAATCTTAAATAATAAAGGCACGCATAGATAGCGTGCCTTTATTGGTCTTGAATGTCTTACCAAGGAGGACATTCAAGAAAACTAAGTTTTGCCAACAATTACTTGACAGAAACCTTACCACCAGCTTCTTCGATTTGCTTCTTAGCAGCTTCAGCGTCAGCCTTAGGTAGACCTTCCTTGATGGTCTTAGGTGTAGACTCAACCAAGTCCTTAGCATCCTTAAGCCCTAAGCCAGTAATTTCGCGAACAATCTTCAGGACAGCGATCTTCTTATCAGCAGGAACTTCATCAAGTACTAAGTCAAAGGAGGTTTTTTCTTCAACTTCTTCAACAGCAGCAGCGCCGCCAGCAGCAGCAACTACTACACCTCCAACAGGAGCAGCGGCAGAAACGCCAAAAGTTTCTTCAATCGCTTTAACCAGTTCAGAAGCTTCAAGAAGGCTCAAAGTCTTTAATTCTTCAATAATGCTGTCGATTTTTGCGGACATAGTTTTTCTCTTTAGTTAATTAAGATTAGGTTTCAGGTTTGGTTGCTTGGGGCTGTTAGCCTTTAGCTATTTGTGGAGATTGAGCTAATAGCTAATAGCTAATAGCTAATCACCTCATTAAGCAGCTTCTTTTTCGGAAACAGCTTTGATGGCACGTCCCAAAGATTGGGGAACTTCTTTGATACCGATCGCAATCTTGGCCGTGACGGCGTTAATTGCGCCAGCAATTTGCGAGATGAGTACTTCTTTGGAAGGTAGATCGGCGATCGCTTGTAAGTCTTTGGGACTCAAAGCACGACCTTCTAAGACACCGCCACGAAGTTCGGTTTTCTTAGATTCCTTGAGGAAAGCTTGGTATGCCTTAACTGCACCACCAATGTCATCCTTCACAAACAGACAAGCAGAGGGACCAACTAGAAATTTTTCTAGAGGTTGCCATTCAGGAGTATCTGAAATTGCTTGCTTGAGCAGAGTGTTCTTAGTTGTTCTGCACACCGTGCCAGTTGGACGGAGTGAGCGGCGGAGCTTCGTAATTTCAGCTACCGACAATGTTGCATAGTCAATTACAATTACCAGCTTAGTTCCATCAAACTCTTGGCTGATTTCACTAACTAACGCCTTTTTTTGTTCTAGGGTCTTACCCATGTAGTTTGCACCTCCTTGTGGTTTAGATTTAGACAAACTTTTACAAAGTAAAAGTTTGTCTAACCTGATAAATCTTTAAAGTCATTAAAAAAGCCTCATCTTTTCGCAGACCGAGGCTAAAAACATTCCAGTAAGGAATTTTTTTAAATCACCTCGGCAGGAAATTAAGCCATTAGCACCTGCTGTCTATGGAGCTATTTAGTTGTCGAAATTTATTTCTAGGCTTGATTACAACGAATAGACTTAGATTTTTGTAAACTTTTGTTCCTATGGAAAAAAAGTTTATTTTGAATGGCTTTAAAAAAGGCTTTATTATGCTTCGGCAAGCTTGAGATCGCGCAATGCAGGTACATCAACTTCAATGGAAGGTCCCATTGTTGCCGATACATAGAGCGATCGCCAGTAGCGACCTTTTGCTCCAGAAGGACGATTACGATCAATTGTTTCTTGTAAAGCCTTCAAGTTTAGCAATAGATCTTCTGCGCTGAAAGCAGCCTTGCCAAACTGAATATGGACGATCCCTGTTCGGTCGGCACGAAACTCTAGCTTACCAGCTTTGAACTCATTAATCGCACCTGCTAAATCAGTAGTTACCGTACCACCTTTGGGTGAGGGCATCAAGCCCCTAGGTCCTAATAATTTACCAAGCTTAGCAACTTGAGGCATTACATCCGGGGTAGCAATTAGCAAATCAAAATCTAATCTACCTTTGCTGATTTCATCGATTAATTCTTCAGATCCCGCGATATCTGCACCAGCAGCAGTTGCCTCAGCAACTTTTTCACCACGGGCAATTACAGCTACACGGATAGTTTGTCCTGTACCCTTGGGCAAAGTTACTGTAGTACGCAATTGTTGATCAGCGTACTTAGGATCAATGCCCAGTCTTACGTGAGCTTCTACAGATTCAGGAAATTTTGCGGTTGCAGTTGCCTTGACTAGCTCTAAGGCTTCAATCGGTGCATAAGGGCGCTCTTCTACTTTGCTTCGAGCTTCCTTAAGACGCTTTGATACTTTTTTTGTCATGAATTACTCCTTTGGGGTGCGATCAGAAAATCTAATTTCCTCCCCCAGCTAAATATTTTGATTTCAGTTAAAACTCATTTAAGATTTATTGATAAATCTTGCTTTTGAACGCTAGAACTAGGCTGTAATAGTAACACCCATATTTCTAGCAGTACCTTCAATAATTTTTGTCGCTGCTTCAATATCGTTGGCGTTGAGATCTGGGAGCTTAGTCTCAGCAATTTGACGAAGCTGATCTCTAGTGATTGAACCAACTTTTTTACGGTTAGGCTCAGCAGATCCAGAGGAAATACCCGCAGCTTTTTGGATTAAAACTGATGCAGGAGGTGTTTTGAGAATGAAGGTAAAACTTCTATCTTCATAAACAGATATTTCTACAGGAATAACCATACCTGCTTGGTCAGCAGTACGAGCGTTATATTCCTTACAAAACATCATGATGTTGACACCATGTTGACCTAAAGCGGGACCAACTGGTGGTGTTGGACTTGCTTTACCAGCATTGAGTGCTAGCTTAATAATTGCTGTAACTTTTTTAGCCATTTACTTTCTGAGCCACTTTGATAATAGCCGTTAAAAAACACTAAAAAATCTGCAAACCAAAGTTTGAGTTAATTAGCTTTGTTTATGATTTAGTTTTGCTTTTGTACCTGATTGAACTCAAGTTCTACAGGCGTGTCTCTTCCAAAGATTGAGAGAAGTGCTTTGAGTTTATTGCGCTCTGGGCTAACCTCGACTACTTCACCTTCAAAGTCTTTAAATGGACCATTGAGCACTTTAATCTTATCGCCTTGAGCCATGTCAATTTTAAGGACTGGCTCTTGTTCGACAGTGACACGGAAAATTCGTTCAACTTCTTTCTCAGTCAATGGGCGAGGCTTAACATGACCACGACCACGACCGTAGTGACGTTTTTGTTCTGTGCCGACAAAGTTAATTACATGGGGGGTGCTTTTGACAGCAAGCCATGCGTCATCATCAACTTCTAGTTGTCCGATTTCGTTTCTGACAGTCTTAATTTGGATCAGTACATATCCGGGGAAAATCTTTTCCTCAGATGTAAGCCTACTGCCATCTTTCCTAAGCTTGACGGTCGGTGTCTGCGGAATTTCAATTTGCTTGATCCGATCTTCGACATCAAGGGTCTTTATCCGTTGCTCTAGACTTGACTTGACCTTTTTTTCGCAACCCGAAGCAATCTGAACAGCGTACCATTGAAAGATTACGTCTGATTCTTCGTGGCTAGATGAATGGTCGATGTCTTCGGTAAACATTATTGAAATACCTGCAATGCGATCGCTCTAAACAAAGCATCAATTAAATAAACAAAAGTTGCAACCGCAACGATCATTAAAAGCACGGATGCAGATTCACTAATTAATTGTTGACGGGTCGGCCAGACAATTTTGCTAAACTCAGCCTTAGTCTCTGCAAAAAAGTTAGTCATGTTAGCACTATCAGAATTATCTGATGCTTCTTTTGATGCTTCCTTAGGTTGCTCTTTTAGTTCGTTTTTGGTCATAGCGGCAACTCGTGCGATCCTTTTGCAAACTTTGAAAATGCGATGTACTTAACTATAGCTTTGAGCAAACTTAAAATTAAGCTGATATTAGTTTGGGGCTTGTGAAGATGGTGAAGCGCGCCCTGAGGGACTCGAACCCCCGACATCAGGTTTTGGAGACCTGCGTTCTACCAACTGAACTAAGGACGCACGTTATGAAAACAAGATTTTGATAGTTACCAGCTATATCTCAGGCATCAATTACAATATCAAAACAGTATTTGAAACCTAGTATAACCATAAATGGCTCTACAGTGGACGATCAAATCTTTGTTTAAGACGTGTTGCTTTACCAACAAGGTCGCGTAAGTAATAGAGCTTAGCACGACGGACTTTGCCACGACGGATTACTTTGATGCTTTCAACTTTTGGAGAATGTAGCAAGAAGGCTCGCTCGACTCCTACTCCTTGAAATACGCGACGGACGGTAACAACTGAGTTGATCCCCGTACCGCGCTTTGCAATAACGACACCTTCGTAGGGCTGAGTGCGTTCTTTACCGCCCTCTTTAATCCTAACTCCAACCTTCACAGTGTCTCCCACATAGATTTGGGGGAGGTCTGTTTTGATATATTCCGCTTCAATTGAGCGTATGATTTCAACAGCGTTCATGAGGAATGCCAAAAAAGTCGCGATCATCTATGATAGAGGATGATTGCTCTAATGTCTATGATTTTTGAAAATTATTTTAATACAGTACTTTCAGTAGTAAGTAGCTCGACTTAATTAAAACCTAAAACCAGAGTTTGATCCGCCCGCTACGCGGGTGGATCAAACTTCTCGGTTTTTAGTTTACTTATGTCTAGCTACTTAAAGTCAGCAAGTTCATACTAAACCTTCTAATTCGTGAGGCTTATTGGATTTAAAGTGCTTTGCGCTCACTTGAAGACGTAAAACATTAACATGAAATTTTTTAAAAACAGTGCGAATCGCCTCTTTCAAAAATATTGCTGTACTGCCCAAACTCAAATAGGCTGTATTTCTATTTTGCAGATCTAAGTAACGTGAGTTCGGGTTAAGTTGGCAAGTTTTAAAAGACCAAAAGTAAAAGCCTTGCTAAGCAAGGCTTTTACTTTTGGTCTTTGAGAGAGGGTTTGCTACGCAAACCCTCTCTCAAAGACTGTTTCAAATTATCCCGAACTCACATTAAGTACAGGACAAAAATTTAATGGAGTTGAAGAAAGCCTCGGAATTGAGATGGATGTCAAAGATGATATGACGCAGAAAATCAAAGCCAAGACGAAAAATGCTCTTAGGTAAGCGACCGTGCTTTTTAGGTTTGAGGGGATTGAGCTGAGCAAGCCAAAGCCCCGAAGAAAAAGCCCAACATAAAGCGAGGGTGAGTAAAGCAAT
>Ga0209990_10000684_pt1 | contig 32792 bp, 25 predicted proteins | sample NOAtaG_6_FD_187304 | JGI IMG/M metagenome (GOLD analysis project Ga0209990, IMG submission 187304) | Freshwater lake microbial communities from Lake Erie, under a cyanobacterial bloom - NOAA_Erie_Diel5S_2200h metaG (SPAdes) (version 2) | ecosystem: Environmental > Aquatic > Freshwater > Lake ...
CCTCGGCCGCCAGGTGCCGGAAGGCCGTGTAGTAGCCCGACTCGAAGTGCTGGCAGCTCGCGAACGCGAAGGCAAGCGGCCGCGCCGCGTCTCCCGCAGGCGTGGTGCGCGCGCGCCCGACCGGGCTCTTCGCTTCCCCGGTCTGGAAGCGGTACCAGTACCAGCGGTCGGGCTCGAGGCCCGGGACGTCCACGTGCACCGAATACCCGAGTTCCGGCACCGCGGTCACGCGCCCCTGCTGTACGATGCGCGCGAACTGCTCGTCGGCGGCGAGTTCCCAGGTCACCGGCGTGCGACGCCCGTCCATGCCGCCTTCGGGCTCGAGCGGGCGGGGGGCGAGCCGCGTCCACAGCACCACCCCGTCCGGCCTGGGATCGCCGCTCGCGACGCCCAGGGCGAACGGATCGTCGGCGAAGCGCGGACGCCACTCGAGGCGCCACGCGTTGGGGGCGGCCGACGCCAGGAAGGCGGTGCGCGAGAGATGCGAGAGGAAATCGCGGCGGGTCGTCATGCCCTCAACCTCGCATCGGCCGGCCGGCCGGGCTACCGGCGCAGGCCGGCGAGCTGGGCCACGAGCAGGGCGACGAACTGCGGCCCCTTGTGACCGTCCGGCCCGTCCTCGTAGCGCTCCTCGCTGCCGTGGGCCCCGGAGCCCGTGCCGCCCCCCCCGACGGTGAGCGCGGGAATCCCCAGCGCGAGCGGCACGTTGGCGTCGGTGCTCGACGCGCTGGTGCGCGCGACGGGCTTGCCGACGGCGCGCGCGGCCGCGAGCGCCGCACGCACGATCGGCATCGTGTCGGCTTGCCGCGCGTCCGCCGGCCGGATGCCGATCGTGTCCATCACGACGTCGAGCGCCTTGCGGCTCTCGGGCCACCGGGCCCGCTCCTCGCCCAGGGCGGCCTCGATCGCCGCGCGCGCCTGCTGGTCGAGCGCCTGCAGCGCCTCGGCGCTCTCGCTGCGCATGTCGAGCTCGAAGCTGCCCTCCATGGCGATGGAGTTCACCGACGTGCCGCCGCCGACGACGCCGACGTTGAAGGTCGTCCGGGGCGATGCCGGCACCTTGAGGTCGGCGAGCTTGGCGATGGCGCGACCGGCGGCGTGGATGGGGTTCGGCATCCCGAAGGCACCGTAGCTGTGCCCGCCCGGTCCCTTGAAGCGCACGGTGTAGCGATGGCTCCCGACGGCGCGGCTGGTGATGCCGATGCCGGCGCCATCCACCGAGATGAAGTGGTCCACGCGGCCGGCATACTCCTTCGTCACCAGGTGCCGCACGCCGCGCAGGTTGCCGGGGCCCTCCTCGCCGACGGTGCCGACGAACACGATCGGGCCGGCGGTGCGCACCTTGTGCTGCTCGAACACGCGCGCGACGGCGAGCAGCGCCGCCAGCCCCCGGCAGTCGTCGCCGATGCCCGGGCCGTGCAGCTCGCCGCCGACCTTCCGCACGGTGACGTCGGTCCCCTCGGGGAAGACCGTGTCGAGGTGCGCCGACAGGATCGTCACCGGCCTGGCCACCGCGCCCGGTCGCTCGGCGATCACGTTGCCGACGGCGTCAACGCGCGCCCCGGCGAAGCCGAGCGCCTCGAGCCGGCGCTTGAACTCGGCGGCGCGCGCCTGCTCCTTGAACGGCGGCGCCGGCACCTCGCAGATGGACACCTGCTGCTCGACCGTCCACGCGTTGTCGCGTTCGAGCTGCTGCAGCACCGGTACCAGCGCGGGCGGCACCGGGGCCTGCGCGGCGAGCGGGGCGGCGAGCAGCGCGGCGAGCGGGGCGGCGAGCGGGGCGGCGAGCAGCGCCGCGAACACGGCAACGCGCAGGAGGGACGACGACGAGCGACGGGACATGGCGTGGGATCAGGTAGGGGAACGGGGCGGCAGCAGTCGCGGCACGAGCAGCGCCCCCAGCACCAGCGCCCACGCGTAGCCGTAGGGCGCCAGCGCGGCGGTCAGCGCGAGGGTGAGCACGACGCCCCACTCGGCGGGACGGCGCGGGACGTCCGCGAGCAGCCGGGCGAGCGCGATCGCCTCGACGAGCAGCAGTGCGCCGAGCAGCGGCGCCGGGAAGAGCGCGAGGAGCGACGCGGGGGCGGCGGCGGCGAAGACCGCGGCGGCGAGCCAGCCCGCGCCGTAGAGCACCACCGAGCCGCCACTCCGCGCACCGAAGGCATGGTGGCCGGCGATGCCGCCCGAGCCGTGGCACACGGGCACCCCGCCGAGCCAGGGTGACACGAGGTTCATCGCGGCGTACGTGACGCCGATGCGCCGCACGCCGGGCGCGCGGTCGGGAAAGAGGTCGAGCGCGATCCGCCGCGTGGCCAGCACCGAATTGCCGAGCGACAGGGCGAGCTGCGGAAGCGCCAGCACGAGCAGCCCGCGGCTCAGCGTCGCGGGGGCGACGATGTCGTGCCAGGCCCACGTGCCGACGACCGGTGCCCCCGCGACGATGGTCCCCTGCGCGGCCCGCCACGTCGCCCATGCGAAGCCGATCGGCAGCACCGCGAACGCCGGCGGCACGCGGACGTTGCCCCGCAGCGCGAGCGCGGCGGCCGCGGCGAGCGCGGCGACCGCCACGCCCGCCGGCCCGTCGGCGGGGACGAACCGCGTGAGCGCGAGCCGGGCGAGCTGGATCGCGAGCCCGAGCTGGATCGCGCGGACGACCAGCGCCGGGATCCACGCCTGCAGTCGGTCGAGCAGGCCGCTCGCCGCGAGCCCCAGCATGATCAGCCCGATCACGAGCCCGCCGGCGGCCAGCTCGGGCGCCGTGACGCCGCCGGCGATGACGATCGCGGCGACGGCCTTGAGCGGCTGCACCGGCATCGGCATGCGGTACGCGACGCCGGTGGCGACCTGCAGCACCCCGTACACGGCGAAGACGCGCGCCGGATCGAGCCCCGCCGCGACGATCATCCCGACGAGCAGCGGCAGGTCGGTGCCGAGGTCGCCGAACGCCCCCGACCACTCCGCGCGATCAAAGCGCAGCGGCGCGCGGCGCGCCGCGGGCGCGGCGACGACGGCAGCGGCGGGCGGCGCGTCGAGCGAAACGTCGGAAGCGGACACGCCGTATATTCGACCGTTCGCCCAACTCCTGACAGGGGCCACATGTCCGAACCGGCCGTCCTCATCCGCAATGTCGTCAAGCGCTACGCCGGTCACGTGGCCGTGCGCGACCTGTCGCTGACCGTCCCCACCGGGACGGTGTACGGGCTGCTCGGCCCCAACGGCGCGGGCAAGACGACGACGATCCGGATGATCCTCGACATCATCCTCCCCGACGAGGGGACGATCACGCTCCTCGGCAAGCCCAACACCGACGCCGCCACGCTCGACCGGCTCGGCTACCTCCCCGAGGAGCGCGGGCTGTACAAGAAGATGGTCGTGCGCGACGTGCTGCGGTTCCTGGGCTCGCTCAAGGGGCTGTCGGGTGCCGGGCTCGACCGCCGCATCGACGAGTGGCTCGACCGCCTCACCCTGCGCAGCGAGGCGAAGGACTGGGGCAAGGCCAAGGTGGACGAGCTCTCGCGCGGCATGCAGCAGAAGGTGCAGTTCATCGGCACGCTGCTGCACGACCCCGAGGTCGTGATCCTCGACGAGCCCTTCAGCGGGCTCGACCCGATCAATGCGCAGGCGCTCAAGGACACCGTGGTGGACCTCAAGCGCCGCGGCCGGACCGTGCTCTTCTCGACGCACCTGATGGACAACGCCGAGCGGCTCTGCGACGCCGTGTGCATCATCGCCAAGGGGGAGAAGGTGCTCGACGGCCGCGTGGCCGACGTGAAGGCGGCGCACGCATCGCGGACCGTCGCCCTCGCGCTCGACGGCGACACCGACGGCGTCGCGCGCGAGGTCCTGGCCGACCGCACGCTGGTGGCCGAAGTGGACGACCAGAACACCTTCTTCGAGGTGCGGCTGGCCCCGGGGGCCGGCGCGCAGGAACTCCTCGCGCGCCTCGTGCAGCGCGGCGCGCCCCTACGGCGCTTCGAGCTGGTGCAGCCGTCGCTGCACCAGATCTTCCTGGACAAGGTCGGCGCCAAGGGCGTCGAAGCGGGGATGAGCGGCCATGGGTAAGCTCTACGCGGTCATCCGCCGCGAGTATTGGGAGCGGGTCAAGTCGCCGTGGTTCCTCGCGGCGACCCTGCTGGGCCCGCTGGGGTTCGCGGCGATCACGATCCTGCCGGCCGTGCTGGCGCTGCGGCAGGGGACGTCGAACAAGGCGAAGAGCGTGATCGTCCTCGACGCCACCGGCGTGGGGGTCGGCGACCGCCTGCGCACCGCGCTCGCCGGGGGCCTCCGCTCGACCGACACCTCCCGGGCGACGGTGCGCGTGATGGCTCCGGCGGATCTGGCCGCAGCGGAAACCACCGCGACCCGCGAGGTGGTCGCCGGCACCTTCGCCGGCTACCTCGTGCTCGACACCGCGGTGGTGGCCGGCGGCCCCGTGCGCTACGCCGGCCGCAACGCGGCGAACTCGCAGGACATGGACCTCGTGGAGGGGGCGGTCCGGCAGGGACTCCTCTCGCACCGCCTCGTCGCCGCCGGGCTCGATCCGCTCAAGGTCCAGCAGCTGTCGAACATCCGCACGCCCTTCACGTCCGAGAAGCTCGACGAGCGCGGGCGCGGGGGCTCGGGGGTCGGCAGCGTGGTCGTCGGCTACCTGATCGCCTTCCTGCTCTACATGATGATCGCGCTCTACGGCCAGACGCTGATGCGCGGCGTGCTCGACGAGAAGATGACGCGGGTCGCCGAGGTGATCATCGCGAGCGTCAAGCCCGACACCCTGCTCGCCGGCAAGGTGATCGGGGTCGGCGGGGTCGGCGTGACGCAGCAGCTGGTGTGGATCGCCCTCGGCTGGGCGATCGTCTCCTTCCGCGGCCCGATCCTCGGTGCGTTCGGGCTCCCCGACGTGCCAGTGTCGCTTCCCAGCGTGAGCGCCGGCGCCCTGGCGACCTATCTCGCGCTGTACATCCTCGGCTTCACCTTCTACGCCTCGCTGTTCGCGGCGACCGGCGCGATGGTCAGCAACCAGGAGGACATCCAGCAGGCGTCGCTGCCGGTGACGGCGCTGCTGGTCGCGTCGATCGTGTTCATGCAGCCGATCCTGCTGCAGCCGGATTCGACGCTCTCGCGGGTCATGACCATGCTGCCCTTCTCGGCCCCCGTGCTGATGCCGTTGCGCATGGCGACGGTGCAGGTACCGGCGTGGGAGATCGCGGCGACGCTGGTGGGAATGGCGCTCGCATGCGCAGTCGCGATCTGGGTGGCGGCGCGGATCTACCGGGTGGGGCTGCTGATGTACGGGAAGCGGCCGTCGTTCGGGGAGGTCGCGCGGTGGGTGCGGCTGGCGGGATGAACGCCCCTCACGCCGGCTGCGCGTCCCCCGCGAACTGCTCGAACGCCTGCCGCAGCTCCCCGGCGATCGTCCCGGCGTCCCGCCCCTCGATCTGCCAGCGCTCCATCATGTACACGAGCTTCCCGTCCTTGAGCAGCGCGATCGCCGGCGAACTCGGCGGGTAGCCGGTGAAGTAGGAGCGGGCGCGCTCGGTGGCGTCCCGGTCCTGGCCGGCGAAGACGGTGGTGACGTGCGTCGGCTTGACCGCCGCCTGCAGCGCCATGCCCACGGCGGGACGCGCGTTGCGCGCGGCGCACCCGCAGACGGAGTTGACGACGATCATCGTCGTGCCCGGGCGCGCGACGGCCGCGTCCACGTCGGCGGCGGTGCGGAGCTCTTCGACGCCGAGGCGGGTGAGCTCCTGGCGCATCGGGGCGAGCAGGGGTTCGGGATACATCGGGGCGTCTCCTGGCGAGAAGGTCAGTACTCGAGGTCTTCGGGATGCGGCTCGCGCACGAGCGCGAGGATCGCCTGCTGCGGCACGACGAGGTAGCGCTCCTGCTCGAACGTGATCTCGACGGCGGCCTTGCGGAAGAAGAGCGCGACGTCGCCGGCGCGCGCCTGCATCGGCAGGAATCGCGTCTGCCGCTGGCCGCCGGTGATGCGCCAGGGCTCGTCGGTGTTCTCGTCCGGGCCGGGCATCGGGAGGCCGGGACCGGTCGCGACGATCGTCCCCGTCTGCACCGGTTGCCCCTCGACCGCCGTGGCGGGGAGGTACAGGCCGACCTTGGTGCGGTCGTCCCCATCCTCGACCCGCACGAGCACGCGGTCGCCGACGACGATCAGTTCCTTGCCGTTTCGCTGCATACGTCCCGGGGAATGTAGGGCCGCCGCGGCGGCAACGGAGGGGCGAGCGGGTCGGATCCGCCGGCCACTGGCGGCGCGCGCCGGACCTCCCGTGCCGCGATTTCGGCTGGTGCGCCCCCGCGCCGGTTGCCGAGGGGCGACCCCGGCCGCACTTTCGCGGGGCTGTCCACCCTTTGGAGAACTCCGATGCGTCGTCTCTGGTTCGCCCTGCTCCTCCCCCTGGCCGTCGGCGCCCAGCGCCCGCGGACCGCGCCCACGCTCCCGCCGGCGGCGCTCGACAGTTCCGCCTGGGCCTCGCTCCGCTACCGCCACATCGGGCCCGAGGGCAACCGCGTCTCGGCCGTCGCCGGCGTCAGCGGCGACCCCCTCACCTACTACGCCGGCGCGGCCTCCGGCGGCATCTGGAAGTCCACCGACGGCGGGGTGCACTGGACGCCGATCTTCGACAAGGAACAAGGCCAGTCCATCGGCGCCATCGCCGTCGCCCCGAGCGACCCCAACGTGGTCTGGGTCGGCACCGGCGAGCACTGGATCCGGTCGCACATCTCGGTCGGCTTCGGCGTGTATCGCTCGACCGACGCCGGCAAGTCGTGGGCGCGGGTCGGGCTGGAGACCTCGGGCCGCATCTCGCGCATCGTCGTGCACCCGACCAACCCCGACCTGGCGTACGTGGCCGTGCAGGGGCACGGCTACCAGCCGCAGGCCGAGCGCGGCATCTGGCGCACCGCGGACGCCGGCCGGACCTGGGAGAAGGTGCTGTTCGTCAGCGACTCGGCCGGCGCGTCGGACCTCGTCATGGACCCGACCAACCCGCGCATCCTCTTCGCGGGCTTCTGGCAGCTCGACATCAAGACGTGGGGCCGCCTCTCCGGCGGGCCGCACTCGGGCATCTGGAAGTCGTCGGATGGCGGCACGACCTGGAAGCGCCTCGTCGGCAACGGCCTCCCCACCGCGTGGGTGGGCAAGATCGGCCTCGGCATGTCGCAGGCGAATCCCCAGCGCGTGTACGCCCTCATCGAGACCGGCGACGGCGTCCCCGCCCGCAACGTCCCCAACCCGGCCACCGGCCGGTTCTGGCGCTCGGACGACGGCGGCGAGACGTGGCGGCTCGTGAGCTCGGACCGGCAGCTCGCCGGCCGCACGCACTACTACAATCGCTTCGGCGTCACCCCGGACAACGCCGAGGAGGCGTACTTCCTGACGGCGAACTGGGCGAAGACGCTCGACGGCGGCACGACGATCATGGATCCGCCGCCCCAGCAGTACCCGGGCGGCGACCACCACGACATCTGGTTCGACCAGCGCAACGGCGACCGCTTCGCGGTGGCGCACGACGGCGGCATCTCGATCACCACCACCCGCGGCCGGTCGTGGCTGCGCCGGCAGCTGCCGATCGCGCAGATGTACCACGTGACGGTGGACGACCGGATTCCCTACTGGGTGTACGGCAACCGGCAGGACGGCCCCTCGGCGCGCGGCCCGAGCAACGCGCGCTTCTCGAGCTTCTTCGGCGGCGGCATCCCGCGCGGCGCCTGGGCCACGGTCGGCGGCGGCGAGAGCGGCTTCGCCACGCCGGACCCGGTGGATTCGAACTGGGTCTGGTCGAGCGCGTCGGGCTACGGATCGGTGGGCGGCATCGTCTCGCGCCACGACCTGCGCACGGGGATGACCGAGAACTACGAGGTGTGGCCCAAGGCCACGCTCGGGACGCCGGCGGAGTCGCTCAAGTACCGCTTCCAGTGGAACTTCCCGCTCCACATCTCGCCGCACGACCACAAGCGGGTCTATGTGGGCTCGCAGCACGTGCACGTGACCACCGACAACGGCCGCTCCTGGAAGGAGCTCTCGCCGGACCTCACGCGCAACGACAAGTCGCGGCAGCAGCTCTCGGGCGGGCTCACGCCGGACAACATCGGCGTCGAGTACGCCGGCGTCATCATGAGTCTCGCCGAGTCGCCGATCGAGAAGGGGCTCATCTGGGCCGGCACCAACGACGGCAAGCTCCAGCTGACGCGCAACGGCGGGCAGTCGTGGACGGACCTCACCGCCAACGTGACCGGCCTGCCGGAATGGGCGACGATCGCCTACATCCACGCCTCGAAGCACGCCGCAGGGACCGCCTACCTCGCGGTGGACGGCCACCAGATCGGCAACTTCGATCCGTGGCTCTACAAGACGACCGACTACGGCCGCACCTTCACGCGCATCGTCGCCGGCATCCCGCGCTCGACGCTCTCGTACGCGCACGTGGTCATCGAGGACCCGGTGGTGCCGGGCCTTCTCTTCTCGGGCTTCGAGAACGGGCTCTACGTCTCGTTCGACGCCGGTGCGCAGTGGCACCCGCTGCAGAACAACCTGCCCCGCACGCCGGTCTACGGCATCCAGGTGCAGGAGCGCTTCGGCGACCTCGTGGTGGGCACCTACGGCCGCGGCTTCTGGATCCTCGACGACATGACGCCGCTCCGCACCCTGGCGCGCGAGGCAGCGGGCGACGTGGCGTTCTTCGCCCCGCGCGAGGCATGGCGCTTCCGCGAGGTGGACGCACCGTTCTTCGACTACGACGACACCGTCAACGGCGACAATCCGCCCTACGGCGCGGCGCTCTCGTGGTGGCTGAAGGCGGAGGCGAAGGACAGCGCCAAGGTCGAGGTCCTCGCCGCCGACGGGTCGGTCGTCCGTACCCTCAAGGGAGCGGCCAAGGCGGGGGTGAACCGGCTCTGGTGGGACCTCCGCGACGAGCTCACCACCGAGGCGCGCATCCGCACGTCGCCGTCGTATTCGCCCTGGCTCAACGTGACGGCCGACGGACGGCCGGCACCCGGCATCCAGCGGTTCAACGCGCTGGTCCTGCCCGGCCGCTACACGGTGCGCCTCACGGCGGGGGGCCGGACGCTCGAGCGCCCGCTCGAGGTCCGCAAGGATCCCAACGCGCCGGGCGACGCGCGCGCGCTCGAGCTGCAGCAGGTCGCCACCCGGGCGATCCGTGCCGACCTCGAACGCACGGTGGCGATGGTGAACACGCTCGAGCTGCAGCGCGCGCAGCTCATCGCCTTCCGCACCGCGACGGCGGCGGACACCGCCGCCAAGCCGCTGCGCGAGGAGGCCGAGGCGCTCGACAAGCGCCTCTCCGAGCTCGAGGCCGTGCTCTTCAACACCCGCATCACCGGCCGTGGCCAGGATCTCATCCGCTGGCCCGCCCGCATCGCCGAACAGCTCGTGTACCTCGGCCAGCAGGTGACGTCCAATGACATCGCCCCGACCGAGCCGCAGCAGCAGGTCGCCAAGGTGCTCGGCAACGAGGTGAACGACGCCCGCACGAAGTACGACGCGCTGCAGCGCGAGGTGGCGGCGTTCCGGCGGAAGGTGATGGAACGCGGGGGGAACGTGATCTTCTGAGCGGGGAGGCCGCGCGCCGCCGGGGCTCCCGGCGGCGCGGGCCGTCCGCCTACTTCACCAGCCAGAAGCGCTCCTGCCGGGTGAGCGCCCAGCGCGGCTTCCCGTCCGCGCCCACGATGAAGTCCTCTTCCTGTGCGACCCGCACCTGCTGCCCGCCCCACTCGGGGACCGGCGTGGTGACCTGCAGTTCGGAGGAGAACCACATGCTGGGCCGCACGCGGTGGTCGCCGCGGCCCGGCACGCCGTCCTGGTAGTCCCAGAGACCGATCAGCGGACCGGCGCCGTGCCCGTGCATCCCGATCGGGTGCGAGTACATCGTCCCGTCGAGCCCCTCGGCGGTCATCTTCGCGCGCACCGCGCGCAGGATCTCGTTGCCGGTGCGGCCCGGTCGCGTCTCCTCGAAGAGGATGTCCTGCAGCCGGTTGCTGCGCCGCAGCGCGGCCTTGAGCCCCTCGGGAGCGTCGGTCTCGCCCTCCTTGAGCACGTAGCCGTTGTGCTGGGTGTCGGTGTTGAGCCGCAGCGCGGTGATGCCGACGTCGCACCAGAGCACGTCGCCGCGCTGGATCACCGTGGTCTCGTCGAGCTGGTCGGTCGGCACGCCCTGCCGCTGCACGCTGACGTTCGCCTGGAACCAGGTGCCGAGCCCGAGGTCGTTCACCGCCTGGCGCCACCACCACAGGGCGTCCGCCACCGTGGTGCGGCCCGGCGTGATGACCTCGCTCGAGAACATCCGCTGCGTGAGCGAGTGCACGAGCGCCGTCAGTTCGCGGTAGAACTGGTCCTCTGCGGGCAGCCGCGTGGCGATGAAGTCCACCGCGAGCCCTTCGGCCCGGACCATCCGCTTCGTCCACGTGGGCCCGAGCGCGGCGCGCATCCCTTCGGCCTCGCCGCTCGAGAGGCCGTCGGCGAAGGCCCACGTGCGCGAGGTGTTCACCGCGATGTTGCGCGGCTTGCGCTTCTCGATCTCGGCCTTGAGGGCGCTCCACTGCTCGTCGCCCCACAGCTCGGCCTGCCGGCCGGCCACCGCGCCGGCGCCGGCGATCGCCTTCGTCGAGCGGACCGCCTTCCAGAGCCCGCCCTGCGAGGAGCCCCCGAGCGCCACGAGGTCGAGCGGTCGCGTGCAGGCCGAGGGGTTCCGCTCGGCGGTGCACGGGTCGTAGGCGATGTAGATCGTGCGCCGCCTCGCGGCGAACGTCGTCGCGCTCGTGATGCTCGAGAAGACGGGGTCCTCGTTGTACTCGCGGATCGGCATCACCCACATCGCGACCTTGTACTCGCGCATGAGCGCCGGGAGCACCGTCGCCAGGCGCTCCTGCAGCCACTGCTGCTGCAGCGCCGCCTGCTCGCGGAGCGTGCCGAACGGGCGCTGGGGAGTGCGGGTGAGGGGGAGCTGCGCGGCGGCGGTCGAGGCGGCGGCCGCGACGAGGCACGCGGAACGGACGAGGCAGTGACGCATGGCGGGGAGGGCTGGAGGCGAGCCGCAACCTACGCCCGCGCGTGCCGCCCGCGCGAGGCCGCCCTATCGCTTGATGACCCGCTCGATCGGGCCCGCCATCTCGAGACTCTCGCGGCGCAGCTGCCCCGTCTCGCGGTCTCCCTCGGCTTCCATCGCCTGCACCTCGTCCGCCTCGAGCAGCGTCGCGCGGACCGCCATGACGATCGCCGCCATGAGGCCGGCGAAGACCACCGCGGCCAGCAGCCGGTAGGCGAAGCCGCCCCAGGCAAGGGTGCTCCAGTCGCTCCACGTGGCCATGCTCGTGCCGAACGGCTCGCGGCCGAGCCGGATGAGCCCCGCGCTCGCCACGGCCTCCGTCGCCGCCTCGACCGACGCGAAGACGGGGACGCGCCACAGCCACTGCCTGAGCGGGTAGTTGCCGACGTGCGCGGTGAGGGCCGAGAAGAACAGCAGCGCCGTCAGCCCGTAGTAGAACCCGAGCGCCGTCCACGACGTGTCGAGGTTCGCCAGCATCGCCGCCCGCACGCCGCGCACGACGAATCCCGTCAGGACCGCCATCGGCACGATCCACAGCGAGAAGCGCCGCAGCGCGGCGGGCTCCTCGAGGTGCCAATGGATCGTCGTACGGGGGAAGAAGCTGGTCATGGGCGTGGGGGGAGGACCGTCCCGTGCACGTTAGGGACGAGGGGACGGAACCCGCCGTCACACGGAAGGCGGGGCACGACGCGCGACCCGTCAGCGCGGCGGGGGGCCCGGCATCGGGCCCGGCATCGGGCCCGGCATCGGTGCAGCTGCCACGCACTCGATCTCGACCTTCGCCCCGAGCGCGAGACCCGTCGCCCCGAACGCGCTGCGCGCAGGCAGGCGCTCGCGCTTGAAGTACGTGCGGTAGATGCCGTTCATCCGCCCCCACTCGGCCATGTCCGCCATGAAGATCGTGCACTTGACCACGTCGTCCATCGTGAGACCGATCTTGCCGAGGATGGCCTTGATGTTCTCCATCGTCTGCGTCGTCTCGGCCTCGATGCCGCCCGGCGCGAGCGTGCCGTCGGGACGGTCCCCGATCTGGCCCGCGAGATAGACCACCGGACCCACCTGCACCGCCGGCGAGAACGGGTACTTCGGCGGCCCGTCCGGCTGGTGGTAGATCACCGGCGCGCGGCGGCTCTGGGCGTCGGTGGCGGTGGCGGTGAGCGCGAGCGCCGCGGCGGCGCACAGGATGGCAGTCCGCATGGTGCGTCCTCGTCGGTTCAGGTCAGGAACTCGTGCAGCAGACTGTGGAAGTGGTGCACGCCGTTCTCGCGCTTGGCGCTGTAGCGTCCGCGGTCGTACACGCGGCTCCGCAGGTTCTTCTGGACCACTTCGCAGATCTCGACGTCCTCGGCCTGGATCTCGTCGCTGAAGTGCACGCGGCGCGACCACACCGGGTCGGTGGCGGGATCCGCCGGCGGGTCGTGCGCGAACCACTCGAAGACCACCGTGCAGCGGTCCGGGCCGTCGGGGAGCACGACGTTCGTCTGCAGCTGCCCTAGATAGACATTGAGCATCACGTTCGGGAACAGCCAGTAGTACTGCGCATCGCTGCCCGTCGCATCGGCCACGTAGGTGCGGTCCGCCGCGTTGCCCTGCACCGGGCGCAGGGGCGCGTGCTGCAGACTCCAGTAACGGTGCGGCTCGACCCGGTACTGGTCGTAGTCGAGCTCCTTGTGCAGCCCCGGGTGCACCACCGGCAGGTGGTAGCCCTCGAGGTAGTTGTCCACGTACACCTTCCAGTTGCAGCGCACGGGATACTCCTTCCGCATCACCCAGCGCATCGCCTCGGGGCGGAAGGACGCCGCGCGCGCCGGGATTCCCTCGAGGAAGTGCAGCAAGGGCGGCGCCTTGAGGTCGAGCGTCGCGAACACCAGCGGGCCCCAGCTCGCCACCTGCACGGGGTGCAGCCGGAAATCGGCCGGTCGGAAGTGCTCGGTGGATTCCATCTCCGGCGCGCGCAGCAGCTCGCCCGCCAGCGAGTACGTCCACCCGTGGTACTTGCACTGCAGCGTCTGCCGGCGGCCGCAGCCGGTGGCGACGGGCCCGGCGCGATGCAGGCACACGTTGTGGTAGCCGCGCAGGCCCTGCGCATCGCGCACCAGCACCACGCTCTCGCCCGCGATCTCCACCACCACGTAGTCGCCCGGCTGCGCGAGCTGCTCGGTGCGCGCGACCAGCTGCCAGGTGCGCGCGAAGATGCGCTCGCGCTCGAGCTCGTGATAGACCGGGTCCACGTAGAGCCGCGACGGGATCGTCGCCGCCTTGGCCAGGTCGGGATCGAAGGGAAAGACGATCGGCATCGCGCGGTCGCGGGGTGGCGTCGGCGGCTCAGGCCGCGCGCTCGTGCGTCGTGGGCCCCTGCCGCCGTCTGGCCAGAACGTACAGCCCCGCGCCCACCGCCAGAAAGAGGCCCCCGACCACCAGCGCCTCGGTGCCGGCCGCCGCGATCGCCGCGATGCTGAAGGCCCCCGCCACCAGCGCCAGCCCGCGCCACGCCGTGACGCCGCTCGCGGGCGCCAGCCGCCACGCCGCGACGGCCGTCAGGAGATACGGCACGAGGATCCCGACGTTCGCGATCAGCACCAGCCGCCCGAAGGCGGCCACGGCCTCGGTGCGCACCTGCAGCGCGACGAAGGCCGTCGAGACGAGCGTCCCCACCACCAGCGCCACGTGGGGCGTGCCGTGCGCCGGATGCACCGCCGTGAGCCCGCGCGGCATCAGCGCCGCGCTCGCCAGCGGCAGCCGCCCCACGACCAGCACCCAGCCGTTGAGGCACGCGAGCCCGCCCGCGATCGCCACGAGACTCATCGCCGTCGCCCCGAGCGACCCGACCGTGCGTTCGGCGATGAGCGCCAGCGGGCGCGACGTGCCGCCGAGCGCCGCCGACGGCACCACGCCGGCCAGCGCCACCGCCGCCAGCAGATACGCCCCCGCCGCCACCCAGAACCCGATCCGCGTCGCCCGCGCGACGGCGGACGGGTCGCCGCGCACTTCCTCGGCCGAGATCGTCGCGCTCTCGACGCCGCTGAAGCCCCAGATGACGAGCGCGACGCCGGTGCCCACCGCCCCGAGCCCGCGGGGGGCGAACGGCTGCAGGTTCGACGCGTCGAACCACGCGAGCGCCGCCACCAGCAGCAGCACCGGCACGAGCTGCAGCGCCACCAGGCCGAACGTCACGCGGCCCGCCTCGCGCACGCCGCGCACGTTGAGCCACACGCAGCCCCACAACAGCGCGGCGGCCGTGCCCGCCCGCAGCGGGGCGCTGGTATCGAGGCCCGGCACGAACTGCCCGACGTACGCCACCGTCCCCAAAGCGATCCCCGCATTGCCGATCGCCACCGAGCCCCAGAAGCTCCACGCCGTCACGAAGCCCCAGCCCGGTCCCAAGGCCTCGCGCACGAAGGCCGCCGGGCCGCCGGTGGCGGGCATGCGCTCGCCGAGCCGTGCGAAGAGCTCCGCCAGGGCCCAGAAGCCCAGGGCGGTGATCCCCCACGACAGCAGCGCCGCCGGCCCGACGAGCTGGGCCAGTGACGACGGCAGGTTGTAGAGCGACGTGCCGAGCTGGTTGCCGACGGCCAGCGCCGCTGCCGTGGCGAGGGTGAGGCCGCGCCGAAGCGCCGGGGGACCGGCCACGGCCGCCCCGGCCCCCACCCTCAGCGCCGCGCGGCGCCGACGTACGCGATGCGGAACACCCGCCCGCCCGCGTCGTCCATCACGTACAGCGATCCGTCGGTGCCCTGCGCGAGACCCGTCGGGCGCGACACCCGGCCGCCCGGCTGCACGAAGCCGTCGGCGAACGTCCGGTGCGACCCGGCGGCCGCGTTGCGCGCCAGCGGCACGAAGGCCACCTGGAAGCCCGCCTGGGGCAGCGGGGCGCGGTTCCACGAGCCGTGGAAGGCCACGAATGCCCCGTTGCGGTATTCGGCGGGGAACTGCGTGCCGGTGTAGAAGAGCAGCGCGTTCGGGGCCCAGTGCCCGGGAAAGCCATAGACGGCCGCCTTCTTCTGCGCGCAGCGGCCGACCTCGCGCCCGTCGCCGCCGTACTCGGGGGCGAGCACCTTCTTCCGCTCGGCGGTCACCGTGTAGCAGTAGGGCCAGCCGAAGTCGTCGCCCTTCGTGACGCGCAGCAGCTCCTCGGCGGGGTTCTCGGCGCTGTAGGTCGCGTCGAACAGCTTGGGCCAGTTCTGCAGGAACTGGTCGCGGCCGTGCTGCATCGCCCACAGGGCACCGTCGGTCGGGTGCCGCGCCAGGGCGATCGCGTTGCGGATTCCCGTCGCGAAGCGGTTCGCCGGACCGGGCACCTGCTGCCGACCGTTGGCATCGAAGCTCCAGATCCCCGCGCGTGTGTCGAGCTCGACGCAGGGATCGACCCCGCGCGACTCGTTCTGCCGGTCGCGCTCCTGGCACGAGTTGGTGCGGGAGCCGACGTTGAGGTACAGCGTCGCGCCGTCCACGACGAAGTTGTGCTGCGCGTGCCCACCCATCGGGATGTCGCGCACGACGGTGTCCGGCGCCCCCGCCGGCTCGAGCGTGCCGGCCTTGAGGGCGTAGCGGAGGATCGCGCTGCCGTGGGTGACGTAGAGCGCGCCGTTGGCGAGGGCGATCCCGGTGCCGTTGCCGTCCGCGATCCGGCGCACGACGTCGGCCTTGCCGTCACCGTCGGTGTCGCGGAGCAGCGTGACGCCGCCGTTGTTGCGCGAGCTCAGAAGCAGCTCGCCCGTCGAGGCCACGACACCGTGCCGCGGCTGCGGGAGCCCCTCGGCGAAGACGGTGGCGCAGAAGCCGGCCGGCAGCGTGAGGCCGGCGTTGTCGGGGGCGCAGGCGGGCTGGGCCCGGAGCAGCGCGGGAGCGAGGGCCAGGATGGCGGCGGCAGCGAACGGTCTCATGCGATTCCTCGGCGAAGGGACGCCCGCGACGACGGCGACACGCCGGTCGCCGGTCGCCGGTCGCGGGTCGCGGGTCGCGGGTTGCGCCCGCTACTTGTACCAGTGCCCGATCCGGCCCCACCGGATGTCGGTGAGGAACGGCAGCACCCGATCCGAATCGTCCGCGTTCCACGAGTAGTACACGAACAGCGGCCGCCCGCGGATGTTGGCCCGCGGCACCGGCCCCCAGTAGCGGCTGTCCTTCGAGTTGTACCGGTTGTCCCCGAGCATGAAGAAGTGCCCGTCGGGCACCCGGAGCGGCCCCCAGTTGTCGTGCGTCGGCTGGGCCGGCGGGTCGCCGAAGCGCGAGCCGGTGACGTGGTACTGCCGCTGCCACTCGAAGAGGACGCTCGTCTCGTCGGGATCGCCGACGGGGTTCTGCAGCTCCTCGCCCGCCTGCGGGTCGGGGACCCCGTTGACGTGGAAGAGCCCGTTCCGCATGTGCACCGTGTCGCCGGGCATCGCCTTCAGCCGCTTGACGAGCGTCGGCGTCGGGTCGTCCGGCTGGTCCACCTGCCGGGGACTCACGAAGACGACGATGTCGTTGCGCTGCGGCTCGGCATAGCCCGGCAGGTTGATCGAGGTGAACGGGAGGTGCGGCCCGTAGCGCAGCTTGCTCACGAAGAGCCAGTCGCCGACGAGCATCGCCGGCACCATCGATCCCGACGGAATGCGGTACGCCTCGACGAGGAAGGTCCGCAGCACGAGGAACACCAGGAGGGCGCCGCCGTAGCTGCGCAGGGTGTCCGTCCACGATCCCTTGGGTGTCTCGCTGCCTCGCTTGAGGGCGGCGACGGGATTGTCGGTCGCGTCGGTCTTGGTGGCCACGCCACAAGGTTAGCCGCCTGCCTGCGGACGCGGCACCGGGCACGGGGCTCCGGGCTCGGGGCACCGGGCACCGGGCACCGGGCACCGGGCACCGGGCACCGGGCGCCGAAACGCGAAGGGGGCGGCGCCGGTCGCGGCGCCGCCCCCTCGAGCCGCCCCTCGCGGGGCCGGCGGGTGATGACCTCAGGAGAGGTGCTTGTTCACCAGCTTGGTCATCTCGAACATGTTCACGCTGTCCTTCTTGAAGATCGGCTTGAGCTTGTCGTCCGCGTGGATCATGCGCCGGTTCTTCTTGTCCTGCAGCGAGTGCTTCTTGATGTAGGCCCACAGCTTCTTGGTGACTTCGGTGCGCGGCAGCGCCTTGTCACCGACGACCGCGGCGAGCGACGCCGACGGCGTCATCGCCTTCATGAACGCGGCGTTCGGCTTGCGCGCCGACTTCTTCTTCGCCGCCTTCTTCGCCGGCGCCTTCTTCGCCGCCTTCTTGGCGGGCTTCTTCGCAGCCTTCTTCTTCGCAGCCATCCAGATCTCTCCTGTCAGGAGGGAATTGACGGAGACCCGGTTCTCCGTCGTCGCACAAGGATAAGAGGGTCGAACGTTCGCGCAATAGTGCCGCCATAGGGGAAAACGGCGTTTCCCCCTCTGGCGCGCGGGGCGGCGCGCGCGGCCGTGCCCCGTCGTCCCCCTGTGGAAAAGCGCCAAACGTGAGCGGGGCGCCCCGCGACGCACCCCGGCAGCGCACCCCCGCAGCGCACCCCCGCAGCGCACCCCCGCGGCGCACCGCTGTCGGCCGCCCTCAGGCGGCGAGCGTTCGCAGGAGTTCCACCATGCGCACGTCGTACGCGTCGGCCGACGCATCGTCGTCGGCCCAGTCGTCCCGTGCCTGCGGCGTCTCGAGGATGAGCGGTACCCCCCGCGCCCGGCGGTCGTGCAGCAGCCAGCGGAACGGCTCGACGCCGATCTCGCCCTCGCCGATCAGGCGGTGCCGGTCCCGGTTCGAGCCCAGCGCCCCCTCGGAGTCGTTGAGGTGGAAGAACGCCGGTGGCTCCCCGGTCGCCTGCTCGAAGGCGTCGAGCACGGCGGCCAACTGCGCCGGCGATTCGTGGATCGGGTGCCCGCTGGCGAAGAGGTGGCAGGTGTCGAGCCCGTAGCCCGCGCGCCCCCGCTGCGCAGCCGGAATCCGTGCGAGGATCGCCGCGACCTCCTCGGCCGTGCGCCCGATCGTGGCCCCCGCCCCGGCGGTGTTCTCGACGAGGAGCCGCGTCGTCCCCGGCGGCGCCGCCTCGAGCGCCCGCGTCATCGCGTCGGCGACCCGCGCGATCCCCGCGTCGCGGTCGGCCTTCCCCGCCGAGCCCGGGTGGAAGCAGCAGCCGTACGTGCCGAGGATCGTCGAGCGCTCCAGCTCCTTGGCGAGGCCGTTCGCCGCCTTCGCCCACTTCTCCGGCTCGGGCGACGCGGTGTTCAGCACGTAGCCCGCGTGCACGAGCACGTGTGCGGGCGGGATCCCCGTGGCGGCGCACGCCTCGCGGAAGCGGGCGAGGCGGTCGGGCTTCACCCCGACCTTTTCGCCGTAGTACTGCGGGGGGGCGGTGAACACCTGCACGGCGGTCATCCCCGCCGCGCCGGCACGGCGCACCGCCATCGCGATCCCGCCGGCCTCGGGCGTGTGTGCGCCGATCAGCAGGGTCACGGGACGCGCGCCCGCAGGGCGGACGTCTCGCCGCATCGGCGCGGCTCCTCGAGGTCGTGGGACACCGGTACGGGCATCGGGCGAGTGGGGTCGGGACCCCGCAAGATGTCCCGCGCCGCCTCGGGGGGATAGCTTTCGCGGTCCGCGCGGGGAGCGCCCCCGCGTCCGTCCTCCACCGGCACGCTCCCGATGTCGTCTCCCGTGCTTCCGCCGGCCGGCTTCGCCGGCCTCCGCCGCATCCCGACGCCGCGCAACGAAGCGATCCGCAGCTACGCGCCCGGCACCCCCGAGCGCGCGGCGCTCAAGGCGCGGCTCGCCGCGATGGCCGCCGAACGGGTCGAGATTCCCGTCGTCGTCGGCGGCAGGCGCCTGACCGGTGGCGGCACCGGCACCGCGGTGATGCCGCACGCGCACGGGCACGTGCTCGCGACCTACCACAAGGCGACGCCGGCGCAGGTGCAGGAGGCGGTGTCCGCGTCGCTCAAGGCGCGCGAGGACTGGTCCCGCTGGCCGTGGGAGGAGCGCGCCGCGGTGTTCCTCAAGGCGGCCGAGCTGCTGGCCACCACCTGGCGCGACACCGTGAACGCCGCCACGATGCTCGGCCAGTCGAAGACGGCGCACCAGTCGGAGATCGACGCCGCCTGCGAGCTCGCCGACTTCTGGCGCTTCAACTGCGGCTTCGCGCAGGAGCTCTACGGCGAGCAGCCGCTCTCCGACGCCTCGGCGTGGAACCAGATGGAGTACCGGCCGCTCGAGGGCTTCGTGTACGCGGTGACGCCGTTCAACTTCACCGCGATCGGCGGCAACCTGCCGAGCGCCCCGGCGCTCATGGGCAACGTCGCCATCTGGAAGCCCGCCTCGACGGCGATGCTCTCGGCCTGGTACGTCTTCCAGCTGCTCGAGGAGGCCGGCGTCCCGCCGGGCGTCATCAACTTCGTGCCCGGCGATGCGGGCCCGATCTCCGACGCCCTGCTGGCCGACCCGCACCTGGCCGGCGTGCACTTCACCGGCTCGACCGGGGTCTTCAACGCGATGTGGCGGACCATCGGCGCCAACATGGCGTCGTACCGGTCGTATCCCCGGATCGTCGGCGAGACCGGGGGCAAGGACTTCATCGTCGCGCATCCCTCGGCCGACGTGCGGGCGCTGGCGGTGGCGATCGTCCGCGGCGGCTTCGAGTACCAGGGCCAGAAGTGCTCGGCGGCGAGCCGCGTGTACATCCCGAAGTCGCTCTGGCCGAAGCTCAAGGAGCTCGTCGTCGGCATGATCGGCGAGATCTCGGTCGGCGACGTCCGCGACTTCCGCAACTTCATGGGGGCGGTGATCGACGGGAAGGCCTTCGACAAGCACGTCGAGTACCTCGCCTACGCGAAGCAGCACGGCACCGTCCACGCCGGCGGCACCGCCGACAAGTCGGTCGGCTACTTCGTGCAGCCGACGTTCGTCGAGGTGAGCGACCCCTCGAGCCGCCTGCTCGCGGAGGAGATCTTCGGCCCGATCGTCACCGCGTACGTGTACGACGACGCGCGGTGGCACGAGACACTGCAGCTGATCGACCGGACGAGCCCGTACGCGCTCACCGGCGCGATCTTCTCGCAGGACCGCGCGCGGCTCTGGGAGGCGGCGACCGCGCTCCGCAACGCGGCCGGCAACCTCTATCTCAACGACAAGTGCACCGGCGCCGTCGTGGGGCAGCAGCCCTTCGGTGGCGCGCGGGGCTCGGGCACGAACGACAAGGCGGGCTCGAAGCTCAACCTCGTCCGCTGGACGAGCGCGCGGAACGTGAAGGAGACCTTCGTGCCGCCGTACGACTGGCGGTACCCGTTCCTCGGGGCCGAGTGAGCCCCCGGTGATCGGGGAACGGGAGTACGTCACGGCGGACGTCTTCACCGACGTCCGCTTCGGCGGCAACCAGCTCGCGGTCCTGCTCGACGGCCGCGGGCTGACGCTCGACGAGATGCAGGCGATCACCCGGGAGTTCAACTACCCCGAGTCCACGTTCGTCCTCCCGCCGGAGGACCCCGCGCACACCGCGCGCGTGCGCATCTTCACGCTCGCGCACGAGATGCCCTTCGCGGGGCATCCCACCATCGGGACGGCGTTCGTGCTCGCGGCCACCGGTGCCATCCCGCTGACGGGCGACGAGACGCGGATCGTCCTCGAGCTCAACGTCGGCCCGACCCCGGTGGTGATCCGGAGCCGCGGCGGCGTGCCGGTGCACTGCCAGTTCACCACCGCGACGCTCCCCGAGGTCGGGCCCCCGCCGCCGACGCGCGCCACGCTGGCCGGCCTGCTCGGCCTCGAGGTGTCGGACCTCGCGAGCGGCACGTACGGCCCGCAGGCCGTGAGCTGCGGCTTTCCCTTCCTGATCGTGCCGGTGAAGGACCGCGCGGCACTCGCCAAGGCGCGGCTCCGTCTCGAGGCGTGGGAGACCACGCTTGCCAAGTGGTGGGCGCCCGACGTCTATGTGGTCACGCGCGCCGGGACCGACGAGGGCTACGACATCCATGCCCGCATGTTCGGGCCCGGTGCCGGCGTGCCCGAGGATCCCGCCACCGGCTCGGCGGCGGCAGCGCTGGCTGGCTACCTCGCGGCGCGGGAGGCCGCCCGCGACGGCGAGTTCCGCTGGGTGATCGCGCAGGGGCTGGAGCTGGGACGCCCCAGCCGGATCGAGATCGAGGCCGACAAGCGCGACGGGGCGGTGCGCGCGGTGCGCGTCGGGGGAACGGCGGTGCTGGTGGCGCGGGGCCGGTTGCTGCCCTGACGGGCCCTGCCCCCGGGCCTCAGCGCACCGACCGCACCGAGCCCCAGAGCCGGTGCTCGACGTCCGCGGGGCACCGGTCCACCCGCCGCCGCGCGAGCCGCCAGCCGCGCCACACCGCCACGATCAACCCGCCCAACAGGCGGAGCCGGCTCTGCCGCGCGTGCCGCACCAGCAGCCGCGGCCCCCATTCGCGCGCCTGCCGGTACGTGACGTCCTTCCAGAACTCCCCGTGCGGCCACAGGTGGCGCCACGCGAAGTACATCACGCCCTCCATGCGGTCGGCGACCGAGTCCTCCGCGCTGCGCGTGCCGCCCGACGGCGCCTCGTGGTGCAGGACGTCAGCGGCGGGCTCGAACGTGACCCGGTACCCTGCCCACAGCAGCCGCAGGACGAAGTCCGTCTCCTCGCGCAGCCAGCCGTAGGTCTCGTCGTACCCGCCGATCGCCATGGCCGCCACGCGCCGGACGGCATGGTTGCAGCCGCGCACCGAGGCCACGTGCTCGAGCGGCACCTGCGCGCCGACGTCGAGGTAGTGGTAGTCGCGGATCAGCGGCCAGTCGCGCCGCGAGGGGAACGGCATGCTGTGCGCCGCGCGCACCCGCCCGCCGACGGCGGCGACGTCCGCGGAGGCGAACGCGGCGCGGTACGCCTCGACCAGGCCGGGCGCGACCGTGACGTCGTCGTCGAGGAAGACCACGATGTCGCTCGTGCAGTCGCGCAGGGCGCGGTTGCGCGCCGCCGGCAAGCCCGGCGGCTGCGTCGCGAGCCGGATGCAGCCGTCGCGCACCCACGCCGCGAGCTGCGCGGCGACGTGCGGCTCGTGCTCCGGGGACTGGTCCACGACCAGCACCTCGGCCGCCGCCGGGCAGGTCGCGAACACGCTCCGGAGCGTGTCCAGCAGGACCTGCTCGCGGCGAAACGTCGGGATCGCGATCGCGAGGGTGGGGGCCGGGGCCATGTGCCCGGAACGTCGGCCCGCCGTCGGGGGTTCGCCAGCCCCCCCGGGGCAGGGTCAGAACCGGACGTCCACGCTCGCGACCACTCGGGTCTGGCGCGTCGGCGCGAGGCCGCGCACGACGTCCACCCGCATCAGGCCATCCAGGAACGTGACGCCGAGTCCGGCCCCCCGCACGGGGCGCGCCCCGGGGACGCCGATCGCCACCCGGTCTCCCGCCCAGCCGACGTCGTAGAACGCGCTGAGGCGCGCCGCGGAACGTCCCCACGCCAGCTCGTTCCGCGCGAACCAGAACGCCGTCCCCGCGAAGCCCGGCGCGGTCGGCGAGACGAACTGCCCGCGAACGGTGGACAGCCCGCCGATGAAGAACTGCCGCTGCGGAGGGGGAGTCCCCGCGGTGGTGCCGGCCGCGCCCGTGATCGCGCCCGACAGCTGCCCGACGATCGTGCGCGTGACCGTCCCCTCCGCGAGCAGCCGGGCGAAGGCGCTCGTGCCGACCGCGCCCTCGAGCCGCAGGTCGGTGAAGAGCCGCCAGTCGTCGGGATCGACCCCGAAGGTCCGCCGGTCGCGCAGGTCGGTCCCCACCCACGACCCGCGCCGCGCCGCGACGTTGCCGGTGAAGGTCCGGTCGTTCGAACCGCCGAAGACCGTCCACCGCGTCGCCACCGGGGCATCTGCATGCCGCTCGACGAACAACCGCGCCGACGTGGCGCCCGCGGGCTCGGTGCGCCACGTGAGGTCCGCCCCCGCCGCGCGGTAGTACATGCCGTCGTCCAATCCCTGCAGGAGCGCGACGAACGACGCGCCGAACGACAGCGGCTGGCCGTAGTCGGTGGCGACCGCCGTCTCGCGGTAGAGGCGCGCCGTCACGCTGCGACGCCCGGTCATGCGCTGGACGGACACGCTGGCCAGCGGCTGACGGTCGGCGAGGCCGAATCGCGCGTCGCCCCGCCAGCGCCAGCCCCCCCCCAGCTCCTGCGACACGCCGATCCCGGTCGAGAGCCCTTCCACCCGGTTGTAGCGCAGCGCGCCCTCGGCGAGCGAGAACTCCAGCACGGGCCGTCGCGGCGCGAAACCCGCCTGCAGCCCGAAACTCAGTTCCGCCAGCAACTCCTCGCGCTCGGCCACGCCGAAGAGCGCTTCGCCCGGGGAGAAGAGACTCGGCGGCAGGTCGGGGGATCGCGCGAGCAGAGCCCGGTCGCACGGCGTCCGCAGGCGCACCGGCACGCGGTCGCCGTAGAGCGCACTGTACGTGGTGTACGAGCCGGTGGTCACGCACTGGAGCTTCCGGTCGATCGTTGCCGAGTCGCGCCGCACGTCGGCATGCTGCCGGCGGAGCCGGCGGGCGAGCAGCGTGTCGCCGCGGGTGCGCGCCTCGCGGGCGGCCCGCTCCAGCGAGTCGGGCGACCCCACCAGCGCCAGGCGGGCCCGGAGCGAGTCGGCCGGGAGGCCCTCGAGTCCCGTGGCCAGCGGCGACCGCACCGGTGGCGTGTCGTCAGCGACACCGGCGGCGTCACCCGCTTCGTCGGCGTCCGCCGGTCCAATTGCGCCGACTCTCACGCTGACAAGCGCGTCCGACGCCCCGCGTCGCACGGCTGCGGTGTCGAGCGGCTCGAGCGTCGGGTCCTTCACGTTGATGCTGGCGTACTTGTAGCGCTCCTCGAACGTCACCGGGAGGCGCATCACGTTCACCTGCAGCAGGCCCGTCAGCGACTGCGTCCGCGGCATCCAGACGCCGTTGAAGAGCCCGTACTCGATCGTCACCCCTTCGAGCGTGGCGCGCAACGGCGAGAGAAACGGCCGCACCCACAGCGGCACGTCGTCCATGGCCGCCTCGTCCTCCTCCTTCGCGGCGGCGATGATGTTGATCTCGGTTGACAGCCGGTAGGCCGCGCGCACCAGGATGCCGCTGGCGACGTCGAACCAGAACGTCCCCACGATGCGGCGCCAGTCGGGCACCCGGGCGCTGATGCGCAGCTCGCGCAGCAGGATGCGGCGCCCGCCGCCGATGTCGAGCCGCAGCGAATCACCGAGGGCGTAGCGATAGTAGGCCTCGGCGCCGATGGCGAGCGGGTGGATCACCTCGTCCGGGTTCACCTCGGCGAACGCGACCGGGCCACCGAACCAGAGCGCGTCGCGTCCCGGGTAGTACGGGAGCGTCGGCAGGTCGAGCTCCATGTCGGGCTGGGAACTGGTCCACACCGCGGCCATCGGCACGGCCGCGCGGGCGCCGGTGTAGTCGATCGTGGCGCCGCCCCCCCGCTGCCAGCGGACGCGCATGGCCGTCTCGCTGCGCAAGGCGAGCCGCTCGCGCCCGATCGAGCGCATCCCCAGCCCCGCGCTCAGGCGATTGTAGGCCATCGCGTCGTACGCGACGATGCTCGAGTCCTGCCGCATGCGGGCGTCGCGCGCCAGCAGGAGCAGGGCCTTCGCCCCCGGCGTGGTGAAGGCGGACGCCTCGAGTTCGGGCGTGAGGGGGATGCGTGACCGGGGCGGGCGCCGCGGGGGCCCCGAATCGGGCCGCGGCCGGGCCGTGTCGGCGGGCGGCGGGGGTGGGGCCTGGACCTGGAGGGCGGCGAGGGGGGCGGACGCCCCGACGAGCAGGCCGGCGGCAAGGACGACGCATGAGGAAGGCACGGTGAGCCGTACGCGCCGCGGAATCGCCGGTTTCGTGCAGGGGGGGACCGGACCGGCCGATACTCCAGCCAGCATGAGCACGTTCATCGCCCTGCAGCCCTGCTTCGACCGGCAGGAGCGGGTGCGCGCGTACGCCGTGGCGTACCGCACGCGCTTGCCGCTGGAATTGACCGACGGTGCCGATCCGGCGGCCGCCACGCTGTCGGCCGTGCTCGACGCGCTGCTGCGCGAGGGACTGCCCCGCGTGACGGGTCGTCAGCCGGGCCTGCTGCGCATCGCGCGCGCGCAGCTGGCGGACCCCCAACTGCGGCTCCTCGACCCGGCGTCGGTGATGCTCGTCGTGGACGGTGTCACCGACGGCATGGCCCGGCTGGTGGCCGGCGCCGCCCGCGCGCTCGCCGCCGCCGGGTACGGCATCGCCCTCGAGGTCCCCGCCGGGATCGCGGTGTCCCCGGCGCTCGCCGAATGCGCCTCGCTCGTCATCGTGGACGTCCTCGGCGCCTCACCCGATCGCGCGGCCCCGCGGCTGACGGCGGCCCGCGCCGTCGGCCTGCCGATCTGCGTCCGCAACGCGCCGCCCGGGTCGCCGCTCGCCGACTGGATGCGCGTGGGCGCCGCGATGGTGCAGTGGGTCGCGCTGGCGGCCGCACCCCGGCGCGAGGACGCTCAGGGCTCGCGCATCAACGACGCCAACGCGCTCGGTCTCCTCGGGGCGCTGCGCGACCCCAAGGTGCACGACACCGTGCTCGAGGACGGCTTCAAGCGGGACCTCGCCCTGTCGTACGACCTGCTCAAGCTCGTCAACAACGCCGCGGTCGGCGGGCGCGAGGTGTACTCGATCGGCCACGCGATCCGGCTGCTCGGGCGCGAGGCGATCCACAAGCGGCTGGCGACGCTGGTGCTGCGGTCGCTCGGCGATCGCGGGGTGCGCGGCGAACTCGCCCACCGGGCGCTGGTGCGCGGCCGGTTCTGCGAACTGCTCGCCGAGGAGGCCGGCGTCCCCAAGGCCGCCGGTCCGCTGTTCGCAACCGGCTTCCTGTCGCTGCTGCCGACCCTCCTGGGGATCCGCCCGACGGACCTCCGGCACCACGTGCCGCTCGCCCCCGACGTGCGCGACGCGATCGAGCATCGGGCCGACTTCTACGGGATGATGCTCGGACTGGTGGAGAGCTGGGAGGGCGAACGCTGGGACGGCGTGCTCGTGCGGGCGGCGGCCGAGGGGATGGCGGAGGCACCGCTCGCGGCGCGGTACCTCGCGGCCATCGGCTGGGCGCGCGAGCAGCTCGCCGGGGGCGTCGCGGCCGCGGCCTGAGCCCGGCGAACGGCGCTATCTTCCGCCGCGTGATCCCCGCGGCCGACGTCCTTCCCCCCGCCCTCGAGGTGACCGGCCTCGTCAAGCGGTACGGCGACGTCACCGCCGTAGCCGGCCTCTCGCTCGCGGTACGGGCCGGCGAGTGCTTCGGCCTTCTCGGGCCGAACGGTGCCGGCAAGACGACCACCCTCGAGATCTGCGAAGGGCTGGCCACCGCCGACGAGGGCGAGGTCCGGCTGCTCGGGCGCGCGTGGCGCACCGACGCCGGCTGGCTGCGGCAGCGCATCGGCCTCGCCCTGCAGGAGACGCAGCTCGCCGAGAAGCTGACGGTGTACGAGACCCTGCGCCTGTTCGCGTCGTTCTACCACGCGCCGCGCATGGTCAACGACGTGATCCCGCTGGTGGGGCTCGAGGAGAAGCGCGACGCGCGCGTCGGCACCCTCTCCGGCGGGCAGAAGCAGCGGCTCGCGATCGCCTGCGCGCTGGTGGGCGATCCCAAGGTGCTCTTCCTCGACGAGCCCACGACCGGGCTCGACCCGCAGTCGCGTCGCCAGCTGTGGGACCTGATCGAGGCGTACAAGCGCGCGGGCGGCACCGTCGTGCTCACGACGCACTACATGGACGAAGCCGAGCGGCTCTGCGACCGCATCGCGATCGTCGATCACGGCAGGGTGATCGCCGAGGGGACACCGCGGGCCCTGGTGGGGTCGATCGGCGCCGAGCACGTGATCCGCTTCGTGCTGGCCGACGGGGCCGAGGTGCCGTCGGCCCTGCTCGAGGCGCTGCCCGGGGTGCGGGTGGTGGCGGGGACGCGGGACGACGGCACCGAGTTGCAGTGCACGGCGGTCCACGAGACGGTGCCGGCCTTGCTGGGGCTGCTCGCGCAGCGGGGCGCGCGGCTGGCCGACCTGCGCACGCACGCGCCGACGCTCGAGGACGTGTTCGTCTCGCTCACCGGCCGCGCGCTGCGGGAGGCATAGTGGCCAAGCCGTTCCCCGCGCTGAGCATCGTGCAGCTCACGCTCGTGCGCATCAAGGAGTTCGTGCGCGAGCCGGAGGCGATGTTCTGGTCGTTCGTCTTCCCGCTGCTGCTGGCGGCGGGGCTGGGGATCGCGTTCCGGTCCCGGCCGCCGGAGCAGCTGCGCGTGGCGCTGGTGCGCGACGCGGCATCCGACTCGCTGGAGCGGGTGCTCGAGCGCGGCGGCGGGCTGGTGGTGGACGTGCTCGACGACAGCACCGCCCTCATGCGGCTTCGCACCGGGCAGGTGGCGCTGGTCGCCGACCGCGACGCCGGCGGCACCCTCCGCTACGAGTTCGACCCCGAGCGCCCCGACGGCCGCGCGGCGCGCTTCCTGGTGAACGACGCCCTCCAGCGCGCCGCGGGGCGCCCCGACCCGGTGCCGGTCGTCGAGCGCACCGTGCGCGAGCGCGGCTCCCGCTACATCGACTTCTTCATCCCCGGCCTGCTCGGCATGAACCTCATGTCGAGCGGCATCTGGGGGATCGCGTTCTCGGTGGTGACTGCGCGAAACCGCAAGCTGCTCAAGCGGCTGGCGGCGACGCCGATGTCGCGCGCCGAGTACCTCGCGAGCTACCTGCTCTCCCGACTCGGGTTCCTCGCGGCCGAGGTGGTCGTGATCGTGGGGTTCGGCGCGCTGGCCTTCAACGTCCCCGTGCGGGGATCCGTCGGGGTGTTCGCGCTGGTGACGCTGCTCGGGGCGCTCGCCTTCAGCGGGCTCGGGCTGCTCGTGGCGTCGCGGGCGACGACGGTCGAGGGAGCGAGCGGCCTCGCGAACCTCGTCATGCTGCCGCAATGGATCTTCAGCGGGGTCTTCTTCTCGTCGAAGAACTTCCCCGACGCGCTGCAACCGTTCATCAGTCTGCTGCCGCTGACGGCGACCGTGGACGCGCTCCGCGGGAACCTGCTGCAGGGGAGCGGGCTGGTCGAGCTGGCGCCGCACCTGGGGATCATCCTCGCCTGGCTGGTGGTGACGTTCGGGCTGGCGCTCCGGCTGTTCCGCTGGCGGTGAGCGACGCCGCCCCCGCGACCGCCCGCATCGTCGCCGCCTTCCTCGCGGTGTACGTCGTCTGGGGGTCCACGTACCTCGGCATCCGCGTCGCGCTCGAGAGCATGCCGCCCTACGTCATGGCGGGCACGCGCTTCTTCGCCTCCGCGGCGCTCATGACCGCCTGGGCGCTCCGGGCGCGCGCGCCGCGCCCCGACCGCCAGGACCTGCGCACCGGGCTCCTCACCGGCCTGCTCATGCTCTCCGTCGGCAACGGCACCGTCACGTGGGCCTCGCAGTACACGGCGTCGGGACGCATCGCACTCGTGGTCGCGCTGACGCCGGTGTGGATGACGCTCTTCGACTGGGCGCGACCGCAGGGGGTGCGGCCCGCGCGGCTCGAGCTCGCGGGCCTCGTCGTGGGCTTCCTCGGGGTGGCCTGGCTCATCGGCCCCGACGCATGGGGCGGCACGCACGACGCGACGGTCTTCGGCGCCGAGCTGCTCGTCGTGGCCGGCTCGATGAGCTGGGGCGGCGGCTCGCTGCTCACCCGGTACGCGCGCGGCCGCACCACCCCCGCGATGCGCACCGCCCTGCAGATGTGGGTGGCGGGGGCGGCGCTCTCCGCCGTGGCGATCGTGCGTGGCGAATGGGGGGCGCTCGACCTGTCGGCCGTCACGCTCCGCTCGTGGCTCGCCTGGGGCTACCTCGTGACCTTCGGCTCGCTCGTCGGCTTCTCCGCCTACGTGTGGCTGCTCCGGGTCGTCACGCCGGCCAAGGCCGCGACCTACGCGTACGTGAACCCCGCCGTCGCCCTGTTCCTCGGCTGGTGGCTGCTCGACGAACCGCTCACCTCGCGCACCATCGCCGCCAGCGCGGTGATCATCGGCGGCGTGGCGGCGGTCACGCTGGCCCGGCGTCCCGCCCCCGTGCCGGCGGCCGCGGAGACCGACGAGACTCCCATCGGCGAGGTCGCGTGACGCTGCGCTGCCTCGCTATTGACTGGAGCGGCGCGCGCGAGCCCGCCGAGCAGCGCCGGCGCATCTGGATCGCCGAGGCCGCGCGCGGCCGCCTCGTGCGCCTCGAGGGCGGTCGCACGCGCGACGACGTGACGGCGTGGCTCGTGGCGGAGGCGCGACGCACCCCGGGCCTGCGCGTCGGCCTCGACTTCGCCTTCGGCTTCCCCGCGTGGTTCGCCCGCACGCTCGGGGCCGACGACGGCCCGGCGGTGTGGCGGTACGCCGCGGAGCGGGGCGAGGCGTGGCTGCGGTCGGAGGAGCCCCCCTTCTGGGGTCGCCGCGAGAAGCGGCCCGGCCCGGCCGACGCCGAGCGCCACTGGCGCGGGACCGACCTCGACATGCCACCGGTGCAGGGCATCCGGCCCAAGTCGTCGTTCCAGATCGGCGGCGCGGGGGCGGTGGGCACCGCGACGGTGCGCGGCATGCCCATGCTGCGCGCGCTGCGCGCGGCCGGCTTCGCCGTCTGGCCCTTCGACCCCGTCACGCCGGACGCCCCTGCGGTGCTCGAGATCTGGCCGCGCGCGCTCACCGGTGCGGTGGTCAAGTCGAACGCCGACCACCGCCGGGCGTACCTCGCGACCCGCGTCGCGGGCCTCGATCCCGGGCTGCTCGAGCGGGCCGCCGCCAGCGAGGACGCCTTCGACGCCGCCATCGCCGCGCTCGCGATGGACCGGCACGCGGCGGCGCTGCGGGCGATCGCGGCCGCCGAGGGCGATGCGCGGATCGAGGGGCGCATCTGGATCCCCCCGGCGACGCGCAGCGCCCCCGCGCGAGCGACCCCCGCGCGAGTGACCCCCGCGCGAGCGACCCCCGCGCGAGCGACCACCGCGCGGCGCGCCGCGCCGGAGCGCGAAGGCGCCGCCGCCGCGGCGCCCGACGACGACCCGACGCCGCTCGGCCCCTTGGCGGGCGACGCGCCCGGCGACCTGCCGAGCGCCGCGTTCGCCGCCGCGCTCACGCGCGTCTCGGCGTTCGTCACCCGGTACCTGGAGTCGCCCGGGCAGTGGCCCGTGAAGTCCGCCGTGCAGCCGGGCGACGTGCGGCGCGCGCTGCCGGCCGCCCCGCCCGGGGCCGCGGAGTCGCTCGACTCGATCCTCGACGACGTCGAGCGCATCATCGTGCCCGGCCTCACGCACTGGAACCACCCGGCGTTCTTCAACTGGTTCGCCAATTCCGGTGCGATGCCCGGGGTGCTCGGCGAGTTCCTCGCGGCGGCGCTGAACGTCAACGGCATGCTCTGGCGCGCCGCGCCGGCGGCGGTGGAACTCGAGCAGCTCTCGCTCGACTGGCTGCGCCAACTGCTGGGGCTGGGCCACGGGTGGTTCGGCGAGATCCTCGACACCGCGAGCACCGCGGCGGTCCACGCGCTCGCCGCGGCGCGCGAGGCGCAGCCCGACCTCGCGATCCGCGCCCGCGGCATGGCGGGGCGCACCGACCTGCCGCCGCTGCGCGTCTATGCCTCGGCGCACGCGCACACGAGCATCGACAAGGCGGTGATCACCCTCGGCCTCGGCCACGACCACCTGGTGAAGGTGCCGGTGGACGGACAGTACCGCATGCGACCCGACGCGCTCGAGGCCGCGATCGCGGCCGACCGCCGGGCCGGCCGCCGGCCGCTCGCGGTGGTGGCGACGGTCGGCACGACCGCGACGACGGCGATCGACCCGGTGCCCGAGATCGCCGAGATCGCCCGCGCCGCCGGAGCGTGGCTGCACGTGGACGGCGCGTACGGCGCGGCGGCCGCGGTGGTCCCCGAGTGGCGTGGTCTGCTCGACGGCGTGGACCTGGCCGACTCGTTCGTGGTCAACCCGCACAAGTGGCTCTTCGTCCCGATGGATTGCTCGGCGTTCTACGTGCGCCGGCCCGAGGTGCTCCGCGCCGCGTTCTCGCTGGTGCCGGCGTACCTCCGGACCGACGACGGCGACGCGGTGAACCTGATGGACTACGGCTTCCAGCTCGGCCGCCGCTTCCGCGCGCTCAAGCTCTGGATGACGCTGCGCGCCTACGGGGCCGACGGCCTCGCGGCGCGCATCCGCCACCACGTGGGGCTCGCCCGGCACTTCGCCGACCTCGTGCGCGCCGACCCGGACTGGCGCGTGATGGCCCCGGTCCCGCTGTCGCTCGCGGTGGTGCGCTACCAGCCGGCGGGGATGCCCGACGCCGCGGCGGACGCCGCCAACGCGCGCCTCGCCGAGCGGGCGTCGGCGACCGGGGCGGTGTTCCTGGGGACGACGGTGCTCGACGGGCGGACGGTGCTGCGGCTGGCGGTCGGAAACATCGGCACGCAGCGCGCGCACGTGGAGCGGCCTGGCAGGTGCTGCGGCGCACGGCGCGGGAGGGGTGAGGAGCCGGCGACTCAGTCGCCGGCCACCACCGCCGCGGCCGGCACGCGGTGTTCGGCCGTCTGCTGGGTGACCGTCAGCCCCACCAGTCGGGCGAGCCGCGTGCGCCACTCGTCGAAGATCTCGTAGAAGGTCGGGATCACGACGAGCGTGAGGACCGTCGAGGTGATCGTCCCGCCGATCACCGCGATGCCGAGCGGCGCGCGGAACTGCGCCCCCTCGCCGCGCCCGAGCGCCACCGGGATCATGCCGGCGATGAGCGCGAAGGTCGTCATGAGGATCGGCCGCAACCGGATCGCGCCGGCCTCGATGAGCGCCTCGCGGAGCGGCATCCCCTGCTGCTCGCGCGCCCACTTGGCGAAGTCGATCAGCAGGATCGCGTTCTTGGCCACGATCCCGGAGAGGAGGATCACGCCGATCATGGACATGATGTTGAGCGTCTGTCCGGTGATCGCGAGGGCGATCATCACGCCGATCAGCGACAGCGGCAGCGAGATGAGGATCGCGACCGGGTCGAGGAACGACCCGAACTGCATCACGAGGATCAGGTACATCAGCAGGACGGCCACCGCGAGCGCGGTGAGGATCTTGGTGAAGATCTCGCGCTGGTCCTTGACCTCGCCGCCCTGCGAGACGACGACGCTGGCGGGTTTCTGCAGCGTGGCGAGGCGCGCCTGGATGGCGCCGCTCACCTCGGTGAGCGGGCGCGTGGCGTTGGCCTGCACGACCACGACCTTGTTGCGGTCGAGGTGGCTGATGATCGCCGGCCCGAGCGAGGGCTCGACGCGGGCGATCTGCCCGAGGGGGATCGTCGTCGGCGGCGCGCCCGGGGGCCCGATGAGCAGCGGCAGCTGCTCGAGGTCGGTCGTCCGCGTACGGGCCTCGGGGGCGAGCCGCACGCGGACCTCGCGCACCTCGCCCGAGGGGTCCACCCACGTGCCCGCCTTGACGCCGGCGAAGGCCGGGAAGAGGGTGTTGGCGATCGCGCCCACGGTGACGCCGAGCGAGCCGGCGAGGCCGCGGTTGAGCGCGACGGTGAGCTCGGGCTTCTGGCCCTTCGTGGAGAGCCCCACGTCCACCGCGCCCGGCACCTGTTTCACCTCCGCCTTGACCAGCTCGGCGAAGGCGCTCAGCTCGGCGGCGTCGGAGCCGCGCAGTTCGAGCTGGATCTGCTTGCGCCCGCCGCCGAAGTCGGAGGCGAACACCGAGACGTCGGCGCCACCGATCGCCTTGACCTCGT
>Ga0209990_10000685_pt1 | contig 32752 bp, 33 predicted proteins | sample NOAtaG_6_FD_187304 | JGI IMG/M metagenome (GOLD analysis project Ga0209990, IMG submission 187304) | Freshwater lake microbial communities from Lake Erie, under a cyanobacterial bloom - NOAA_Erie_Diel5S_2200h metaG (SPAdes) (version 2) | ecosystem: Environmental > Aquatic > Freshwater > Lake ...
CTGGGCTGCCGGTAGTGGCAAAGCTTGCGCGGAACCGGATCGACCTTGGCAGAGGCGCCCGGAGCATCGTCCCCAAAGGCGCCTACGTGGCGAAGTACGAGATCGTCGTGCCCCGGGCGCTGGTGCGGGACTGAACGGTTCAAGGGACGGGCGTGTCGCGTGTGTCTCCGAAACCCCCACAAAATCGGGCGAAACAAGGTTGAGGAGACCGGCGAGGGGTGCAGAAACGATATGATCGGGACAGGTCGAGGTTTGGTCACCGGGCAGGATCGTGAAAATGGCGTTCGAAACTCATCCTGACTGGTGGAATTTCGAGCTGGAGTTGAGTCCGCACGTCGAGGAGCGGATGATTGATCGCGGGTTCTCCGAGGTTGACCTGCGACTGATGATCGAAACGACTGCTGCCATCCGTCGCGGCAGTGCCAAAGGCCGATGGATTTTGGAAACAGCCCACGATGGCGATGTTTGGGAAGTCGTCGTGGAGCCGGATGAACGCGATCAGGTGATCGTCGTAATTACCGCCTATCGGGTGACACAATGAAGCGGGTTTTTTTGAAAGTGACGTACCGGCACGGCCGACCGATCGCCGCCTATTTTCATCTGCCGCGGCAGCCCGGCGATTCAGCCGTGCGAACCGACAGGATCGACGACGTGCTGCTCGTTGACCGGGCCGCCGATGGTCGACCGATCGGTGTCGAAATTACCGATCCTGCCCTGTTCGATCCCGACAGGTTCTTCGCCCTGCTTGAATCGCTGGGGCAAACCGCCGTCGACCGTGACGAATTACGGCCGCTCGTCGCCGCCTGAATGGGCCCCAGGACGAGAAGGCCCATGACGGGAACGTCTGGGTCGCAGTTGCCTTGCCAGACGCAGGCGTGACGCAGCACCGCCCCACCCGATCACCCGCCGGCGGCGTGCCGCATAAGGCTCACGAGCGCCTGGCGTTGACCATCCGGGAGATCCGCGAGGAGTCGAACCAGGTCTCCGAGATCGGGGGCCACCCAAAGTGGTCCGGAATTTGGTCCGGAATTTTCCTCGACTGCGGTAACTCCCGAGGATTCTGCAATAATTCGACTCCCCGTGGGGGTACTGCATCGGCCGCGTTGCCCGCGAAAGCGAGTGGCGCGGCCGTTTTGCTTTCGTCGTGCGAGTCGGTGCGGCTGTCTGCGTGCACTGACTGTGCCGGATTCTGTGCCGCCGCACCGCAGCTTGTTTGTTGCACGCTCTTTGATTTGCGCGCTAGAAAAATACCGTGGGTATATCCAGCGAATCCAAACTGAAGTTTCTCGTTCATTCCCTGCCTCGGCATGGGGTGGTCACCAGGTCTGCGCTGGCGGCCCTGGGAGTGACGCCACAGCACACCCAAAAGTATGTGGCCAGCGGCTGGCTCGAGTCGGTCGGGGTCGGGGTGTTCAAGCGGGCCGGTGATTGCCCGACCTGGCAAGGCGGGCTCCACGCGCTCCAAGCACAGGACGGACTGGCCGTTCACGTCGGCGGTCTCACCGCCCTTGCCGCCGAGGGAGCCGGCCAGTTCGTGCGGCTTGGGCGGGAGCAGGTGTGGCTGTTCTCGGCGCCTGGCGTGCGACCGCCTCTCTGGTTTCGGCGGCATCGCTGGCCCGAGAAGGTGACTCATGTGACTTCGAAATTCCTGCCGGCCGGCGCCGCCGTCCGCGCACGCGATTTCGGCGGTTTCTCACTCGTGGCTTCCGCCCCGGAACGGGCGATCCTCGAATGCCTGTTCTTGGCACCGGAGCGGACGGATCTCGTGGAAACCCACGGACGGCTCGAGAATCTGCAGACGCTGCGGCCCCAGGTGATGCAGTCGCTTCTGGAGGCATGCTCTTCGGTCAAAGTGAAGAGGCTCTTCATGTTCTTGGCCGAGCGGGCTGGGCTGCCGGTAGTGGCAAAGCTTGCGCGGAACCGGATCGACCTTGGCAGAGGCGCCCGGAGCATCGTCCCCAAAGGCGCCTACGTGGCGAAGTACGAGATCGTCGTGCCCCGGGCGCTGGTGCAAGAATGAACGAGGCGTATCGGGCCCAGGTACGGCTGATGCTGGACCTGCTGCCGCTGGGGCAGTTGCTGGGCATGCCTGCGCCATGAATGATTCACTTGTGTTTTTACTTCCGTGGAGACCATCAAAGCCATGCCTGGAGTGTATGAAGGCGAATCGGCGCTCGTGATCCTGATCGGCGTCTTGCTCGTCGGGGTGAGCCTGACGATTCATGCCTTCTTCATGTTTCTGATCCTGAAGTCGCAGGTCTGGCTCAGGCAAGGCGTCTTGTCCAAGGCCAGCGGCGCCGCGCTCCTCGTGCCCTCGATCCTGGCGGCGACTGTGTTTATTGCACTGTCGAGTTTTATCCAGGTCACCTTGTGGGCCTTGGTGCTCTGGCAATTCGGCCCCTTCGACGGCTTTCAGGAAGCGCTGTACTTCTCAGGCACGACCTACACGACGCTGGGAACGGGCCGCCATGTGCTCGTTGCTCCCTTCCGTGGGTTCGAGGCCATGGAGGCGAGCGCGGGAATGCTTGCATCAGGGCTCAACACGGCTGTCCTGTTCGGAATCCTTGCGAGCATGGGCCGCAAGCATTCGGGTTTCGAGGAGTTTTTTCGATAGCCCGATGGTCGCGCAGCGCAGGGAGCAGGCCCAGCAGTTCGTGATCGGGCCGGCGCGTAGAATCCCGCATGCCACGCCGCGAGTGTCTCATTCTGTGCAAGTCGGTCCACCACGGCAGCACGGCCAAGGTCGCGGAAGCCATGCGCGAAGTCCTTGGCGGGCGTGTCGCCGCGCCTGAGGAAGTGCCATATGCGAGCCTGGCCGACTGCGGCGTCGTTGGCTTTGGCTCGGGGGTGTACTACGGCGGGATGCACCCGGCGCTTGTCGAGTGGCTCCGCGGACTGCCCGATGCCGCGGCGGCCACCATCCCCGCGTTTATCTTCACCACCTCAGGCCTGCCGTTTCTGGCAAAGGTTTGGGCCGCCCCGTTGCGACGGCTCCTGGCTGGGAAGGGCTTTGACGTTCTGGGAGCGTTTGCCTGCCAAGGCTTCGATACGTGGGGCCCGCTCTGGCTCACCGGTGGCTTGAACAAGAATCACCCCGACGACCGCGACCTCGAGCGAGCGCGACTGTTTGCCGACGACATCGCTCGGAAGGTCTGGCCCGCCAAGACTGCCGTCAGGTCTGCGTGACGCTCGCATCGCGCCGCAGGGCGGCCCGGCCGACGATGTGGATGAGAAACCCAACCGGACCGGCGAGGAACGTGAGTACGAGCGCGACCGTCCTCAGCATCCAGGGCATCCCGAGCCTGACGCTGTCGCGGGCGATCCAGGCGCCGACGACCATGTCGAAGGCGAGGTAGTGCGTCCAGGCCGCGGCGAACACCCAGTCGTCGCGGAAGACGTCACGCAGGCCCGCAAGCGTCATGACATCTCCCGGCGGCGGGCCGTTCTCGGCAAGCTTCCAGCCGATCACGCTTGCATAGGCAAGTGCCAGGAGGCCGGGCACGACCACGCCGCAGAGCACGCGCGACACGAGCTTTTTCCCCGGGAACAGCAGCAACGGGATCCAGGCCACAAGCGCGAGCGTGTTGGTGACCTGGAAGAATGTCTCGGGCATGGAAGCGGTCTGCTTTCTAGCGGCGGGTCGGCGGCGCGCCCGCCATGCCGGGGAACGCCTGGCCGGGCGCGGGGCGCGACTCGCAGGGATGGAAGGCCGCCCAGACCGGATTGTGGTCCGACACCTCGAGCGCATTGTCGAGCGGCAGTCCGAATGCGTGCTGGAGATCGAGCACGCCCCAGAGGCCGAGGTATTCCGCCGTGGCCGGCCGCGCAAAGACGAGGTTGTCGTAGGTCTTCGTGCGACGGGTGTTGGTCGTGACGCCCGCGACGGCCCAGCCCACGCCGGGAATTCGCTGGAACGAACTGAACTGCGGCGGGCCGGCGTTGAGATCGCCGAGCAGGATCACGTCGTCTTCGTCGGGGCGGGCCGCCTGCATGCTCCGGAAGACATCGCTGAGCGCGTCGAGCTCCTGCGGCACCTCGTCGGGATCGGTGTGGATGTCGACGAGCCAAAACGTAAACGCCATCTCGGCCGGCTTGATCCGCGTGCGGAAGCGGGCGTGCATCGGCGGGCGATGCAGTCTGCCACCCGGATCGGGCACGATGCCCACCGACGAAGGATCCACCTCGATGCGGTCGGTGTCATAGACGAACGCATACTGCTCCTTGCTCACGGTGCGGCCCTGCCGCGGGCCGATCACGTAGTGGTAGCGGCTGCCGTCGGCGTTCACGGCGCGGACGAAATCGGGGATGATCGAATCCGACTTCGCCCGCACCTCCTGGATCGCGACGATGTCGAAATTCCGCACGACCCGCGCGAGCACCTCGACGACGTGGGCCTTCGCCATCTTCGATTCGCCGAAGACCTGGATGTTGAAGCTGGCGATCAGGACGCCGTCCCACGGCTTGACGGTCGGGCCCGCCGCCCGCGCCACGGGCACAGGGGCGCCGACGAGCCAGGCGCAGACCGCCACGACCGCGACGAGACCTCTGGCCATACGCTGAGCGCTCCCCACGCCGTTCCCTCCGCCCCTTGTATCGGCCTTCGGACGGGGTCGACTCGGCAACGATTTCCCGTCGTCCGTATCAGCCACCGACGAGCGAGAGCGCCTCGGCCGCCAGCCGGGCCAGCCGGGGATCTGAATTCCCCGCCGCCCGCGCGAGCGCATCGCGGGCCGCACTCGCCCCGGGGCCGATTTTTCCCAGGGCCCAGGCCGCTCGCTGCCGCACGGCGATGTCGACGGCCGCATCGACCAGGCCGGCCAACAATGTTGCCGTAGAGGCCGCACTCGCCCCAGTTCGCCCCAGCAGCGTCACGGCCCAATACGCAACGAGCGGATCGCTCGAGCCGGCAAGCTCGGCGAGGTTTTTCGTCGCGTCTGGCGGCGGGGGCCCGAGTTCCTCGAGCGCCGCAGCGGCCCACTCGCGAACGCGATCATCGGCATCGCCGCAGGCCCGCACGAGATCGGCCGCGGCCCCCGACGCCGCCTCGCCGGCGCGGCAGAGCGCCTCGGCCGCTTCCGCCCGCTCGTCGGCATTCGTGGCGGAGAGCCGCCGCAGGAGCGCCGCGATGTCTTGATTGCCGGAATTGTCCACCGCGCCCTCCCTTTGGAAACCGTTTCAATTTCGACCGATTTCGGGCCGCGGCTTTGGGAAATCGGCATGCCGCGCGGCTTCCGCGTCGCACCGTATCATGGCCGGTGATCACGCCATGCACGAAGTCTTCGAACACACCGCCGACCTGGGCCTCCGCGTCGAGGCGGCCTCGCTTCCCGCGCTCCTCGCCGAGGCGGCCCAGGGGTTTTTCGAGATCATCGCCGGCGACCTCGCCCAGATTCGGCCGCAGGTCTCCCGCTCGTTTGCGATCGCCGGCGAGGATCCCACCTATCTCCTGCTCGACTGGCTCGGCGAACTGCACGCCGCCTTTGAAATCGACCGGCTGCTCTTCCGCGAGTTTGACGTGGCTGTCCACGATCGCGGGCTCACGGCCACGGCCCGTGGCGAGCGATACAATCCGGCCGTGCATACACTTGCCCACGAAATCAAGGCGATCACGCTGCACGAACTCGACGTGCGCGAGCTTCCCGGAGGCTGGCAGGCCACGTTGATCGTCGACATCTGAGCGAGCAAGCCGACCGATGCCCGTGCAAGCCTCCGACACCATGCCCGCCGGCGATCGCTCGTTCACCGGCCCGCTCGAGCGGGTCGACGACTGCTGCTACCGCATCCCGAAGTCGTATAAGCCGGGGATGCTCGTCGACGGGCTCATCTTCGCCGACGAGCGGCTGGTCTCGCACCTGCGGAGCGACCGGGCGCCGGAGCAGGTGGCCAACGTCGCCTTCCTGCCCGGCATCCAGTCGGCGAGCCTGGCGATGCCCGACATCCACTGGGGCTACGGCTTCTGCATCGGCGGCGTCTGCGCCACCGACCCGGCCGTCGGCGGCGTGGTCTCGCCTGGCGGCGTGGGCTACGACATCAACTGCGGCGTGCGGCTCGTGCGGACGAATCTCGAACTGGCCGACGTCCAGCCGATCCTCGTGCAGCTCGTCAACCAGATGATCCGTGACATCCCCGTGGGCGTGGGGCAGGGGGGCAACCACATCTTCTCGCCGGCTGAGCTGCGCGTGCTCATGCAGGAAGGGGTGGGCTATCTCCGCGGCCGCGGCTTCGCCACGCCCGACGACATCGCCTGCACCGAGGCCGAGGGCTGCATCGCCGAGGCACGCCCCGAGCTCGTCAGCGACCGCGCGCTCGCCCGCGGCAACGACCAATGCGGCACGGTGGGCGCCGGCAACCACTTTATCGAGGTGCAGGTGGTCGATCGCGTCGAAGACCCCGTGGCCGCGGCCCGGTTCGGCCTCCACGCCGGCCAGATCTGCGTGCTCATCCATTCGGGATCGCGCGGCCTTGGCTACCAGGTCTGCGACGACGCCCTCAAGGCCCTCCGCGACGCGCCGGCCAAATACGGCATCGCGCTGCCGGACCGGCAGCTCGTCTGCGCGCCGGTCGAAAGCCCGGAGGGCCGCCACTATCTCGGCGCGATGCGGGCCGCGGCCAACTACGCCTTCTGCAACCGGCAGCTCTTGATGTGGCAGGTGCGCGAGGTGTTTGCGCGGGTGTTTGCCAAACCCTGGGAGACGCTCGGCATGGAACTCGTCTACGACGTTGCCCACAACATCGCGAAGATCGAGGAGCACGACGTGGCCGGCTCGCGCAAGCCCGTGTGCGTGCACCGCAAGGGGGCCACCCGTGCCTTCCCGGCCGGCCACCACGATGTCCCGCTCCGCTACCGCGACATCGGCCAGCCGGTGATCATTCCGGGTGACATGGGCCGCGCGAGCTGGGTGCTGCTCGGCGGCCCGCGGGCGCTCGAGCGGTCGTTCGGCACCACCTGCCACGGGGCCGGACGCTGCCTCTCGCGGACGGCCGCCACCAAGGCCGCCAAGGGCCGCAACATCCGCGACGAACTCTCGAAGAGCGGCGTCGTGGCCCGCAGCCGCAGCCGCGAAGGGCTCGCGGAGGAGCAGCCGCTGGCCTACAAGGACGTCGACATCGTCGTCGACGTGGTCCACCGCGCCGGGCTCTCGACGAAGGTCGCTCGCCTGCGTCCGCTCGGCGTGATCAAGGGGTAGGGGCTGATGGCTCGTCGAGTAGGGGGAGGCTCGTGGGTCGGCGGAAGCTCGACGAGCATTTGGACCGAGTCTTCGAGGGCCACCGCGAGAATCCGAAGGAGTTGCGAAGCAATCGACTTCTGCCGCCCGCGAGCCGGCGGGGATGAGATTCGGGTCGAAGCGTATTACGCGACCTCGCGTTCCCACTTCGTCGCGGGCGAGCCGAAGTCGCGGAGGAGCTCCACGACCCGCTCGTCGCTCACCTGCTCGAAGTTGCGATAGAACTGCCCCACGGCCCAGAAGTCGATCGGCTCGAGCAGGCATTCGATCCGGTCGCAGAGCGGGCGGATCGCGTCGAGCCGGTCGGGGGCGCCGACGGGCAGCGCGACGATGATCTCCCGCGCACCGGCCGCCCGCACGGTGTGCAGGGCCGCGATCATCGTGGCGCCCGTAGCGATGCCGTCGTCGACGACGATCACCGAGCGGCCCTTGATCGGGGCCTGCGGCCGGACGGCGCGAAACATCGCCTTGCGGCGTTCGATCTCCTCCATCTGCCGCTTCCGCTCGGCCTCGATGTAGGCGTCGCCGGCGTCGGTGACGGCGCTGGCGAAGTGGTTGAGATAGACCTCGCCCGATTCGGAGACGGCTCCAAGGGCGAGCTCCGGCTGGTGGGGCGACCGCAGCTTGCGGGAGAGCACGACATCGAGCTCGGCGCCGAGTCCGCGGGCGAGGGCCGCCCCCACCTCGACGCCGCCGCGCGGGATGGCGAGCACGAGCGGCTTCTCCGTTCCCGCGAAGCCGCGCTGCCGAAGCCGCTCCACGAGCATCCAGCCGGCATGATCCCGATCGGTGAAGAAGAGCTGGTTCATGATGGGCTCCTCAGGTGCCTGGCAAACCATTCCGCGGCAAGCCGTGCCGCCTCTTCGAGCGTGCCCGACTCCTCGAACAGGTGCGTCGCCCCCGGCACGACGGCCAGCTGCTTCTCCGCCGTGATCTGCTCGTAGGCGAGCCGGTTGAGCGTGAGCACCTCCTCGTCATGTCCGCCGACGATCAAGAGCGTGGGGGCGGCCACGCGGGCGAGGGCCCCGCCGGCCATGTCGGGCCGACCGCCGCGCGAGACGACCGACTTCACACGCGGCTCGTGCGCCGCGGCCACGAGCGCGGCTGCGGCGCCCGTGCTCGCGCCGAAGAGCCCTAGCGGCAGCGCTGCCGTCTCCTCGCGGCCGGCCACGAACCGGATCGCGGCGGCGAGCCGCTCCGCGAGGAGTCCGATGTCGAAGACGTTGACGCGGTCGAAGCTCTCCCGCTCGGTGAGCAGGTCGAAGAGAAGCGTGCCGAGCCACGATTCATGGAGCACGCCGGCGACGTATTGGTTGCGCGGGCTCAGCCGGCTCGAGCCGCTGCCGTGTGCGAAGAGGACGAGGCCGTGCGCGGTTTCAGGCAGCGCCAGTCGCCCCGGCAGGCTGATGGGGCTCCCCGAGGCCGCGAGGGCCGGGATCGAGACATCCGATGCGGTGACCGCGGTGGTGAGTGTCATGGATTCGTGTCTCCGGGGATTGGGGGGCGTCAGACGTGGCCGCGGCGGGCGGCGTGGCTGTGGGGATGCACGAGTTGCACGTGCGCGGCCTGCGCCCCTTGATCCCCCTCCTCCTCGCTGAAATGAACCTCCGAGCCGATCTCGAGCATGCGGAAATCGTGTTCGCTGATTGCGTGCTGGTGGAAATAGATCTCGCGGCCGTCGGGGGTGGCGAGAAAGCCGTAGCCCTGCAGCGGAAAGACCTGTGTCACCCGGCCGATCGCCCGCGGCGCATGCGGCTTCACCGCGCCCCGCAGGTGGCGGATATGGTCTTCCAGTTGACGCCGCGCGGCATCGAACGAATCCCGCATCGCCACGTAGACATCCTCGTGGGCATGGTCGAACGGATGATTGCGGTTCACGACGATCTCCCTGCCCGGCACCACGAGATCGACGCGGACGGAATAGAGCCGCCCCTCACGCTTGTGGCGATGGGGCTGGGCGATCACGACGTGGCAGCCGGTGATCCGATCGTAGACCGATTCGAGACCCTCGATGTGCCGCAGGGCGGCCTCACGAACGGCCTCGTCCAGGGGAATGTCGTCGAAGGAAACCTGGGGCGCTGTCTGCATGGTGGAACCGCCTCACGCGTCGATGGGCCGGCTCTGGCGTCGGCTCAGGAGACGGTATCGTCCCAGCGATTTGATGGCTTCGGTTCGCGCTCGGGCCGCGATTGACCGGCCGCGAGAGCAGAGACACTTCGTGCGGACCGGCGCAGCAGGCCAATCGGGCGATCACTCCGCCGAGATCGCCTCGAGCAGGTCGAGCCGGGCGGCGCGGCGGGCGGGCAGCCAGGCGGCGAGCATCGTGATCGCGACCGCCGCGGCCATGTTGGCCGCGACCACTCCGGGGCGAAACGACGGTCGGATCGGATGGCCGAGCAGCGGCTGGCTCGCCATCTGGATGAAGAGGGCCGTCACGATGCCGCCGAGCAGGCCGATCAAGGCACCGGCGATCCCGAGCAGCAGGCTCTCGAGCACGACCATCCGGGTGACCTGGCCACCTGTCATGCCGACCGTGCGCAGGAGCCCGAGCGTGCGCTTCTTTTCGAGCACGTTCATCGTGACGGTGTTGGCGACGCCGAGACTGCCGACCACGAAGCCGAGGCCCAGGATCGCCCAGAGCGAGCCGACCACGCCGCTGACGATCGTGTCGATGAACGACTGCACGTCGGCGAATGACTTGAGCACCATGGAGTGCTCGTCGGCGATTACCGCGAGCGGTTCCTGAATCGCCGCAGCCTTGCCCGGCTCGGCCGCGACGAGCAGGATGTCGGCGACGTTCATGCCGAAGCGTTTTCTGGCGGTATCACGCGCGAGATGGATCGACGCTCCGCCGGAGGTGTAGTCGACGACGAGCGCCGCGATTCGCACCTTCGTAGTCCGGCCATACACCTCCAAGGCGATCTCGTCGCCCGCTTTCACTCCCGTGCGTTGGGCCAGTACGGTGCCCGCGACCGCGTCGCCGCGGGCGAGCGCCTCCCGCACCGCGGTCTCCGTCGCCCCCACTGGCTCCAGTGGCAGCGGTTTGTCGGCCGCGATGTCGCGGGCCACGACGACGCAGGCCTTGCCCCCAACGCGGCCCGTGGCGATGCCGATGCCCTCCACGCTCTGAATGCCGGGCAGCGATCGAACTTCCTCCTCGGCGGTTTTTGTCTCCGGGCCGTCGGCGGCCGCCGCCACGCTGATCATGCCCGCGTGGGTCAGCATCCAGTCGGCTCGCATCATCCGAGCATACCAGCCGAGCACGTTGTCGACGTTGTCGCGGATCGCATGGCCCAGGCCGATGCCATTGCTCACCGCGACGACGAGCACGCCCGTCGTGAGCGCCGTGCGGATCGGCTGCCGCAGGATCTGCTCGAGCGCGAGGGCGCCCTCGATCCGCCACCGCGGCGGAATGAACGACGCGATCGCGCGGGCCAGCGGCGGCAGCATCGCCGGCGTGGTCGCCACGAAGGCCAGGAGCATCGCGATGCCGGCGGGTACCGCCGCCCGCGGCGGCAGTCGCTCCGTGAGCACCAGCGCCATGATCGCCGCCGCCGCGGCCCAGAGGCCCAGGGCGACGGCCACGAACTTCAGCGGCACGCCCCGCGCGGCCGCCGGCGCCTGCGAAAGCCCCTCGAGCGGATCGATGGCCGTCGCCTCCTGCGAGGGCCACCAGGCCGCTGCCGCCGCGATCGCGGTGCCGAGCACGATCGCCAGCGGCACCACGAGCGGGTGCACGATCAGCGCGGCCGTCGGCGCCTGCAGCGCCTGCGAGATCCCCGCGGAGATCGGGCCGGCGGCCAAGAGCCCGAGCGCCGCCCCCGCGACCGCCCCGATCGCCCCGAGGATCGCCGCTTCGCTCGTGACGAAACGGCGAACCTGTCGGCCGGTCGCCCCAAGGAGCCGCAGCAGCGAAAATCCGCGCCGGCGTTCCGTCACGTTCATGAGCATCGCATTGCCGACGATGAACCAGGCCATCGCCATCGTGAGCCCCGTGACGAAGTCGAGCCCGAGGTTGGCGGAGTGCATCACGTCTTCCGCCATGCTCGACCGGCCGGCGGGGATCTCGGCCATGAGCCTTTCGGGGAGCCGCGTCGCGACGAGGTCGAGCACCTGCCCGCGCGAGGCTTCGGGCCGGATGACCACCCGCGCGCGGTCGATGTAGCCGAGCGACCGCGACATGTCGGAGAGCGTGGCGATGTCGACGATCACGCCCGACCCTTCCGCGAACCAGCGGATGGAATTTCCATCGGCAAGCCCGACGATTTCGAGCCGCATGATCCGTCGCCGTGCGAAGAAGATCACGTCGTCTCCCAATTTCTTTCCGAGGCTCTCGGCGACCGCGGCGTCGAGCACGACCTCGCCGGTGCCGCTGCAGGGGCGGCCGGCTTCGAGCACGAGCAGCCCATTCGCCGCGAGCGCCTCCGCATCGACGCCGACCGCGATCTCGCGCACCCGCTTCTCGCCGACGCGCAAGAGCGTGGGGCGATAAAAGAGCGGCACGACTGCCCGCACGCCCGGAATGTCGGCGAGCTTCGGCAGGAGATCGATGTCGAACCGGCCGCCTCCTCGGGCCGAGACGTCGATCGACGGCACGCCCTCGACGGTCTCCGTGAGCCGGCGATAGCCCGCCCGCGAGGCATCCGCGGCCACCCAGGTGGCGACGACCGCACCCACCGCGACGGCCACGCTCGCCACCGTCGCCAGCGCCCGGCCGGGGCGGTTGCGCCACTGTCGCAGCAGAAGGCGGCCGAGATTCATCGCTCGCTTCCAGTCAGCGGCCGGTTGCCGCGGGGGCCGTTTTCCGAGTCGGAGGCGACGAGCCCGTCGCTGATCCGAATCGTGCGGCCCGCTGCGGCGGCCACGCTCGCATCGTGCGTGACGAGGATCACGGTCTGGCCGCGTTCGGCGACGAGCGTGCCGAGCAATTCGACGACGCGCAGCGAGTTGACGGAATCGAGGGCGCCTGTCGGCTCGTCGGCGAGGACGATCGCCGGCTTGGCGACGAGGGCCCGCGCGATCGCGCCGCGCTGCTGCTCGCCCCCGGAAAGCTCGTCGGGGCGATGGCGGGCGCGGTGGCCCATGCCGACCATGTCAAGCGCCGCGAGCGCGGCTTCGTCGGCACGTTTTTCCGATGCGCCGTCGAGCACCAGCGGCAGGGCGACATTCTCCGCGAGTGAGAGCTCCGGCAGCAGGTTATACCGCTGAAAGACGAAGCCGATTCGCCGCCGGCGGACGACCGCGAGGGCATCGTCGTCGAGCGACGCGAGATCGATACCCTCGAGCAGCACGCGGCCGGACGTGGGCCGCGTGATCCCGCCGAGCATGTGGAGGAGCGTGCTCTTGCCGGAGCCCGAGGCGCCGGTGATCGCCACGAACTCCCCCTGACGGACGGCCAGGTCGATCCCTCGGACTGCCGGCACTCCGGCAGCGGACAGGTCGCCCGGTCCAAATGTCTTTTCGAGGTTTTCGGCTGCGAGAATCGACACGGAAGGGCTATCGCTCCGGAAGAAAGGCGGGCCGCAAACTCCATCACAATCTACCCAAATCTCCCGCCCTGTCGCTTCGGGTGGTCGTACCAGTCGTGCGGGATTCGTTTCCTGAAGCGGTCAGGCAGGAAATGCCGATGGCCAAGAGGTGTCGTTCTCGGTTCTGTTCAGGCGGCCACCCAAGAATCATTTCCATGCATCTTCGCTTCACAACGCCGCCGCAGCTGTCCGTCGTCTCGCGCTTCTGCATTGCCTGCTGGATCGTCGCAGCCGTTGTCATGCCACGATGGTGCGGGGCCGAGGAATGGCCGAAGCCCGGAACCGAGGTCCGCATGGCGGAGCCCGGCGTGCCGCTGTCGGGCTCTCCAGAAAATGCCATGGCGTTGCTGCCGACCGACCTCGCCGAGGAGTCGATCCACGGGCCGTCGCCAGCCACGTTGCCGGAGTTCGTCGATCTCGCGATGCGCAGCCATCCAAAGCTGCGGCAGGCGATGGCCGCCATCGAGGCGGCACGCGGCAAGGCCGTGCAGGCTCGGCTCTATCCGAATCCCGTCATCGCTGGCTTCACGCCGCAGGCAGCCGGATTGGACAGCCAGTGGAGCGGAACGGTGGCACAGGATCTGGTCACCGGGGGAAAGCTACGACTGCAGCAGCAGGCGGCCCTGCGCGAGGTGCAACGGGCGGAGTATGAGCTCATCCGCGCCCGGTTCGACGTCCTTCGCGAAGTGCGGCAAAGCTATTACGCCCTGCTCGTCTCGCAACGGCGGGTCGAGATCTACAAGCTGCTGCTCGACATCGCGAAGCGGTCGTACGAGATTGGCCGGCAACTCGCCGACGCGGGGGAAGGCACGAAAGCCGACGTGCTCTTCTGGAGCATCGAGCGCGACCGTGCCGACGTACGGCTGCTCAATGCCTCGGTCTACATCGAGACCGGCCGCCGGCAGCTCGCCACCGCGATCGGCCTGCCGCGGGCCGACATCGGCCGGCTCGAGGCTGATCTCTTCCAGAAACTGCCGATCTTCGACCTCAAGGACCTGCAAGAAGCGGTTGTGCGGGCCAACGCGAAGCCCCGGGCCGCGGAGGCGGAGATCGCCCGGGCGCAGTGGGCGCTCGAGCGTGCCGCCGTCCAGCCGATCCCAAACGTGAATCTCATGGGCGGCTACCAGCGGCAGGTGGGTGGTCCGCCGCAGGATCAGGGGCTCGCGCAGGTGATGATGGCCGTGCCCCTCTTCGACCGCAATCAGGGCAACATCCGCTCGGCACGGGCCGACATCGCCGCCTCGCGGGCCGACCTGCGCACAATCGAGCTCGATCTCGCCACGCAGGCGGCGCAAGCGATCGCCAGTTACCGCACCTCGCAGCGGCTCGTCGAATGGTATGAGCAATACATCCTGCCGAAGGCACGCGAGACGGTGCAGCTCACGCAGACGCTGTATGCCCGCGGCGAAGTGACGTTCCTGAGCCTGCTGCAGGCGCAGCGCATCCTCACCGAGACGGAACTCGCCTTCGTGGAATCGCAGGCCGACCGCTGGAACGGCGCCGTGCAGATCGCCGACCTGCTCCAGCTCGAAGTCTTTCCGCCCACCGCCGACGCACCCGCTGCGGTGCCGGCCAACGCGGCTGCCGACGAAATCATCCCGGCGCCACCGGCCGCGGCGAAGGATCAGGCACCACCGGCCAATTTTCCCGACGAGCCGGCGGCCGATGCGATCAAGCCGCTGCCCGCCCCGTGATCGTACGGCCTGCGGAGGGGAGGCGAGCGGATCGGCGGAAGCTCGACGAGCATTTGGACCGAGTCTTCGAGGGCCACCACGAGGCCACTTCTGCCGCCCGGGAGCCGCTGCGGTACGACGCGATCTACTTTCGATCTGCGATCTCGAGATCGAGATGCGACTGGGTCGAGGCGCCGGCGAGCCTGTCGGTGACGACAAACTCGAGACGGCAGGGGCCGGTAGGCGCGTCGTCGGGCATGCGCAGGAAATAGCGGGCGAAGTAATCGCGCCGTTGCGAGAGGCAGGTCTCGTCAACCGGCTCGAACGTCCAACTGCGAATCTGCTCTCCGTCGGCGCCGACGAGTCGAAACGCCGTGTCGATGCTCGTCGAATGGCCCGTTGCATCGCTGCGGCACGAGAGCTGCTCGAGCTCGAAGTAGACGATCACATCCTGGCCGCGGCGGAAGACCTGCGTGGGAAAGCGGTCGACCACGCCCCAGGCCTTCACCTTGGTGACGAAGCAGGGGTTGCGAACGACAAGTGTCGGCGCGACCGGCTCATCGACCGGCTCATCCGCCGGATCTTCCAGCTCGGGAGTGATCTGTTTGGCGGTGTGCGCCACCGGCTCGATGACGAACGGCGCGGGCTCCGCCGGCGCATCGACGGCTCCTTCCGTGGGGTCGGGCAGTGTCAAGACATCGGCCTCGACTGTGGGAACGGAGGCGGGCTCGGCTCGAGAGACAGTGTTGTCTGGTGCGGGAGCAGCCGCAGGTTGCGCGGGGATCGGCGGGCGATTGGCTTCGAGCGACGCCGTGAAGGCATCGATCGCGGCGGGCCAGTCTTCGGGATTCGTGCTCTCGAGCAACGTGAGCAGCGTGGCCTGCGTGGCCGCGTCGAGTTGGCCCGCGGCCGACAGCCGGCTCACCGCCCGTTCGACCGCCTGGTCGAGTGTCAGCGGTGGCTTGGCGGCGATTGCCGGCGCCTCTTCAGCGGCGTCTGCGTCGCCTGCTTCGGCCACGTCGACCGTTTCATTGTTCTCTTCGTCGCTCGCCGGATCGCGCTTGGCGGCGTGGGGGAGCGGCTGGGCCAGAGACGCCAGCGTGCCGCTGAAGGCCTCGCGCATCGCCGCCGTTGTGATTGCCGACGTGCAGCCTGCCTGCGTGAGCAGCAGGAGGCCGGCGAGGGGCCATATCGATGGACAAGGCCTGGAGAACGCGTTGCTCTGATCGCTGGTGTTCATCGCGGTGGTGTGTGTGAGCCTTGCCGAGCGCCGCCCGGGCCGCCTGGCCCGGTTTCGGGAAGCGGAAGGGTAGAAATTGTTGAAGCACCGGAGCAAGGCCAGATGGCCGGTTTTGGCCTGCCGCTGCCAGACCGCGTAAACCCTTTGGTGCCAGCGGGTAAAGCCGGCTAGAATCCGGCCCACCGACCGCCGGAAACCCCCCGCATGCCCTCCGCCACCATCGATCACGAGCCGTTCCCCCCCGGCTGGACCCACCGGCATCTGCTGGACCTCGAGCGGCTTTCGCCCGAAGACATTCGGCTCCTCCTCGACACCGCCGCCCGGTTCAAGGAGGCGACCGATGGCTGCCGCCGCAAGCTCTCCGTGCTCACCGGACGCACGATCGTCAACCTCTTCTTTGAAAACTCGACCCGTACACGCACGAGTTTTTCGCTGGCCGCCCGCCGGCTCGGGGCCGATGTCGTGGACTTCACGGCATCGAGCAGCAGCCTTTCGAAGGGGGAGTCGTTCATCGACACCGCCAAGAATCTCGAGGCGATGGGGATCGACGCCGTCGTGGTGCGGCACGCCACCCCGGGCACGCCGCATCTGCTGGCGGAGCACCTCGATGTCGGCGTGATCAACGCCGGCGATGGCCCGCATGAGCACCCCACGCAGGGCCTGCTCGACATCTTCTCGATCCGCGAACGACGCGGCGATCTGGCGGGGGTCACGGTCGGGCTCGTGGGCGACATCGCCCACAGCCGCACCGCGAGATCGAATCTCTGGGGCCTGATGAAGCTTGGGGCGAAAGTGATCCTCTGTGGCCCCCCCACGCTCGTCTCGCAGCGTTGGCGCGAACTGGGGGTCGAGGTGTCGCACGATCTTGACGCGATCGTGCCCCGCTGCGACGTGCTCAACCTGCTGCGGATCCAGTTCGAACGGCAAAACACCCGGCCTTTTCCGTCGGTTCGCGAATATGCCCACCTCTACGCGATGACGAAGGAGCGGCTCAAGCGGGCGAAGAAGGATCTCCTCATCCTCGCTCCGGGGCCGATCAATCGTGGTGTGGAAGTGACGGCCGACGTGGCCGATTGCCCGCAGTCCCTCATCCTCGACCAGGTGACCAATGGCCTGGCCGTGAGGATGGGAGTTTTGTGGCTCACGTGCGGGCCACGCACGCCCGCCGCCGCAGCGGCCGCCACGCAGCCGACAGGGAGGATCGTCTGATGGGCACGCTTCTGATTCGCGGCGGTCGCGTGGTCGATCCCTCGCAGGGAATCGACCGCATCGACGACGTGCTCGTCCGCGACGGGCTCGTCGTGGCGATCGGCCACGCCGATACGCAGCCGCTCGGCAAAGCCGACGACACGATCGATGCCACCGGGCTGGTGGTCACTCCGGGCCTGATCGACATGCACGTGCACCTCCGCGAGCCCGGTCGCGAGGAGGACGAGACGATCGAGACCGGCACCCGCGCGGCGATCGCCGGCGGATTCACGAGCGTCGCCTGCATCCCCAACACGGAGCCGCCGATCGACTCGCAGTCGACTGTCGAATTCATCCACCAGAAGGCGGCCCGCGCCGACACCTGCAACGTCTTCGTGGTCGGCTGCGTGAGCCGCAACCGCGAGGGCAAGGAGCTCGCCGACATCGGTCAGCTCGTCGAGGCGGGCGCCGTGGCATTCAGCGACGATGGCGCACCGGTCTACGACGCCGAGCTGATGCGGCGGGCGTTCGAATACTGCCGGATGTTCGACAAGGCGATCCTGGCCCACGAGGAGGTGCTCGAGCTCTCCCGCGGAGGCGTGATGCACGAGGGCCTGGTGTCACTGGTGCTCGGCCTGACCGGCATGCCGTCCGCGGCCGAGGACGTGATGATCGGCCGCGACATCGCCCTGGCTGAAACCACCGGCGGCCGGCTCCACGTGATGCACGTCTCGACCGCCGGCGGCGTGGATCTCATCCGGGCGGCCAAGAAACGCGGCGCCCGCGTGACCGCCGAGGCGTGCCCACACCATTTCACGCTCACCGACGAGAGCCTGCGAGGCTTCGACTCCAACCACAAGATGAGCCCGCCTTTGCGGACCGCCGCCGACGTCGAGGCGATCATCGCCGGCATCGTCGATGGCACGATCGATTGCATCGCCACCGACCACGCCCCGCACGCCCGCGAGAAGAAGATGCTCGAGATCGACCGGGCGCCCTTCGGCATCCTCGGGCTCGAGACGGCCGTGGGGCTTTGTGTGACGCGGCTCCTGGCCACCGGCCGCATCGGCTGGCCGCGGCTCGTCGAGGCGATGAGCACGCTGCCGGCGCGGATCCTCGGGGTGAACCGGGGTACGCTGCGGCCCGGCGCCGTCGCCGACATCACGCTCATCGACCCCGACCTTTCCTGGCAAGTGGACGTGCGGCAGTTTCAGTCGAAGAGCGTCAATTCGCCGTTCGACCGCTGGACGCTCAAGGGCAGGGCGGTGGCCACGATCGTGGGCGGCCGTGTGAAGTATCGGCTCGGCCACTGACCGCCCTCTTTGCGAGCGACGGGCGATGACTGTCATCATCGACGGCTACAACCTGCTGCATGCGTCGGGCGTCTTTGGCAAGGAGCGCGGGCCTCGCGGCTTCGAGCAATCGCGGCTGGCGCTCCTCGACATGCTCGCCGACCGGCTCGGCGCCGAGGCGGCGAAGACGATCGTCGTCTTCGATGCCGCGCGGGCACCGGACGGCCTGCCCGGCCGAACCACGCATCGGGGCATCCGCGTGTGGTTCGCGCGGGAATATCCCGATGCCGATTCGCTGATCGAGGAGCTCGTCGACGACGACCATGCGCCTTCGAGCCTGGTCGTGGTGTCGAGCGATCGGCGGCTGCAGGTGGCGGCCAGGCGGAAGCGTGCCGAGGCAAAAGGCTGCGAGGAATGGCTGGCGGAGTTGCGGGCGAACAACCGTTCGCGGGCCGACCAGGATGCCAAGCCCGCGGAGCCCGGGCCGCACGACGTGGAGGCCTGGAAGCGGTATTTCGGTTTGTAGACCGCTTGCTCCGCAAGCGGTCTACTTTGCAAGCGGTTTACGACGGTTTCGCCCAGCGGGCGAGCTTGCGGTCGAGCGTCGACCGCTCGATGCCGAGGATCGCCGCCGCTTTCGTCTTGTTGCCGCCGACGGCCTCGAGCGTGGCCATCACATGCCGCCGCTCCATGTCGTCGAGCGTCTCGGGCACGAACGGCCCAGGCTTCTCGCCCGCCTTCCGGCCGGTCTCACCCGGCGACGAGAGGTGGCTGAGCGCGAGCTCGTGCACGTCGACCGCCTCGTCGAGCGAGAGAACGACCGCCCGCTCGATGCAGTTTCGCAGTTCGCGAATATTGCCCGGCCAGTGGTATGACAAGAGTGCGTCGAGCGCCTGCGGCGTGAAGTCGCGGACCTTGCGTCCCGTTTCCATCGCAAAGCGATGAAGGAAGTGCCGGGCGAGCGGCTCGATGTCCTCGGGCCGTTTTCGCAGGGGCGGCACGAGGATCTCCACGACCTTCAGCCGGAAGTAGAGGTCGCGGCGGAATTCGCCGGCGGAGACCGCCTCTTCGAGGTTGCGGTTGGTGGCCGCGACCACGCGCACGTCGACCTGCACCCGGTTGCTGCCGCCGACCCGTTCGAAGGGATGCCCCTCCAAGACCCGCAGGAATTTCGCCTGGATCGCCGGGCTCATTTCGCCGATTTCGTCGAGCATGAGCGTGCCCTTGTGGGCCGCCTCGAACTTGCCGGCCTTGCGTTCGGTGGCGCCGGTGAAGGCGCCTTTCTCGTGGCCGAAGAGCTCGCTCTCGAGCAGCGTCTCGGAGAGCGCGGCGCAATTCATGCAGACGAATGGTCCGCGACTGCGATCACTCGATTCGTGGATCGCGCGGGCGACGAGCTCCTTGCCGGAGCCGCTTTCGCCGCGCACCAGCACGGTCGCCTTCGTGCCCGCGACCCGGGCGATCTGATCCTTGATCGCGACGAGCACGGCGCTCCCACCGACCATCTGCGACTCCTCGCCGAGCCGCCGCTTGAGCCGTTCCATTTCGTCGGCGGTGCTGGCGAGCCGTGTCGAAAGCGCCTCGCGGGCCGAGAGATTTTCCACGGCGACGCCGAGGGCGTCGCAGGCGGCCATCACGAACTCGAGGTCGTCGGGCGTCGCCTCGCGGCCGTCGGCCTCAACCTCGAGATGCACGACGCCGACCGGCCGCCCGCCTGCCCGCACCGGTGCGGAGATGCAGGCAAGCTTCCTCGCCGTCGTGGGATGCGACGAACAGGAGAGCACGGCCTCGTTGGTGCCGAGGACGGTGGCGATCATGCCGGGGGGAAGTGCGGCGGCTGGCGATGAGGCCGGAAAGATCGCCGCCGTCGCGAGCGATTCCGGTGCGATCCGCTCGGCCTTGTCGGTGAGCCGCGCCGGGCCGTTCGCGGGCAGAATAGCGATGCCTCGCGCCGCACCGGCGCCCTGCACCGCCGATTCGAGCGCGAGCAAAGCCATCGCCTGCACGTCGGCGGCGCGGCCGAGCGCGAATGAAAGCCGGCAGAGTTCGGCCACGGCCTGACCGAGCCGTGGCACGATCTCCCGTGTCTCGCGGATGTCTTCGAGCAGGCGGCTCTGCGTCCGGCGGTGCGTGATCGACGCATGCCAGTCGCCGGATTCGGCATGAAGTTCGTTGGTCGAGGTGCCGCCCAATTCGCCGCTGCCGGGATCGCTCGGTGGATCCCCTTGGCGGAAAATGATTTCGGTGCGGCCGATCGAAATCGTGTCGCCGGAGGCGAGCAGGTGGTCTCCCTCGAGCGGCTGCCGGTCGAGCAGGGTGCCGTTGCGGCTCTGCAGGTCGCGAACCGACCAGCCGGCAGGAGCCTGGAAGATCTCGGCATGAAACCGGCTCGCTCGCTCGTCATGGATCACGATTGCGTTCGTCGGCGCACGGCCGAGTGTCGGCCGCTCGCCATCCACGAGGTGAATGACGCTGCGGCCGATGACGGGATCGTGGATCACGATGTAGGCGGGGGAATGCACGACAGAGAGACTCTTTCCCTGCATCATGCCCTAGAGTCGGCCGAAAAACCATGGTTTTAGGCCGCCAATCGGGTTTGCCGCGAAAAGGCCGGCCGATCTACCATGCTGGTGAAGGTTCCGTCCCGTTCACCCGCCACGCCCCGCCATCGTCGAGCCAATCCATGAGTTCCCCTGACCTTTCCATCGATCGTTCCTCCCGTGGCTTCTTCGGCCTCAGGACCCTCGTGCTCGCGGTCGCCGCTCTTGCCGCTGGCCTTGCGAGCCACCGCCCGGCGCATGCACAGATGGGTATGCGGATGGGAGCCGCCGTCGGCGGCATCTCCGTCGACGCCCAGGGCATCGTGCGCAATCTCGATCCGAACATCGCCGCCGATCTCGCCGCCGAGCGGCGCGATGCCGTCAAGGAATTGCGGCTCGGCAAGCCGGGCGGCCTGCGACGGGTTTCGCTCGCGCGACTCGTCGCCGCGGTCGATGCGTTCGCGGCGTCGGGCAAGGCCCTGCCGCCGGAGGTGCTCTTCCTGGGAGGCCTCGAAAGGATCACGCATGTGTTCGTCGATCCCGATGGGCATGACATCATCCTCGCCGGCCCGGCCGACACCGCAGCGGTCGATGCGGCCGGCAACGTCGTCGGCGCCGCAAGCGGCCGGCCGCTGCTGCAACTCGAGGACTTCGTGGTCGCCCTGCGGGCCATCGATGGCGCGCGGCAGGGGGGCATCCGCTGCTCGATCGATCCGACGCCGGAAGGCGTTGCAAAACTCCAGCAATATCTTCGCAGCCTGAAGACCATCGGCGATCCAGATGTCACGCTCCGCTCGATGGAGGAGTCGCTCGGGCAGCAGCGGGTGACCGTGGGCGGCGTGCCGGCCGGCAGCCGGTTTGCCCGCGTGCTCGTGGCGGCCGACTACCGGATGAAGCGAATCGGCATGGGGCTCGAGCCTTCGGGCGTGCCCGGCCTGCCGAGCTATCTTTCGATGGTGCCGCCCGGCTCGAGCACCGGCGCAACGCTGCCCCGGTTCTGGCTCGAGGCCACCTACGAGCCGATCGTCCGTGATGCCGACGAGCTTGCCTGGCGGATCAACGGTCGGGGAATGAAGTGCCTCACGGAGAACGATGTTCTCGCCAAGGATGGTGGTCAAAACGTGATCGAGCGGGGCAAGGCTCCCGCCGACAAGGTCGCCGAGAAGTGGTGCGCCGCGATGACCAGCCACTACGACGCGCTCGCCGCCCGGCAGCCGGTATTTGCCGAACTCGTCAACTGCATCGATCTCGCGGTGGTAGCCGCGCTGATCCATGGCCGACAGCTCGACAAGCGGGCGGGGCTCGACCTGGGCCCGCTCATGGATGAGAAGACATTGGCCGTTCCGGTCTACGACGTCGCAGCCTCTACGTCGACCGTGGCCAGCGGCGTCAAGAAGGGCGGCCGCTGGGTGGTGAGCGCCTCCGGCGGCGTGCAGGTTCAGCCCTGGGAATTCGCCGGGCAGACGGTCGAATCAGCCGACGACATTGGCCGATCCGCCGCCCTCGCCTCGCGGCCCGCCGACAACTGGTGGTGGGACTGACCGCGGGCAGGCCCACGCGATCTCGTCGAGCGGCTCCGCCGCCCGCGGGAAATACCGGTCGATCCAGCCGCGATCGGCGAGCTGCTCGCAGGTGTCTTCGCCCATGACAGGCGGCGGCACGCTTTTGGCCAACAGAAGCCCGCTGCCCTGCGACGCGGCGACACGTGCCGCGATCGAATCGCTCGTGACATCCCAGCCGACGGGCAGCCGCTCGAGCCGGTTTTCACGCCCGAGCCATGCCGGCACGTCGAGCACTGCGGGCTCACGTGCGGACTGGCTGGCCGGCTCCGCCACGAGTGGCAGGCCGAGGAGCCGCGCCACGAGCCAGCCGGTCGCCCCCATCACGTCGATGGCGGCGCGATGCATCCGCTCCGACGGTAGCGGCCGCTTGGCGTCGCTCGATCGGAGGCTCTCGACCACGCCGCCGCCGCCGACGATGAGCAGGCAGCCGCGATCGGCAGTCGCTTCTTGAACAAGGTCGCCTACCAGCCGGGGCCAATCGATCCGTCCAAGGAGACTGCCCCCCACCTTGATCACGAGCGGAGCAGAAGCCGTTGTGCCGCGGGAACACCTGCGGATCGCGCCATGCTGCCAGGATGCGCTCGGGGAGGTCGCGTTCATGCGATCAGCCCCCGGGCAACAAGCGCGAGGGCGTGCGCCGGCGCGGCGCGGGCAGGGCCCGGCCCGATGCGCTCGGGGAGCAACACGACCGGGAGGTGCCAGCCCAGCCGATCGAGCGCGCGACGCGCGAGGCATTCGCCGTGGCCGCTGAGCACCACGCTCGTGACCATAGCTCCCGATGTCGCGATCACGCGGGCGACCGCGCGGGCAACGAGCCGCGCCTGCGCCTCCGCGCACCACTCGGCGGCCGCCTGCGCATCGGCGTCCGAAAAATCCTCGGGATCGGCCAGCAGCATCCGGGCGAGCCTCACGCGGGCATGGTGCCGCGTCGCCGGAGCCCCGTCGGCCGTGTCGGTGCAATCGGGATCTTCGGGGATTCCATCGAGCAGAAGCCAGACATCACGCGAGTCGGCAAACCGTTCCGCCGCAACCGTCCGTCGCGGGTGGCCCGCGACGCTCGGCCAGGGCAACGACCGCACGATCGCGGCGACCGGGGTGCGTTCGACCCCCGTGTAGACCAGTTCGCCTGACGCCATCCGCCCGACGTCGTCGAGGGCGAGGGGCGCGAGGCGGCCGTTCTCGAGCATGATGATGTCGGTCGTGGTCGATCCCACGTCGATCACGAGCGACCGGGCGGTCGGCGCATGGGCCGCGGCGAGGCGGGCCATCGCGTGCCAGTTGGAAGCGGCGGCCAGGAGCGGGCGGGCACGCGTTGCCGCGGGCGTTGCGAGCGTGCCATCGACAAGATAGATGCCGAGATCGGCGGGCGGGCTGACTGCGGTGGCGGCGAACGCGAGCGCATCGACGATCCGTTCGACGCCGACCTGCCGCGATGGAAAACAGTCGGCGATTTCGCCCGTCATCGTCGCGACGATCCGCCGCGGGCATCGTGGTCTGGCAATGCGGGCAAGTGCGGCGGGCAGGTCCGCCGGATGCCGCCACAATGCAAAAGGCTCGGCGCGTGTCCAGCCGAGGCCGTCGGCCGCCTTGATGTTTGCGCCGCCGACGTCGAATGCAAGCACCGCGGCGCTTTGTTCACGCAGATCCATCGCTCACCCGCTCGCCTGCGGCCAGTGCGAGCATCGTGCGCACGATGCTCGTGCCGGACCGTGCGGCGAGCGCGACGAACGACGTCGTCAGCCGCGGATTCACCTCGAGCACACGGTCGGCGCGACCATCGTCGCGGACCCCGAGGATCATGTCGACTCCCACCCATCCCGAGGCACCGTGGCCACCGGCGGCCCGGTCAACGGCGGCGACGGCCCGTCGCGCCAGGCCCTCTGCCCGCCGGGCGAGCCCCGGATCGGCGAGGAGATCGCTCCCCGTATACCGCGGGGCGTCGCCCGTCGTGAATCGCTGCCGCATCGGCGGCAGCACGATGACTTCCTCCGGGCCACACACACACGACACGCCGACCGGCGTGCCGGCGACGAAGGCCTCGAGCCGAGCGGACTTTGCCGCCGGAGCGACGTTCGAATCGCGCACGATCTGCACGCCGTCGCAGCCGACGCTCGCGCGATCCTTGCGGACGGCCGGCATGCGGAAGCCGACCGGCACAGGTTCGCCCGGCGCGAGCGTCCGTCCCGCCGGCACCGGCACCCCCGCCACCGCGAGAGCGTTTACCGTTGCCTGCTTGTCGGCTGCGATGTCGATAAAGGCCGCCGACGGCGCGAGCACCCGCGCACCGGCGGCCCGCGCAGCCGCCACGCGGGATGCGAGGATCCCATCCGTCTCGGGCGCCACGATCACCGTCCAATCATGCGCGCGCGCCGCGGCCACGAGTGACTCGACCTCCCTTCCGGCCGGCACCTCGCGCTCGAGAACCCCCCGCGGAAGAGCCACAGGACGCTCGGGATCGGCGAGCACCGTGACATCGAGCGCCGCATCCTTCGCCGCATCCGCGGCGAGCGCCTCGAGCATCGCCCGCCCCTCGGCGACGATGTTTGGCAAACACTCGCCCGGTGCGGCACCGGCAAGCCCCCCGGAGCAGCACCACTCATACAAAAGAACTCGCATGGTCCGACTGTTCCTCACGCGCGGATGCTGAACGCCGAAATCGGCGGAAGCTCGACGAGCATTGGAGCTTTCGCTCACACAAGGAAAAGCACCGCGAGTGTCGCAGTTGCGAAAGATCCACGCGAGGAGACTTCTGCCGTTTCGGCGGCAATGCGGGTCGCTTCAAGCCGCCCCAAGAGGTCACCTCGAGAGCCGCTAAAAAATCCCCAGATGATCCCTCGCCGCCTCGGTCATCCGGTCGGGAGTCCATGGCGGGTCCATCACGATCCGCACCTCGACTGCCGACACGTCGGCGTGCGCCGCGAGCACCCGCTTCGTGTCGCCGATCAACTGCGGGCCGGCGGGGCAGGCGGGGCTCGTCATCGTCATGTCGACCGAGATCTTCTGCTTGCCAGGGACGTCGTCAGCGGGCGTGAGCGTGACGCCGTAGACGAGGCCGAGATCGACGATATTCACGAAGAGCTCCGGGTCCTTCACGTCCTTGAGCATCTCGCGAATCGAGTCTTCAGAGAGCGGGCCTGATTTCGTCGCGGCGGGGGCCGCCGCCTCGTGCGATGAGGATGCGTCGCTCGTCGCCGCCGCGGGGCTTGCCGGGGTGGCCGTCGGCGCCGCGGTGGCCGTGGCGTGGGCCGCCGGGCCGTCGGCGGTGGCATCGGCCCGCAGCCGCACCCACACGCCATTGCCCTCGACCTTCACGTCATGCGCCCGCGTCGCCCGTACGGCGGGCATCGTGAGCGCGGCACCGGTGCGGATGTCGAACTTCGCCCCGTGCCGCGGGCAGGAGATCTTGTGGTCGCGAAGCTCGCCGTCGGCCAGCGGGCCGCCGTCGTGCGTGCAGACGTCGTCGATGGCATAGAACCGCCCCTCGACGTGGAAGACCGCGACCATCTCCCCATCGACCTCCACGAGCGTCTTGCCCGGGTCGGGAATCTCGGTCACGTCGGCAACGCGAATGAAGTCTGCCATGGTGCTCACGACACCCGCCGGATGCGGCTGCCGATCGCGCGGGCGAGCGCATCGCGGACGGGCTCGATCGTGATCCGATCAAAGACCTGCTGGAAGAATCCGGCCACCACGAGCCGGGCCGCCTCGTCGGCCGTGAGCCCGCGGGCCTGGGCATAGAAGATCTGCTCGGCATCGACGCGGCCGCTGGTGGCGCCGTGCGTGCACCGCACGTCGTCGGCCTCGATCTCGAGGCCGGGGATCGAGTCGGCCCGCGATTCGTTCGAGAGCATGAGATTATCGTTGCGCTGGTAGCCGTCGGTCTTCTGGGCGGCCTTGTCGACCTTGATCATGCCGCGCCAGACGAGCCGTGAGCGATCCTGCAGGGCGCCCTTGTAGAGCAGGTCGCTCTTGCAGGAGGGGGCCTCATGGTGCTGGAGCGTATTGTAGACGAGATGCTGGCGGCCTTCGGTGAACATCACGCCGTTGACCTGGGCATCGGCATGGCGGCCGGCCAGGGCCACGTCTTGGGCCACCTGCGAGAGCCGGCTGCCGAGGGCGCCGAGCGTCCATTGGAGCCGGCCGTTTTCGTGCACGACCGCCTTCTGCCGGGCGAAGTGCCAGACGCCGGTGTTCCAGTTTTGGAGATTGACCATCCGCAGAAACGCCCCGCGGCCGACGACGATCTCGGTGCCGCCGCAGTGGAAGCCACCGGCGGCGCTTGCCGCCGCGCCGCCGCCTGCAGTTTCAGTCAGCAACGTGGCTTCGGCGCCCTCGCCGAGCACGACGAGCACGTGCGAGGTGTCGACGCCGCCTTCGCCGATCGCCGCCATCACGTGGAGCGGATCGGCGATCTTCACGCCGGCGGGCACGTAGAGAATCGCGCTGGCCCGGTGGAAGGCGGCGTGCAACGCCGCGAAATAGTCGCTCTTGGAATCGATGACGGAAAACCAGTGGGGCTTGATCGCGTCGCCATGCTCCGCGAGCAGCGTTTCGGCCGCGCCAAACAGGACGCCCCGCTTGGCGAGCGAGGGATCGAGTTCCTCGCGAACCACGTGCCCGTCGAGCGACACGATCCGACCCACGAGCGATGTTCCTGCCGTCAGCAGGCCTTCTGCCACCGTGCTGCCGGCAGCCGGCTTCGGCCGCAGCCCCCAGGCCTTCGGTTTGAAGAGCCGTAGGTCGGTCCGCATCCAGTTTTCGCTGCGACGATCGGGCAGCCCGAGCGATGAAAAAGCCTCGAGCGCAGCCCGCCGATGGTCCGCCACCCAGGAGGGCAGCGGGTGGGCGGCGATGATCTGCTCGAGGGCCTCGCGGTCGAATCCGCCGGTCTTCACCTCGGGGGCGATGGCTGTGGTCATGGTGCGTGTGCCGGGCGGATCAGCCCACCGATCCTTCCATCTGCAGCTGGATCAGCTTGTTCATCTCGACGGCGTATTCCATCGGGAGTTCCTTCACGAGCGGCTCGATGAACCCGCCGACGATCATCGTGCTCGCCTCGGCCTCGGAGAGCCCACGGCTCATCAGATAGAAGAGCTGCTCCTCGCCGATCTTCGAGACGCTCGCCTCATGGCCGACGGAGACATCCTGCTCCTCGATCTCGATGTAGGGGTAGGTGTCGCTGCGGCTTTTGTCGTCGAGGATGAGCGCGTCGCAGACGACGCTCGACTTGCTCTTCTTCGCGCCCGGCTCCACCTTCACGAGGCCGCGGTAGCTGGCCCGGCCGCCATTCTTCGAGATGCTCTTGGAGACGATCCGGCCGCTCGTGTGGGGCGCGGCATGGACGATCTTCGCGCCGGCGTCCTGGTGCTGGCCGGCGGAGGCGAACGCGATCGAGAGAATCTCGCCGCGGGCCCCCGGCTCCATCAGGTAGACCGCCGGATACTTCATCGTCAGTTGGCTGCCGAGGTTGCCGTCGATCCACTCCATCAGCGCGCCCTCGTAGGCCATGGCCCGCTTCGTCACGAGGTTGTAGATGTTGTTGGCCCAATTTTGGATCGTCGTGTAGCGGCAGCGGCCGTGCTTCTTGACCACGATCTCGACGACGGCCGAATGGAGGCTCTCGGTGGAATACATCGGGGCCGTGCAGCCCTCGACGTAGTGCACCTGGGCCCCCTCGTCGATGATGATGAGCGTGCGCTCGAACTGGCCCATGCTCTCCGCATTGATGCGAAAGTAGGCCTGCAGGGGGAATTCGATCTTCACGCCCTTTGGCACGTAGATGAACGAGCCCCCCGACCAGACGGCTGAGTTCAAGGCCGCGAACTTGTTGTCGGTCGGCGGAATGACGGTGCCGAAGTATTCCCGCAGCAGATCGGAGTGCTCACGGACCGCGGTGTCGGTGTCGGTGAAGATGACGCCCTTCTTGGCGAGGTCTTCCTGCAGCGAGCCATAGACGACCTCGCTCTCGAACTGCGCCTTCACGCCGGCCAGAAACTTCCGCTCGGCCTCGGGGATGCCGAGCCGGTCGAACGTCTGCTTGATCGAGTCGGGCACTTCGTCCCAGGTCTTGCCCTGCTTGTCGGTGGGCTTGAGGTAGTAGTAGATGTCTTGGAAATCGATGCCGAGACGGCCGCCCCACGACGGCATCGGCTTCGACTCGAAGATCTCGAGCGACTTCAGCCGAAAGTCGCGCATCCAATCCGGCTCCTTCTTCATCTCCGAGATCTGCGTGACGATCTCGGCGTCGATTCCCTTGCGGGCCTTGAAGACGGCGGGCGCATCGGTGCGGAAGTCGTACTTGTTGATCTCGCCGATGACGGTCGAGGATTCGTCGATTCCCGTGGCCATGGTGCTGCCTCCTGGATTGGGTGTGTGTGCGATCGTCAGACCGGGGCGGCCTCGGGATAGGCGGACCGAATCCGCTCGTAGCCCTTCTTGTGGAGTTCGGCGGCCAGTTCGGGGCCGCCCGATTCCACGATCCGTCCGCCGAGCATGACGTGGGTCTTCAGCGGGATGTTGTGTTCGAGAAGCTGCTCGTGGTGCGTGATGATGAGGATGCCCATCTCTGCGCCGCCCCGAGCGCCTTCGCCGCCGATCTTGGCGATCGACTGGCTGGCCAGACGGACGGCGTCGGCATCGAGGCCGCTATCGGTCTCGTCGAGAATCGCAAACTTCGGCCGCAGCATCGCGAGCTGGAGGATTTCCGCCCGCTTCATCTCGCCACCCGAAAAGCCGTCGTTGACGTAGCGGCGGGCGAATTCGGGATCCATCGAGAGCTCGGACATCTTCTTCTTGAGTTCGTCGCGAAATTCCCGCATCGGCATGAGCTCTTCCCCTTCCTTGCGGTCGGGGTTGCGGACGTTCGTCACCGAATGCCGGAGGAAATCGGCCACGCGGACGCCGGGGATCGACATCGGCCGCTGGAAGGCGAGGAAGATGCCGGCGCGAGCCCGCTCGTCGGGCTCCATGGCGAGAATGTCGTGCCGCTTGCCGTCGGCGTCGACCAGCTCGATCGATCCCGACGTGATCTCGTAGGACGGATGCCCCATGATCGCGTAACCGAGCGTGCTCTTGCCCGACCCGTTGGGCCCCATGAGCGCGTGCACTTCGCCGCGGCCGATCGTGAGATCGACCCCCTTCAAGATCTCCTGGCCTTCGACGGCCACGTGGAGATCCTTGATGATGAGCTTTTCGACGGCGTGCTGCGGTGCGGTCATGGATTGTTCCCTCAGGCCTGAACCTTCTGGTGATCGAACACGAGCCCGCCCTCGCTCACGGGCGAGACGACGTAGCCGGAGTGGTGGGGCACGGGGAGTTCGTCGTCGATCTTGCCGACGCCGTCCTTCCGCTTCGCGATCCGCTGCCCCTGGATCTTGTCCTGAATCCGCATCAGGCCCTCGAGCAGGCTTTCCGGACGCGGCGGGCAGCCGGGCACGTAGACGTCGACGGGCACGACGAGATCGACGCCCTTGACGACGTGATAGCCCCACTTGAAATACGGGCCACCGCCGGTCGTGCAGGCGCCCATCGCGATCACGTACTTCGGATCGGGCATCAGGTTGTAGAGCCGACGCACGCGGCTGGCCATTTTGTAGGTGACCGTGCCGGCCACGATCATCAGGTCGGCCTGACGGGGAGTCGCGCGGAAGGCACCGGCGCCGAAGCGATCCATGTCGTAGCGGCTCGCGCCGGCGGCCATCATCTCGATCGCGCAACACGCCAGGCCGAACGTCATCGGCCAGATGCTCGACTGGCGGGCCCAGTTGATCGCCTGCTCGACGGTCGTGAGGACCATGTTTTCCTCGAAGCGGCCTTCGATCCAAGGCTTCGAGGGGGCAAGGGGTTGGGTCATCGGCTGGCTCCGTTTCTTTCTTCTTGTTGTGTCAACTGAGGCATCAACCGCACGGCATTCGATGCTTCAACAGGGGTATTTGCAAGCCCCTGACCGGTGGCGGTGAATTTGCAGCAGGCCGCTCCGTCGAGCCGACATTCGGAGAGCTGGACGGAGGAGCCGACCAGCTCCTGCAGCATGATCCGCTCCGCTGCACAGATGCCGCGATCCTGTTCGGCAAGCTCGGGGTAGGGGCAGGCATAGGCGGTGAGGACCGGCAGGCCGCCTTCCGCGTCGCCCGGCTGAACGTCACAGGAAAGCCGCCGTTCGCGGAGCAGGTGCGCCACGCTCTCGAGCCGTTCGGCCGCCGTGTCGCCGGTCATTCGGTCGCGATACATGCCCGCCATTGCGGAGCCCACGCGAGCGATCAGCCCCTGGCGGATCGCGGGATCTCGGACCTGACGGATTTCGCGCCACAGCACGAGCGAAAGGTCCCGGAAATTGTCGCCACTGGTCCGACGCCCCTTCTCGGTGAGGCTGTAGACGTGGGCGGGGCGGCCGCGGCCAGAGCGTCGCGATTGCCCATGAGCGGCATGAGCGGCGCTTGAAGCCACGGTTTCGCGACAGATGATGCCCTGACGCATGAGCCGATCGAGCCGCTGGCGGATGGCGGTGGCCGTCACGCCCAGCGCCTCGGCCATATGGCCAATGCCAAGCGACGCCTCGACCCTCAATAGCTCGATCAGGGCAGCGTCGGAGGAACGACCGTCGGTATGGGGGGCGGAATGGCTCATGACACCCAATTTATATGGGGTGTCGGAATAATGACAAGGTTCCTTGCGAAAAATGTCAAAGAGCCTGATTTTCGTGCTCTGGAACTGGCTCGCCGACTGCGCGGCCGGGGAAGCTTGTCCGCATGATCTCGAGGAATTCCTCCCGCGAGAGCACGCGCGACACCTTGCCGCGGAAGTCGCGGGCGCCCGGCAGGCCTTGGGCGTAGGTGCAGGCGAATTTTCGCATCAAGAGCGTGCCCCGCTCGACGCCGAAGCGTTGGCAGACCAGATCGTAGTGGTGGAGCACGAGTTCGTATTGCTCGTCGAGCGATGGATCGGGTGGCATGGGCTCGCCCCGAAGCAAAGCCGCCACCTGCGCGAAAATCCACGGCCGCGAGAGCGCCTCCCGCGCGATCATCACGCCATCGACGCCCGATTCGCGGAGCCGCCTCACCGCCGTCTCGGCCGAGTCGATGTCGCCATTGCCCACGACCGGCAGCCGCGACACGCTGCGCTTCACCGCGGCGATTGCATCCCAGTCGGCGCTGCCCGAAAAAAACTGCGCGGCCACGCGGCCATGCACGGTGAGGCACGAGGCGCCCGCCTCCTCGATCCGCTGGGCCACCTCGACCGCCGTGCGGCAGCTTTCCGCGCAGCCCAGCCGGATCTTCGCCGACACCGGCACGCCATCGCACGCCTCCACCACGCGTCGCACGATCATGCCGACGCGCTCGGGATCGCGGAGCAGCCACGAGCCGCTGTGGGACTTCACGGTCACCTGCCGAACGGGGCAGCCGAAATTGAGATCGACCACGCTCACCCGGAAGTCCTTCGCCAATCGGCGGCCCACTTGCGCGAGATTGTCGGGGTCGTTGTCCCACATCTGCACGGCGAGCGGCCGCGGCTCCTCGCGCACGCCCCAGAGCCGGTCGGGATGTTCGCCGCGATTCGTCTCGAGCCAGGTGGCGCTGCGGGCCGCGATCATCTCGGTGGCCAGCAGGCCCGCGCCGCCAAACTCCCGCACCACCTGCCGGTAGGCGTAGTTCGTGTAGCCGGCCATCGGCGCCTGCAGCACCGGCGGATCGACGACGACCGATCCGATCGTGAGCGGCGAGACCGCCGGGAGCTGTTCATTCGTGGCGGTGGCGATCATGGCGCGGCGACGGGGGCCACCGGGGCGGGGACGATGGGAACGAAACCGGCGGGAGGCGCGTTGGACGGGGGCACAGGCTGTGCGGACGCAGAGACCGCCGGCGCGACCAGCCCGGCCGGCTGGACGGGAGCCAGCGGCTGCCAGGGCGTCGGCCTGCCGATGAGCATCGCGGCGAACTGGTCGTCCGGCAGCGAGAGGTCGGCCACGGCCATCACGTATTCGGCGATGTCACTGTTATACGCCTTGCATGCCCGCGCAAACTCCCGCTCGCGGGCGACGAGCGTCTCGTGCGCGGCAACAACCGCCTCGATCGGCCGCTCCCCCTTGGCGTGGTCTGCCTCGGCCATCCGAAACGCCTCCTCGGCAGCGGTCGCCGCGACGGCGGATTGCGCGAGCGCCTCGTGGCGCGAGGGCAGCATGCGGTTGATGGCACGGGTGCGGCCCGTGGCGGGCCGCGCGGCGAAGATCGCGTCGAAGTGCGTCTGGTACGGCATGGTGAGCGGCCGATCGACGGGCCAGGGCAGCGGCTCGCCAATCGGCAGCCGCACGAGATCCAGGAGCTCCTGCTGCGCGGCGGCGAGTTCCGCGCGGGCGGTGGCGAGTTCGGCGCGGGCGGCGGCCGTCGCCGCATCGAGCACCGCGCGATCATGTGGCGCCGCCCCCGGCGCGACCATCTCCAGCCGCTCGACGGCCGCGGCGGCGAAGTGCACCTGCCCGAAGACAGCCGAGACCTTCCAGTAGGCCTG
>Ga0209990_10000686_pt1 | contig 32727 bp, 20 predicted proteins | sample NOAtaG_6_FD_187304 | JGI IMG/M metagenome (GOLD analysis project Ga0209990, IMG submission 187304) | Freshwater lake microbial communities from Lake Erie, under a cyanobacterial bloom - NOAA_Erie_Diel5S_2200h metaG (SPAdes) (version 2) | ecosystem: Environmental > Aquatic > Freshwater > Lake ...
TTTCGGGGTGGCTGGAAAATGGATGTGGGCCATTTTGGTGACCGCATGGCGTACCGATTCATCAGTTCCACCCCGCGTGACGTCCCCCCCGTGGATGTGGGCGATGGGAATATTCAAGAACAAGGCCGAAATGACTGCCGCCAATATTTCCGTCCTATCCCCCAATACCACCACGCAATCGGGCCTTATCCTGTCAAAAACCTCTGTGAATCCTTGAATCCCCATTGAAACAGACAAGGCCATGCCCTTACCTGAATCGCCTTCCACCGTCATGGGCACCTGTGCATTTACCTCAAATCCATCGGCTAGAATTTCATCGATGCTGTGACCGAATTGCCGCTCGAGGTGCATGCCGGCGACCACGATTTCCAAATTCAAATTGGGGTGCTCTTGAATGGCCATCATCACCGGCTTCAAAAGCCCATATTCCGCCCGGGTTCCGGTGACCACGCAAATATTTCGCTTGGAAGGTGAAGGTGCCTGATTCATCCTTCAAATATAAGGAATCCCTTTGCCTAGCCGTAAACGGTCCGTGCGCACTATCCATTCAACTTCAGTTTAAGTTCCTTCAAACGAGTTGTAGGGTTGCGGACAAATCAGGTTCTTCACTTGTTGATTCTGAAAACAAAATTTATATTTGGTGTCAGGGTGACACTAACAAAACACCCAGATGCAGGTTAAAGGAAATTGATGTACAAACAGTAAAGTCATGAAAAAATCGTTACTCGTCTTGTTGGTTGCATTTGTGTGCTCGTTGAATCTTTCAGCACAGGTAGTCCATATCCGTTTGGATTTGTACCAACATGGCAACAATGCCAACAACATCACTGGCTGCATTTTGGAGCCCAATGACCCTAACTACAAAATGTACATCCACTCGGGAGTTTGTTCGGCTACCACGCCTGGCGTACCAGCCCCAGTAGACTGCCAAAATCCAACTTATGTGTGGGAACACGTAGTGGGTGATTGGGGCTTGGACAACGGCCACGGATTGATGACCAAAACTTCGGATAGCATTTGGGAAATCGACATTGATTTGGCTACCTTTTACAGCAATCCCACCACCATCAGCCAAGGGGGCCAAGGTGCCTCGGGACCTTCAACGGTGAAGCCCCAAGGTGCCACTGCCTACAGCATGGGCTTTGTTTTCCGCAATCAGGATGGCAGTATCGGTGGTATCACCGGCGGTTGTACTGACTTTTTCATATTCAACCTAAATCAGGGTAATACAACTGTATCGGTTGGATTGCCGGGAAATGATTTGCCGGACAGCAGCTTCAGCGTGACCATCACAACACCCACCAACGTGGATGACTATATTTCTGCATCCTTCAAAACCGTTTTCCCAAACCCCTTCAGTGATAGAATGACCATCACCTACAATCAGCCGGTCGAAAACACCGAGGATGTGGAGTTTGCCATTTATAACACCGTGGGACAGAAAATCAGGACAATCTACCAAGGAGCGGTGGATATGAGAGTTTCCACACTTTATTGGGATGGCCGTACGGACACGGGTGAAGAGGTCGATGGAGGCGTATATTACCTCGTTATTACCGACGGCATCAACAAATCGGTTGAGAAAGTAGTCAAGATATAACCGAGTTTCCTAGGCTCAGGTTAAGTGGGATGAATTCAAAATATTAGAATCTAATTTGGTATGAAAAAGCAACTGCTTACCACCTTCGGTTGTCTGTTGGCGTGGATTTTTGTGCAGGGTCAGGTGGTGACTTACACGCCTCAATTCCCAACCATGACAGACTCCATTGAGATCATATTCAACGCGAGCCAAGGAAACGGCGCCTTGAATGGTGTTGCTCAAGTGTACATGCACACGGGATTGATTTCTGAAAACAGCTGGGACGAATCCGACTGGAAACATCGCATCAACCCTTGGCCAACCGGTGATCCTGATTTGGTGATTGTGGACTCTTTGGTGGACATGACACCCCTAGGAAACAATCTCCACCGCATCAAAATCAAGCCTTCTTCATACTACGGAAGTAACTCCTTGATTGATTACAATGCTTTGGCGTTTGTTTTCCGCAACCAGAACGGCACATTGGCAGGAAAAACGGCAACCAACGGTGACATTTTCATCCCTGTTTTCAAATCTGCCAATTTCGATGCCATGTTTTTCCAGCCCTTGGTAAAGGGCAAAAGGTACGCACTGAATTCATCCGTAAACGTGGAGGTATTGACCAACGCATCCGCCAACATCCGGATTTTTCATGACGGCGTGCAGGTAGCACAAACTGCTTCCAATGGAACAGCCCTTACGACTTCAATCAACGCCAATGCTTTCGGCAAGCACTGGATCAGGTTGGAGGCAACCGCAGGGACTACAACTGTCATCGATTCGGTCTACTACTTGGTAGAACAGCCGGCTGTGGACCAAAACCCGCCATTTGCCTCGCAGAATGGAATCAACTACATCAATAACAGCACGGTATTGCTGCAATTGAATGCACCCAACAAATCGTCGGTGTACGTGATCGGCGACTTCAACAATTGGCAAATCGACCCCAACTACCGGATGACCCGCACATTGGATGGCACAGCCTTTTGGATAGAATTGTCTGGCCTCACTCCTGGTCAGGAGTACCGTTACCAATATCTGGTTGACCAAAAGCTGGTGGTGGCAGACCCTTGGGCTGATAAGTACCTTGACGAATTCAATGACTTTGCCATTTTCACATTCACCTATCCTAATCTAATCGATTATCCCTCGGGATTCACACATGGGATGGTGTCGGTTTTCCAACCCGGTCAAACCCCCTACGTTTGGCAGAACCAGACCTTCAACAGACCCTGGCGACAAGATTTGGTGATCTACGAACTCTTGATTCGTGACTTCCAGCTTCGCCACGATTACCAATCCCTCATGGATTCACTGGACTATTTGGAGCGGTTGGGTGTGAATGTGATTCAACTGATGCCCATCAATGAATTCGACGGTAACCAGAGTTGGGGATATTCACCCGCTTTCCATGCTGCACCTGACAAATACTACGGTCCTAAAAATGACTTGAAACAATTCATTGATGAATGTCACTCCCGTGGAATTGCGGTCGTTTTGGACGTGGTATTCAACCACGCCTTCGGTCAAAACAGCATGGCCCGTTTGTATATGGACGAAAATTCCAACAAACCAACCCCAGACAATCCGTGGTTCAACGATTACGTACCGCACCCTTACGGATTCTACAACGACTTCGACCATTCCAGTTTGGCCACCCAATATGTGGTTGACCGAGTGCTATATTATTGGCTCACGGAATTCAAATTTGATGGTTTCCGATTCGATTTGTCCAAAGGGTTCACTCAAATCAACAGCTACCCGAACAACCTCGGATTATGGGCCAACTATGATCCGGACCGAGTATATTGGCTCAAACGTATTTACAATCAAGTCAGGACCTTTGACAGCGATTGCTACATGATCCTTGAACATTTCGCCGACAACAGCGAGGAACTTGAGCTTTCCAACCACGGCTTTATGATTTGGGGGAATGCACATGGTGCCTATAAACAAGCTGCCTTGGGTTACCAAACGGGTTCGGATTTCCGATGGGCTGTTTCATCCAAAGACCGTGGATGGCCATTCCAAAACCTGGTGGGCTATATGGAAAGTCACGACGAAGAGCGCATCATGTACGAATGCCTCAACTATGGAAACATGAATGTGAACGGACCGGATACCTTGTACAACATCCGCGACCTTTCCACCGCCTTGAAGCGCATTGAATTGATATCTGCCTTCTTTTACACTGTCCCCGGACCGAAAATGCTTTGGCAATTTGGTGAGTTGGGTTACGATTTTTCCATCAATTTCGGCGGCAGGACCAACCCCAAGCCCATCAGGTGGAATTACTACATGGAACCTGAGCGCCAAAGACTCTACAAGGCTACCGCGGCAATGATCAAACTCAAAACCGACAACATTGCTTTCCGCACTTCGACCTACGACCTGGATGTTTGGGGCACGGGCAAACGTATGTGGGTGAGTGATCCCTCCATGAACGTGACGGTGATTGGCAACATTGGCGTAGACTCCCTGAACACCATGATGCCTGGATTCCAACACACGGGACCGTGGTACGACTACATGACCGGTGATACCTTCATCATCAACAATGTCAATGACCCCATCCCGCTTGGGCCGGGAGATTACCATATTTTCACGGATGTCAAACTTCCACCGCCCGATCTGACTGTACCCGTGGGTGTAGAATCACCTACTGATGGCACATGGACCGAAGGAATCGAAAGCATGGCCTACCCCAATCCTTTCAACGAGGAAATCGTGATTCGGTACACCTTGCCTGACAATTTGCCCGTTCAAGTCTGTATTTACGATGCCTTGGGAAGAACAGTGAAGCACTTGGTTGATGAACCCCAAATGTCTGGCCGGCAATTTGTCGTTTGGGACGGTCTGCGCGCCGATGGACAACCTGCAGCCAATGGTTTTTATTACTATGTGGTAACCCAAGGACAGCACAAGTCAAGCAAGCAGATCCTGAAGGCAAACTAAGGTCCTATCCCATTCAACCAAAACCTGCCCAGAGCGATTGCCCTCGGCAGGTTTTGTGTTTTCAGACGTCAGAATCCAAAATTATCGAATCCGTTTTCAATGAGGGCGTTGTAAATGGCTTCATTGAATTTATAAAAACGGGCAGGCTTGTTCACCACATTTTTCTCCTTCAAGTCGGTGGCGGACAAGATATCTAGTTTCTTGATCTTACGTCGAAAATTCCGCTTGTCCAGGGGTTTGTTCAAAATGGCCTCGTACATTTTCTGCAATTGGCTGATCGTGAAATATTCCCCCATCAAGTTGAATCCAATAGGTCGCTGTTGGAGCTCCGACCTGAGTTGTTTGACGGCTTCTGTTAAAATGCGATAGTGATCGAATGCCAAATCTTGGATCTCATCGACAGGATACCAATTCACCGCTTTGGCGAATGAAGATGGACTGGGGTTCAAATCCTTCACGTTGACCAATGAATAATAAGCGATGGTGATGACCCTTGCACCTGGGTCGGCACGGATTGAACGCAGCCAGTCTTGGTCTGTTTTTTTTGAAATCCTGTTGGGCTCACCGAATGCACCGATTTGCTTCAGGTAGATGTCCTTCAATCCAGTCAGTTCTTCCAATACCCGATTCGCTGCCATGTGGAGGTCTTCGTGGTTGAAGATAAGATCCCCTGGCAATGCCAACCGTGCTGCCATGTCCACAAAATCACCCTCACGCTCGATGAGCAAGACCTTGAGTTTATCAAAACTGAATCCAAAAATCACACAGTCAACCGAAACATTGGGATTGAGTTGCTTTGGGTTGTTGGAGTCCATGCAGGCGAAAATAGAATTTACAAGCAATTATAATAAAGTGTGTGAATGACACTAAGTTTTTTCTGATATTTATACAGACTTTGCAGGACTTGGGTTGTGCCCCATCGACACCTTTTCGTGCCCCAATCGGATCGGCAAAACCACTTGAGGTCAACATTGGTTGGACCTCCCGTTGGATGAAGAAGGTCATGGCGGTCTCCATAGAATCCTGAATGACGATTGAGAAGAGGCAATGGGACAACTAGCAGAATTTTTCGGGGAAATTCAGTCGATTACGGAATTTGAACATGGATTGGAATTCTGTTCAGGTCCATTCCATGGAAGCATACAATTTTTTCAATCCAAAGTGGTTCGGGTCAGGTTTTGCCGAGGTTTGCTGACCAAGAATCACTCTTATGCCGTGGTAGCCCAACCTGAAACTAGCAAGGTGGAGCGAATGGAGCTTCCGGGCAGAGTCCTGCTTCAATCATCCGACCTAAAGGTAAGTTTGGACCCAAAGTCAGGCATGATTAGCTTTTTGACTTCGCAGGATCGAGCCATCTGCAATGACGCCATGCCCGTTTCTTGGATCGGTACAGAGGTAACTGCCTACAAGGAACTTCAAGCGGGCGAAGCATTCTTGGGACTTGGTGAAAAAACGGGACCAGTGAACAGAAGGGGCCATGCCTTTGTGAACTGGAATACAGACAAGTTTGCCTATCAGATTGATCAAGACCCACTCTATTTATCGACCCCATTCTACCTCGGCGTCCACAATGGGCTCCTCTATGGGATTTTTCTGGACAATACTCATAAGTCTACCTTCAATTTTGGAGCATCATCCGAACGGTTTTCCTGGTTTTCAGCGGACATGGGAGAGCTGGACTACTATTTCATCCATGGAGAATCAATCGCATCCATATTGGAATCCTACACATGGCTGACTGGAAGGATGAAACTGCCACCCAGATGGGCTTTGGGATTCCAGCAATGCCGATACAGCTATTATCCCGACCATGAGGTGCTTCTGTTGGCGGAAACATTCCGTAAGAAACAAATCCCATGTGATGTGATTTACCTTGACATCCACTACATGGATGCTTACAAGGCATTTACCTTCGACCTTTCAAGGTTTCCCGCGCCCAAGGAGATGATTGCCAAACTCAAAGACCAAGGATTCAAGACCGCTGTAATTCTAGACCCCGGAATCAAAGACGAAACAGGATATTTACCCCACGAAACCGGTAAGGCTGAAGATGTTTTCGTCAAACACCCGGATGGTTTACCCTACGTTGGTGAGGTTTGGCCGGGCCGATGTCATTTCCCCGATTTCACAGCACCCCATACGCGTGAGTGGTGGGGAGATTTGACCCAATATTACACCGATTTGGGGGTCATGGGTTACTGGAACGACATGAATGAACCCGCCGCTTGGGGTCAGTGTCTGCCCAATCACCTTGTTTTTCAATTCGATGGCAATCCCACCACCCATCGTGAAGCACGGAATGTCTACGGAATGCAAATGGCCCGTTCAACCTTCGAAGGAGTATGTCGGCATTTGGAATCCAAGCGTCCATTTGTGTTAACGAGAGCAGGATTTTCGGGAATTCAACGATTTGCGGCGGTTTGGACAGGGGACAATGTGTCCTCCGATGAACATATGATGCTTGGGGTCCGCTTGGTCAATAGCTTGGCGCTAACGGGTATCTCGTTCAGTGGAAACGATGTGGGGGGATTTGTGGGTGAAGCAAGTCCGGCTTTGTACGCCAGGTGGGTGAGTGTGGCAGCATTCCAACCCTTCTTCCGTGCACACAGCATGGCCAACAGTCGGGATGCCGAACCATGGTCCTTTGGGGAAGAAGTTGAGCAAATTGCGCGAAATTACATCGGCCTCCGTTATCAACTTATGCCGTTGATATACAGTCTTTTCCGAAAATCATCCCAATCAGGTTTGCCAGTAGTGGCTCCTCTAGCCTATTTCTGGCCACATCATCCGGAGTCCTACCACCATGACTACCATCACCAATTTCTATTGGGTGAGCACCTGATGATTTGTCCGGTGGAAAGTGGGAAAGAGCATGCCAACGTTTGGTTACCCGAGGGCGATTGGTTTGACTTTTGGACGGGAAAAAAATTGACTGGGGGACAAAATCATGTCTGCCAATGTCCTATTTGGAAGCTGCCTGTATTCGTCAAGGCTGGGGCATTGATACCTTGCCAACCCGTTCAGCAGAATTTGGATTCGCCGATGACCTCATTGAATCTGCATTTCTATGACGGAACGAAGGGTACAACCATGTTTTACGAGGACGATGGAAAGACTTTTGCTTTCGAAGGTGGACAGTTCTCGGAGCGGGAGTTCACTTGGGACGGCAGGAAGCTCCACCTTTCTGCATCGAGTGGGACCTATCCAACCTCCATCCAAAATCTCAGGCTGTATTTTCACGGCCGCTCCCCACTTCAAATATCCATTAACGGCAGCCATTTACCGACCCAAACCGAGACACACCGCTTTTTGCAGCCGATTCGGGGCATTGACACCTTTTTCACGGAGAAGGGCTCAGACCTGCAGGAAGACAACCTAGCTTGGGTGGAAATTCCTTATACCAATCAAGAAATGTCCATCACATGGTGAATCGCTTTGCATCCTTGGGTTTGTTGTGCCTGATGATCATAATGAGTCCGAAGGCCGGCAAGGTTCATGGTCAACCCGCCTCAAAGGAATCCATCAAGGGTTTGGCGAGTGTCATTAGAATGCCTTCCGATGAGGTCATTGTCCCTATTTCCGATTATTATTTACTGGCATCTACCCTGGATTCAATCTCGGCCAGCGCAGGATACGAGGCCTCCTTGAAAGGACCGAACATTCACCTCCGGACGGATGCAAAAACGCCTCCGATTGGGGTTTTGACTTGTTGGAAGAAGGGTAAACGCCATGATATTCCCATTTTGAAATCACACAAACAGCGGGTCCAACTGCAAGTTATTTTCCCAAAGGCCCAAAAGGTTGAAGTAGCGGGAGAGATGACCAATTGGGCGCCCCAATCCTTGAACCAGGAACAAGGAGGAACTTGGATACTCGATCTCCAATTGGCACCCGGCAAATATCAGTACCAAATCATCGTGGATGGCCAATGGCAGTTGGACCCAGAGAATGTGCTTACCGCTCCCAACGGAATTGGCGGCACCAACTCCTTGTTGCAAGTGGGCGAGGAAAAAGCGCCGGCAAAAGGGTTTGTGGAACTTTCCTGCACCAAGGAACGTCTATTTGCCAAATCCATGCGAGGTGCCTCCGAACCCGTGGTATTTTGGGAGAACATGTTGTTGCCGGCACCAACAAAACCCTCCGAAGGGTTCGAAATCCCGGCTTGGTCGCGTCTGATGGCTCGCTCTCATTTGCGGGGATGGTGGAGCGATGAGCTCGGTGGGGTCCATGACTTTCTGATTCCACTTTCAGAGGGGGAACCCATCCAATCCCCGGAGTTGCTCACGCGCCAAGATCCGCACGCCAATGTACTGTATTTCATGTTGGTGGACCGATTCTTGAATGGGAATGCCTCCAACGACGACCCGCTTACTGACCCGGAGGTTCATCCCAAAGCCAATTATCACGGTGGAGACATCCGCGGTATCACCCAAAAGCTCAAGGATGGATATTTCCAACAACTTGGCATCAACACAATCTGGCTGTCCCCTATTACACAAAACCCCCTTCATGCGGAGGTGGAATACCCTGCTCCACACCGGAAGTACTCTGGCTACCATGGATATTGGCCGATTTCAGGCACCCGCATTGACCACCGATTTGGTACTGATGCAGAAATGGATGAAATGGTTCAATTGGCCCATGCGCAGAACATCAATGTGATTCTGGACTACGTTTCCAACCATGTCCACGAAGAGCATCCCATCTACCGAGCACATCCTGAATGGAGTGCAATTCTCGACCTGCCCGACGGCCGCAAAAACATCAGGATTTGGGACGAGCACCGACTCACTACTTGGTTTGACCTATTTCTTCCGGATTTGGATTACAGTCGGCCCGAAGTGGTGGAGACCATGGCTGATTCGGCACTCTACATGCTTCAGCGCTTTGATTTAGACGGATTCCGGCACGATGCGACTAAACATATTCCGGAACATTTTTGGAGAAGGCTCACCTTGAAAATCAAAACGGAGGTGGGTAAACCCATTTTTCAGATTGGGGAAACGTTTGGAACCAGGGAGCTTATTCAGTCCTATGTGGGTTCAGGGATGATGGATGGCCAATTCGACTTCAATTTATACTTCGATTTGCGGCAAGTCCTTGCACAAGAAAATAGCAGTTTCAAGAAATTGGATGAATCCATTCATTCCTCCTTGGCCTACCACGGCACGGTGTCCTTGATGGGTAACATCACTGGCAACCATGACATCCCGAGGTTCATTTCCTACGCTGGAAAGGGCCTAAAATTTGATGAGGATGAAAAGGAAGCGGGGTGGAACCGGCAAATCGAAGTTGAGGACCCCAACGGATACCAAAGGCTGAAACTGTTGACCGCCTTTTTGATGACTACCCCAGGAATCCCGGTGGTTTATTATGGTGATGAAATCGGAATGGCAGGAGCGGGAGACCCTGACAACCGCAGGCCCATGAGATTCGAGGGGTTAACTCCGCAGGAGTTGGATGTCAGAAAAACCACGCAGGACCTCGTGAAACTTCGACGTAACAGCATGTCCCTGATGTATGGGGATTTTCAGACCGTGCACGTATCCGACCATTTGTATGCCTACCGAAGGAGTTACCTCCAAGAATCCACTTTGGTGATATTCAACAAATCGGCCCAATCCGAAACCTTGAAATTGGGAGGAAAATCATATCGGTTGAATCCATACACCTTCAAAATCATTCAATCCAAAAGGCCATGAATGCTATCATTTCACTGCTCATGACACTGGGCACCATCGCGTTAACATCTCCGGGGGAAGTATCTAAGCGCTCGGGTCTGCATGAATTCACCACAGTGGGTGAGCCTGTCAAAAACGTGCCCTCTTGGGCAAAAAATGCCACGATATATGAAGTCAACCTTCGACAATTCAGTCAAGAGGGCACATTTGCACGGTTTCAGAATGACCTGCCACGGTTGAAAAAAATGGGAATCGACATCCTATGGTTCATGCCCATCCACCCCATCGGTGTCAAAAACCGGAAAGGCAAGCAGGGCAGCTATTATTCGGTTCAAGATTACAAAGCGGTGCACCCCGACCATGGGTCCTTGGAGGATTTTAAAAACTTGGTGACTGCTGCCCACAAATTGGGTATGTATGTCATCATCGATTGGGTAGCCAATCATTCTGCTTTCGACAATGTATGGATCGAACAGGGCCATCTGGATTGGTACACACTAGATTCGGCAGGGCAGTTGCAACCTCCGCTCGGTACAGATTGGTGGGATGTAGCCGACCTTAATTACGAAAACAAGGCCATGCGGACCGCGATGATCGATGCGTTGAAGTTCTGGGTGAGGGAATGTGACATTGACGGTTACCGTTGCGACGTAGCAGATTGGGTTCCAGTAGACTTTTGGGAAGAGGCCCGTATTGCCTTGGATTCGGTGAAAGATGTATTCATGCTGGCTGAATCGGAGACAGCCATCCTTCACAACAAGGCCTTCGATATGACTTACGCATGGGAATTCCACTTCATCATGAACGACATTGCGCAGGGTAAAAAATCAGTTCGACACATTCGTGAATACTTGGAGGGTAAAGCCAAGTCCTACCCCCAGAATGCCTACCGCATGCATTTCACATCCAACCACGATGAAAATTCATGGAAAGGAACCGAACAAGAAAGATTGGGTGATGCCGTGAAGACTTTTGCGGTACTTTCAGCTACCATGGAGGGTATGCCCTTGGTTTACAATGGGCAGGAAGCCGGCATGAACAAACGATTGCAGTTTTTTGAAAAGGATGTCATGACCTGGCCCGATTGGAGCATGACCGATTTCTACACTCCCCTCCTGAACCTCAAACATCAAAACCAGGCTCTTTGGAACGGAGAGCTAGGTGCTCCCCTTCAAATTGTCACTGAAGCATCCGATACGTTGGGTTTTGGATTCCATAGGCAAAGGGGGAAGCAAGCTGTTTTTTGCTTGTTCAACTTTTCCCCCTCCAAACGGACCGTGCAATACCGCAACGAAAGCTTTTCGGGCAAATATGTGGAGTTATTCAGCCGTCAAAGGTTGAATAACAAACAAAATAAAGTGGACCTGAATCCTTGGGAATACAGGGTTTATGTCCGGAATCGTTGATTTGACTCAATCCAACTCCAACAACATTTTAAAACATGAGTGCCACAACCTCCAAATCAAAGATGACCTTTTGGCAAATCTGGAACATGAGTTTTGGATTTCTCGGCATACAAATGGGGTTTGCCCTTCAAAATGGAAATGCAAGCCGGATTCTGACCGATTTCGGGGCGGAGGTAGAAAGTTTGTCTTGGTTTTGGTTGGTGGCTCCCCTCACCGGGATGATCGTGCAACCCATCATTGGATATTGGAGCGACAGGACTTGGTCTTCAAGATGGGGCAGAAGGCGTCCATTCTTTTTGGGTGGTTCCATCCTAGCTTGTGTTGCCTTGATGCTATTGCCCAATGCCGACAGATTCACCGGATTGCTACCCGCACTTTTTGTAGGGGCGGGCTTCTTGATTTTGATGGACACCTCTTTCAACATTTCGATGGAGCCTTTCAGGGCTTTGGTGGCAGACAATCTACCGGATAGCCAAAGCACACAAGGCTTTTCAATCCAAACAGCTTTGATTGGACTGGGTGCTGTGGTGGGCTCATTCTTGCCTTGGATTTTGGCAAATTGGTTTGGAGTCCCCAACAACCTCTCAGATGCCAAAGTTCAACCCAACGTCGTTTATTCCTTCTATTTAGGTGCTTTGGTGTTCATGGGTGCCATTCTTTGGACCTTTTTCAATACCAAGGAGTATTCCCCCGAAGAACGGAAAGCCATGGGCATCGAGGAGCCCTCCCGTGAGAAAATGAAATTCTCGATTCCCAAAACAATGTGGCAACTAGGCTCCATCCAGTTTTTTTCGTGGTTTGGACTGTTTTGCATGTGGGTCTACACCACCACAGCCCTTCGTGAACATACTTATGGACTGCCGACCATGGATTCAATCAAGGCCGTGCTGGCATCCAATCCTCAAGACATTGCCGCCCAACAACAACTGAGCCTGAGCGAAAACCTGGGAGACTGGATTGGCATCCTGTTCGGCATCTACAATGGTGTTTCGGCCTTGTTTGCCTTTTTAATGCCATCCATCGCGGCAAAATGGGGCAAAGCAAACACCCACATGATTGCACTTCTTTTGGGTGGATTGGGCTTGGTTTTGACATATTTCATGCCGGACAAATATTGGATGATTCTTCCCATGTTGTGCATCGGGATAGCTTGGGCAAGTATTTTATCCATGCCCTACGCGATTTTGGCAGGTACCCTTCCAGCTCACCAAATGGGCGTATTCATGGGTGTTTTCAATTTCTTCATCACCCTACCCCAAATCGTCAGTGCTCTGGTTTCAGGCCCAATCGTGAAGCACCTCTTCGGTGGGAATGCGGTCTATGCCCTGCTGATGGGAGGTATTTCCATGTTGGTGGCAGCAATCCTGTGCAGACAAGTAAGTGACCGAAGCTGACCCAAGGTTCATTCGCCCTGTTCTGCTTCAGCCCTTTTCAAACCGATTGACTGGAGAAATTCGAAGACCGGCCTCAACCGACACTCAAGGATTCTGTACCATCAAAGAATTGCCTGACATTTCCTCTTGAGGAATTTTAAATAGCAAGGAGGCGTCGTTGTGGGGCACCCCTCCCCTAACCGGTTGCTTCATCCTTCGCAGGTTGTGGTACCGGTCACCCTCGAACATCAATTCCAATCGACGCTCCAAACGGATAAGTTCAAGGAGACTGTCGTTGGTCGAAGGAATGTAAGCCGGATTGCCAGTGCGCAATTGATACAATTCACCATACAAAGTTGCGCTTCGAACTGCATCCCCATTCCCCCCAGAACTTAGATTGGCTTCAGCGGCGGTAAGGAAGCACTCAGCCAAACGCAATACGCACATGTTGATGCCATTCACGGCGTTGGGTTTGTCGTATTTGGCAATGGTGGTATCGCCGAAAAAGTTTCCGTAGAAATATCCGCTGAAATTATTCAGGCGCACATCCCCTGGGTGGAATAACCATTTCGCATTGGAGTCCGGGCCAAATAGTGGGGATCCAAAACGGGTATAGCCCCAGGCGGGATTTCCAGTGCGGTCTTCAGCGAAACTGATAAGTTGGAAAATCTGCTCGGTGGTATTGGTGGTGGTGGCCTGGGTGAAATTGGCGCGCGGCACGGCATCCAGAGTAAACAATCCGCTGCCAATAACCTCCTCAGCCAAGGTAGATGCCTCCTGATTCCTGCCCATGAAGAAATACACCCTCGACAGGTAGGCCTTTACTGCCCACTTGTCGATTTTGTGCCGGTACCAATTCGCATACAAGGCAGATCCGTTGCCCAATGGTTCCAACAAAACCAAAGCAGCCTGGAAGTCTGCAACCACATTTTCATAAACCTCCTCGACCGTATTTCGTGCCTTTTCAAGGCCGTCAGGGCCGGAAAGAGTTGGCTCCGTGCGGTATGGAATACCCAATTGCGTGTTGCCACCCTGTGCCTCCACATCGTAAGGTTGACCCCAAAAACGCACCATCTCGAAATGAATGGCTGCCCTTGCGAACAAAGCAGTGGCTTCATAGATAGCAAAGGTGGTGGCATCGTAATCGGGGTGATCGTTCAAACGCTGTTCACGGATTACCTGAATCACATTGTTGGCACGGTTTATGGCAGAATATCCATCCCTCCACATGCTACGGAGGTCATTGATTTGGGAAGTCATGTTTCGGCTGTAAATTTCCAATGTGCCGAAGGGACTCAATTGGGATTCAAAAACCTGAGTGTCATCGGCCAACAAATCGGCATAAATCACCCGGTTACCACCTAAAACCATCCCATTTTGCATGCCATCGTAGATGCCCTCCACCACATTTGCCAAATCCGCAGGGGTGGTGATTGCAACATCGTTCTGCAAGTAATCTACAGGCTCAATGTCTAGGAACTTCTTACAACCCGAAAAAAGGATAAGTGCGGTTGAAATAATGTATAGGTAGTTTTTCATGATCAGATTCCCATTTTAACACCCATCAAAAAAATCTTGGCTTGAGGCGTTTGCCAAGACGGACCGGAGAAAGATATATTTTCCTGTTGGCTGTTGGCCGGCACGTTCCTCAATACTTCTGGATCCCATCCCGGATAGCGCGTCCAGGTCCAAAGGTTGAAGCCAGTTGCATACACTTGTACAGACCCTAGCTTGATTCGATTGCAAATTTTGGTCGGTAACTTGTATGAGAGGGTCAATGAGCGAAGCCTTATGAATGAGGCGTCATACAAAAACCGGTCTGAGTTTACAGGGGTGACGTTAGATGTTAGGCTTGGCACCTCATTGGAGGGGTTGGTTTCGGAGTATGCGTCAAGAATTTCCGGACGTTGGGCGAAATTGAATAGCATGCCGATTTGGTTCTTGGCGGGGTCATCATATATGGTGTGGCCCCAAACCGTGTTGAACAAAAAGTTCAACTCAAAGCCTTTATAGCGCAAAGTGTTGCCCAAGCCCGCATAGAATTTCGGCACCGGACTGCCAACAGGCACACGGTTTCCGTAAAAATCAGTGCCTGTGAAACGATTGATGTCATCATCGCTGACCGTAGGTGTACCGTTGTTGTCCACTCCCCAAGCCATGAGGTTGCCATTGGTGTCGTAATACAAGGCCTCCCCTGCCTGGACATTTACAGTGACAGGATTTCCCAAATCATCCAACATCACACTTCCGTCAGAATTGTACCTTGTGAGTTCACCATCCTCCTGTTGGATTCCAGCAAATCGAACCACAAACGATTGCCCGACAGGATAACCCTCTATGACCCGTCCTTCCCCGGGCTGTCCGCTTTCAAATGCATCCGGGGGCAATCCGGCCACGTCCACTACTTTGTTGCGTATGATGGACAAATTAAGATTGGTGCTCCATTCGAAATGCTTGCCTGTGATGTTGTAGCTGTTGAGCATGATTTCCGTGCCCCAATTGTTGACCACACCTGCATTCACCGTCATGGTTGCAAACCCGGAAGATGTGGGCAATTGAATGGGGAGCAACAAGTCGGATGACTGCTTGAAAAAGTATGTGAAACTCCCTGAAATCCGGTTTTCAAACAGTCCAAATTCAGTGGATACATCCAACATACGGGCCTTTTCCCATTTCAAGCTTTCGTTTGCCAAAGTGGAGGGATAAAGCCCCAGGCTTCCTGCATAGCCCAATCCTACCGAATAAAGGCCATACCGCGTGAAATCCCCTATGTTGTCATTGCCCGTGATGCCGTAGCTGCTCCTTAATTTCAGATAATTCAACACCTTCAGATTTTTCATGAAGGCCTCGTCCGAAACAATCCAACCCACGGACAGAGAGGGGAAAAAACCGTAACGATAATCCTCCGAAAACCGTGAAGAGCCATCCGTGCGGGCTGTGAAGCCAAACAAATATTTGTTTTTGAGTTTGTAAGCACCGCGCGCATAGTAGGAAATGATGGCATTGCCGGTTTGATAGGAGTACAACGCTTGGTTGACGGCTTGTTGTGGATTCGTGAATCCCGCATTGGAAAATCCTGAACCATATATGCCAAATCCATTGATTTGTGTTTTTTGCAAATCAGAGCCAGCCACCAAATTCAAGTGGTGGTCCTCTCCGAATGCACGGTCGAAAGTGAAATAATAACTGCTATTCCAATTGAGGATATTGGAAGTCCTTTCCCAAGCATAGGCGTCGGAATTGGCTGCTTCGTTCCGTGCTTGGTATTCATCCTCAGCCAAATCGGTGAAATCCAATCCAAAATTGGAGCGAAACCGCAAATCCGGCAAGATTTTCAACTCTGCGTAAACGTTGGACAATGATCGCAGGCGCTTGGCGACGAAGCTCCGGTTTTCCAAATACCAAAGCGGATTGGATGCCTCGTTGAAATAGCTCCCGTCGGCCTGAAAAACTGGAATGTAGGTCGGAATTTGTTGGGCCCAACCCAATCCCCCATTGTCACCCGTGGCTACCCGGTCATTCAACGAATAGGTTAGCCCTACGTTGGCTCCCAACAATACTTTCGGGTGGGCATTGGTCTCGACGTTCATTCGGCCCGCGACCTTTTGGAAGCTGTTGCCTTTCAAGAAACTCTCCTCGTCACGATAAATTCCGGAAAGGTAGACTTTGGTTTTGTCATTGCCTCCGCTAGCCGAAACGTTTGCTTCTTGGAAAACACCCGTTTGCAGCATTTGCTGAATCCAATCCGACCCTCCAACCGCCGCAAAAGAGTCGGCATCCGCCCTGGAATAAGCCACACCGTCAAACACCCCGATCACATTGGATTTAGACTCAGGTGAACCGGTGTTTTCAATGCTGAACTGGTCACGCAACGCGAGATGTTCCTCTGCCGATAAAAGATCCAAACGATTGGTTTCTTTGACAAGGCCAGTCTTATAATTGAAATCAAATCTCAGTCCGCCCTCACGTCCTTTTTTAGTCGTGATGATGATGACCCCATTTGCACCTCTTGCACCATAAATTGCTGCTGCTGAAGCATCTTTCAACACATCTACCGATTCGATATCGTCGATATTCAAATCTGCCAAACCATTCGTCCCTGCTCCCAACACATTTGCGCTGATGTCTTGGTTCGAAATCGGCACCCCGTCCACGACAATAAGCGGACCGCCGCCAGCCGCGATGGAGTTGGTTCCCCGAATCTGGATTTTGGTTTGTCCGCCACCCGCAACTCCGTTGGCTGCTGTAATTTGCACGCCGGCCGCTTTCCCCTGTAAAGCTTGGTCGAATGTGGGTGTAACAGCGTTTTCCAAATCCTCGGCTTTGACCGTAGATACCGAGCCTGTCAAGTCCCGCTTCAAGGTCGTGCCATATCCAATCATCACCACCTCATCGAGCATGATGCTGGGCAGTTCAATTGCGACCTCCCTCACTTCATTGTCTTTTAAGTCAACCCGCAGTTCCGTTTTTTCAAAACTGAAGGCCGTGATGATGAGGTTGTAGGTTCCGGAACTCAACCCCGAAATGGAAAACTTACCATCATCATCAGTCATGGCACCTTGGATAGTCCCTTCTACAGCCACCGTGGCCAATGGCACCGGAGTGCCATCCATGTCTTTCACAAGCCCCTTGATGCCCGCATTTTGTGCGAAGACACCCGAGACCAAGAGAACGAAACCAATCAGGGTAAAGAATCTCATTTCAATAACGGATTAACTTGTGAATGCTGCGGAGCCCTTGGCTTCCATTCAATTGAAGATATACTGTTTGGGAAGCCAAATCAACCTCAAAAGGTACGACCAAACTCCCCGCTGACGCATCTAAACTTTTAAGGTGAAGCAGGATTCGCCCCGTGACGTCATGGAGCCTGATTTCAAGATTATGTTCGTTTTCCGGGATATTCTCCACCACCAAATTTCCCGCCCCATCGAAAAAGGCAAACGCATCTCCAGTTTTCCCGACGTACACAGCCGCTACCCCCAAAACGGATAGGGTACCCTCACGATCAATTTCCGTGAGTCGATAGTGGTTGAGCCCAACTCTAGGTGACAGATGCAAAGCCCGGTATCGCTGAAGACCCACATGGTTGCCCACGGCGGATTCTTGGATAACAGGCACCCAATTGTTGGATACATCCTGGTGTTCCACCAAAAAATAGTCGGAATTGACTTCTGACAATGTGGACCAATATAACTCTACTTGACCACCCAAATCTTTGCCGGCAAATTCAGCCAATTGGACTGGAAGAGCACTGGTTTCTCCGCCGGTGAAAACCGAAAAACTAGATTGGGTTTGCAATGAAATCTTATTGGTAACATCATCCACAAAACCAAGGAAATTCCACGTCATGCCTCCATCGTTGGACTTGATTTCTTCAATGTTGGTTTCCACGCCGTTGATGTCTGCATCCAAGTATTGGAAGTCAATGTTGTATTGAATGGCTGAAATGTCATTTTGCTCAACCGTCCAGTGCCTTGTCAAGAAGTTTACGATGGCAGGATTCAATGGATGCTTTTCATCCGCAAGCTTCACAGAAACGTAAGGGTTTGAAGAAAACGAAGCGGAGATAACATTCAGCACTACCGGACTGTACTCCACGACACCCGTACGTTCTCCTACTGGAAAAAGGACCGAGGAAGGCCCCCCGATCCGCTTAATCAAGGCGCCAGCGGCGTCTGGCACCACCATGGCCGAAGAGGACGGAGTACCAGAAACGGTTGCATTCAACCCCAGAATCAAATCGTTGGGCCCCAATAGTACCAAGCCCCGAGAAAGACGCAAATCATCTTCGATTTCGATGTCATTGTTAAGGACCACCGAACTTGGATTGTCGATTTGCAAGTAATGGAATACCGATGTACCAGTGAAGTTACCAGTCAAATATTGGGGGGCGGCTCCCGTCAAAGCGACCAAACGGTTGCTCGAGTTGAAAATACCGTTGTTCGTCAAATTTCCGATGATGTACAAATCATCCCCGATGTCTTGGTTCAAATAAAGCGAGCAATTGAGACCCACGTCCAAGCTTCCGGAAAGTCTAACATCGTATTGGAAACCTCCGTTCCCATCGCCGTTGAAAACATTGAATTCTGCCCCCGAACCGAGGCTGAGATTGCCCAAAATCCGCAGAACTCCACCCGATGGAGCAACATGGTTATGCTCCCAGACAAATCTCGAGCCCGCACCGGAGAGGGTAAGGTTCCCCCCAAGTGTTCGGGTGAGGTCATCCCAGAGCCATAGTTGCGTCCCTGCATTGATTTGGAGGTGGTGAGGGGTAACCGCTGCGTTCCATTCCAGGTTGTTCCCGTACAAATTGAAGGTGTTGCCCACGTCAAATACCAAAGTGCTGCCCAAGGCGTAGCTCACAGGATTGTTGGAAATGAAGCCCCCCGACAAAATGGTCAGACTGCCATGGACGGTGGTTTGGGTCCCCGGGTTCAACCCGCCTCTTGTGGTTATGTTGTTGGCTGCGACTTGTCCTGAAATTAAACCACCACCCAAAAAGGATAAGGTTTCGAAGCGCCGCAGGTAGGTCCCATTGTTGGTCAGGAAACCATTGCTCGCAATGCTCAAATTCCTTGAAGAGGCATCGCTTGCTGTGAATACCGCCCCTGCCTCGATGATGATGGAAGAAACCCGGGCATTCATATCCAGGGTGATGGCATCTTGGATTCGAACCGGAACACCACTTGGTGGCACAGCCAAGGCATCCCACATGTTGGGGTCATCCCAAGTTTGGTCACCACCGGGTCTCGTTGTCCAGGCGTCCTGAACCATGTACCCAAAATTTGAACCGCTGTTGTTGTTCAAATTGATGGTATACCAATCCGACTTTGATGCATCGAACACCATACCATCTCCAGAAGTGAAAACATAATAATTCACATTGGTCGACGCCACATTGACCAGGGCCGGAAGTGTTGCCGTGTACTGCTGACCCGAACCCGAATAAGTCATTTCCACTACCGTGGAATTGGTCCATCCATTTGTAGTGTAGCGCAAATAGATACCCTGACCAGCGGGAAGTGGGCCCACACCACTTACATTGGCAGAAACCGTCACCGATTGACTTGGAAACACGACGGACGGGGTTTGCACCACGCCCAGGATAGACCTGACCGTGCCTTGAACCCTGAAGGAGATAAAACGGTTGGATGAAAAGGAGGGTGTTTTGAAAATGTATTGGTCAGTTGTATTTGGACAATTGATGTACCAGGCACCATTGCCACAGTTGTTGTTGTTGGCGATAAACTCCGACTCCAAAGACACCAACTGATCTTCCCCAGGCACACAAAATGCGGATGGGGAAAGTTGAAATCCACCGGAAATGAGGCGAAAATAACGATTGCCCGTTCCGTTTGGGAACGTAGTCAAAATCATAGACCCACCTGCAGAAGGGCTGAAATTATCGACCGTGGACCAGTTATTTGTCCCAAAACCATTTCCAATTTTCCCGTCTTGGGCCATCAGACGGGCCGTTAGGCACGCATAAAAGCACACCAAAATCCAAATCGTCCTCATATCACAAATGATTGTCAAGGCAATTTAATAAAATTCAGATAATGTCACAAGGACACTAAGTATAGAACAGCCTGTCGAATGATTTGTTGCGGCGACTGCTGTTATTTAACCTTAAAATTCGGGATCCAAATGAGGGATTTTGACCCGCGGGACGTATTTTGGTTCATGGTTCGCCTTGATTCCAGCCGATTACTTTGGGGCTGCCTTTTGACTGCGTTTCTCCAACTCCATGGCCAAGACTTCCGTCTCATCAAGCCGGGCTCAAGCTATTTGTTTGGCCATACCAACCATGCCTTGGGCCGTACCCAATTCGACCATGCCATCCGCTTGGACTCGTCGAAGACAATAGGTACGGACACCACCCGATACAACTACCGGATTGCTGAATACCTTGGTCCGGGAGCCTGCTTGTATTCCTATTCCGACACTTCTTGGCTCGGGATTCAATTCTGCGAACAGCCGGGCAACCATTTCATTTTCCAAAACCACCAACAGGACAGTATTTTTTTCCATGCCGACAGCCTCACCGATTGGCACATGATGTCCCTCGCGGGTGGCGGTGAAATAAGGGCTTCCTACCTAGGCACATATTTTTTATCCGTAAATGGCGGCAACCCCGACAGCCTGAGGGTATTTGAATTACAAGCTTTCAACAACCAATCCCAAGCCGTTCCACATGCCTTAAACGGAAAAAGATTCCTTGTTGGCAAGACCCATGGATTGGTCCAAACCCTTTCATTTTGGGACATGCCCGACACGATACCGGGGTTGGGATCGGAACTATTTTTGGAAAACAGTGCCATGACCACGCACCAAGACCTTTGGGACCTTTGGCCGGGAGACAGTCTGCATGTGCGTGAAATCAAATCCAACGTGCAGGAAAGGGTTGAGACTTTTTGGGAATACGCAGTCCTTTCCCGAACCTGGAATGCTTCTCAAGACACGCTCATCCTCCAAATGGCTTATCGAAAAATCCGCCATGATTGGGACTGGACCAACCCCGAGGTAGTGACTTTCCAAGGTGGCACCCTGGTCAAAAGCATCAAAACATCACCCACCGACCAACCCTGGGATCAGTTGCCTTATGCCTGCCCAGACGTGATGGGCGCACAGCTTGCCAACCCGCTTTCAACGGCAGCCATGTACAGGTCCCAAGAGTATGGGGGCAGGATGGTCAAAACGCATCATCAGGCGATTTGGCCCGGCATTTATGATTTTGACACACTGAACGGATGCTTCCCCGAACCCGGTTCGCAAGGATTTTTACCGGTCCGATTGTTTGGTGTTGAAGGGCTTGGGGGCGACTATTACCGCGATACCTTTCCGTTCAGCAGCCACTCCTTGGAGAGATACCCGGTTTGGTTCAGGAAAGGCAATGAATCTTGGGGGACACCTTGGGATTTTGATGACTTGTTGATTGGCCTATCAAATGGAGATGAGGGAAACGACCTGCGCATTTTTCCTCTGCCTTTGGAAGCGGTGGCTTGGGTGGAGCATGCAGCAGAAAAAGAGGAAGCCCGTCTGGAATTTCGCGACATTCAGGGAATCAGGGTCTTGGAGCTGCCTTTGAACAACTCAGGACGGACCTTGTTGCAGAGGGCTGACTTTCCTGGCGCGGGTATTTATTTCTGGAGTTTGACTGAATCAGGAGGCCGCGGGGTTCTGCGGGGCAAGATTTTGGTGAAGTGATTTTGCACCCCCTCAATTCATAGGAGAATCCATAGCCCGATTGAAAACAAAAAAGGCCACAGTCGCCTGCAGCCTTTTGCTCCCCCTCTTGGACTTGAACCAAGGACCTACTGATTAACAGTCAGCCGCTCTAACCAACTGAGCTAAGGAGGAATTTCCATTTCCGAAGAAATCTTCGAATTCGGGAGAGCAAATATAGAGGACGAATCAAGGCAGCGCAAGAAATCAGGGCGAAAAAATTTTATCCATCCCGGAAAATGGCCAACTGAAAAGCCAATTCCTTGATTTTTAGCCTCAAAAAAAATGAGTCACGTCCCAAAATCTGCATTTGATTGCAATCGTGGTAATTGATAACTTGCATGTAAACGTAGTTAAACTAGATTGCTATGAAAAAATACCTTTACCTGATTTGCTTGGTGTTGACTGGACTCATGGTCAAAGCGCAAAGCTGTGCTGACTTGTTCGGGGTGGGCACTTACACCCTCACAGCCGTTTGTTCACCTGGAGGCGTGGCACAATACCCCCTGACCTTTACCCAGATCAACAGCACCTCCTTCACCATTGCCGGTTTTCGGAATGAAAGCACAGGTGTTGTCACCGCAACTTGCTCCGGCACCACCTTCAGCTTTCCGATGACCCAATTGCCATCCGGATTCTATGTGGTCGGAAACGGCACTTGGACCGGCACGGGCCCCACCAACGTCTCCTATGGTGTCTACAACTCCAGCATGGTGAAAGTCGACTCCTGCGCCGGCACTTACACCGCACCCGTTGGCATCACCAATCCGAAGCCTTCTTTCACGGTGAGCATCAGCCCTAACCCGGCTCAGCAGGCTGCCCAAATCGATGTGTTCTCCTCTATGACCGGAACCTCTTACACGTGGAATGTGTACGACATGCAGGGCCGCAGAATCCTCAACGGGAACATGACGAACCAAGGGTCGGCGCAAGTGGACTTGTCCTTGCTGGGCCGCGGCACCTACAAAGTGGTCGTTTCCGACGGCAGCAACATGATAGTGAAATCTTTGGTGAGGCAATAAACATCACCGAGTTGCAGGAAAGCCCGGCTTCAGCTTTGTTGGAGTCGGGCTTTCAGCTTTTCAAACAAATGGATGTGCTGTAGGGCCACAGCCTGCCAAGTGAAACGCGATTGGAATTTGACAAGGGAGTTGCCACTCATTTTTTGGAATTCCTCCGCAGGGCAATCCATCATGTGGAGCATGGCATCCGCCAAAGAACCAGGATTTTGCTTGGCAAAAACGATTCCGTTTTGGCCATCAACCAATTCGGTGGTGGCGCCGACATCGGTCACGACAATAGGCATGCCGTGTGCCATGGCTTCCAATACCACGGTAGGCATGCCCTCAAATAAGGTCGGCAGCAATAAAACATCCGCTTGGTTGTACAGTTCATTCAAACCCTCATCGGGTACAAAACCCATATATTCGACTTCGGGAAAGGCAAATCGGGCCTTCATTTGCTCAAAAAGCGGTCCCTTTCCCACCAAAGAAACCTTGAATTGGCCATCCCGACCCATTTGACGGATGAGTTCCACCGCAGTCAATAAAGTGTCAATCCCTTTGTTGTAGGCAAAACGCCCTGCAAACAAGAAGTGGGTGGTTTCGTTGCGCACTTTGACGAATCCCTCGGGCAGTTCGACTGGGTTGGCTGCATTGGGGAGCACCTCGATTTTACCTTCTTTTCCGGGCAACCTGCTTTTGAGGATGTCGGTGAGCCTGCCGCCCAAGGAAACGGTGAAGGCGGCTCTTCGGAATATGCGATCGAACACCAGCCGGAATGGCCATGTTTTCAGCCTCGTTTTGAAGTCGAGGGTTTGGTAGGGCTCCAAGCCGTGGGGATTCACGATGGTGCGATGTGCCAAATCTTGGATGCCTGCCCACACGCACAATCCTTGGCTGTAAATCAAATGGTCGGGGTGGTCCATGGCTATTCGGTGCACCTCAACGCTGTAGTCGTACAATTCCCACAAATAAGGTTTCTTGCCGGGAAGTGGGGAAAGGGCGATTTCCTCCACGTTTTCACAACCTTCGAACACGCGGATGCCAGGGTGCGGATGAAGGACCGTGATGGACAAGCCTTCATAGCGGGCAAGGGCTTCCACCAGCAGTTTGGAATGGCGTTGCATCCCGCCCACCATGTGGGGGAAAATTCCGTCGGTGCAGAACAGGATTTTCATGATTGGAAAGTTGATGGAAAACAAACCGGATTGACCCACTGCATCCCAAACCGAGAACCCTGTTCACATTCTCCTGAATCAAGTCGCAGATTCATTTGGCTGGGGTTGGAATCGGATGCGCACGAATTGATGGATGCAAACAGCGATCCAAAGCACCAAAACGGGCACGATGGGGAAGAAAAATCGGGCATAGGCTGCGAGCAAGGACGTGCCGAAAAAATAGGTAGCCATCAAGAAAAGGAGGCACCAAATCTCGGTGGGTATCTGTTGGTGGCGCTTCAGGCAAGGCCATAGGAACAACAACCCAAACACCAACAGGAAGCTGTGGGGCAGTACGTATTTGAATACGCCCAAAGAAGGTTTGAGGAACGAAAGTGGGTGGCTGAACAGGATGCGCGTGCAATTCATGGCCCAGTTTTTCAGGAATTTCGTTGGGTGCTCCCGGATGTTTTGGATGGCTTTGCGCTTGAAGGCATCGTCTCTCTCCACCGGTCCGAGGGAGTCCAAGGAAGCAAAGAAAGTAGCATGGTTTTGCATCAAGGAGGGATGTTCTGCCAAGCTTTTCACGTGCCAATCGCCCAACTCGTCTGGGTAAGGGCTGCTCATCCAGTACAGTTGCAGACCACCGGCATTGCCCCAATAAAACGCCTTGCCGCTTACCGCGAAAGTGTAAATCAAATAGGGCAAACAAAATGCCATGGCAAGGACCGAAAACCTGAATCCAGCCTTGATTTTCAGATTCTGACGTTGGATGAGGGAAGCCAAACCGAATGCCAGGATGCAGATCAAAACCACATATCCGAAAATCACTTTGGTGAGCATGAGCCATGCCAACCATGCAGCCGGCTTGAGCATGGCACGCCACGTGAACTTGCTTTCTTTCAATGCCTTGCAAAAAAAGTAAGCCGTGGTGACGCTCAAACAAAAAGCCAAGGCTTCGGTCATGATGTCTCCGAAAGACTCCTCCCAAGGCACGTAATAGAACAGCATGCACAAGGATGCCAACCAAGCGGATTTTCGGGGCAGATAGAGGCACAAAAGATGGAAAAACACCACCATGGCCACATAATAGATACCGGCGTTCACCACCTTGGGCACCCACAACGGGACATCCAAGGCCACCATGGGAGCAAGTAAGGCCGGGTATCCGGGACCACTCCATAAGAAATTGTCGCCTTCCTTGTCGTGGAAGTGCCCATGAAGCAGGTTGGTTGCCAGGCCCCAATAGCGTACCTCGTCGCGCTTCAGTTCGCTGTGGTCGGTGAGTGTGGCTGCCAAGAACATGTACAGGCCCAAAAAGGGCAACATCACGAGCCAAGGGTTTTGGGGCGCTAGCCAATCGAGGAGGCGCTTCATCATGCATGCAAGATAATGTTTTGAGGGCACATCGAAATGCATGCAGGGTTTTCCTGCTCAGGGAAATGTGTTCATCGAGCAAAACAATTACCTTTGGGACATGTCTGCGACAGTGGATTTGTCAATCATCGTGCCCGTGCACAACGAACAGGACAACCTTGCTCCCTTGGTGGACCGGTTGCATGCCGTCGTTTCTGCAATGGGCCTGTCTTACGAAATCCTGTTTGTGAATGACGGCAGTCAAGATGATTCCCTGAACCGCATCCGAGGCCTTGCCAACACCCACGAAACGGTCCGATACTTGGACCTTAGCCGGAATTTTGGTCATCAGATTGCCGTTTCTGCCGGGTTGGACCACTGTCGGGGCGGGGCCGCAGTCATCATCGACGCCGATTTGCAAGATCCACCGGAAGTGATTTCCGAATTGTGGGCCAAATACCGGTCGGGGTATCCGGTGGTGTATGCCAAGCGCAAGACCCGGAAGGGCGAAGGCGTGATGAAAAAATGGACCGCGAAATTGTTTTATCGGTTGCTCAGACGCATCACGCACATCGATATTCCGCTGGATACGGGAGACTTCCGCATCATCGACCGCAAAGTCATCGACGTCCTCAAACGCATGCCGGAGCAGAACAAATTCCTGCGCGGTCAAATCAGTTGGGTCGGGTTCAAACAGACCTTTGTTGAATATGACCGGGCGGAGCGGCACTCAGGAAGGACGAGCTACACTTACAGAAAAATGGTGCGATTTGCCATCGACGGCATCACGGCCTTCTCTGAAGCTCCCTTGAGGCTCATTGCCTACTTAGGTTTCATTGTTTCCGGAATCGCGTTTTTGCTCATCATCTATTCCCTGGTGTCCTATTTCTTTTTGGACAACTATGTGCGTGGATGGGCCTCCCAAATGATTTCCATGCTGTTCATCGGTGGCATACAGCTCATCGGTATCGGCATCATCGGCGAATACGTGGCACGCATCGGAGCCAATGCGCGGCAAAGACCCTTGTATGTGGTGGCAGAAGACAACTTGGAATTGGAAAAGGAGACGGATCATGGCGCATGATGTCAATCCGGACAATCAAACTCCGAATCGGGCTTGGACCCATCCCTCCCTTTCATGACAGGCAATCCCACATCCTGGCCCACCTTTGATTTGGTGCTCCCCTGCTACAATCCCGCCGCAGGGTGGGTCGACCGGGTGCTTGCAGCTTGGAACCGATTGCCAATCCTCATCGGCAAACAACCCGACCGCCTCATCCTCGTGAACGATGGGTCCACCAAAGGCATTGCCAAGGACGACATCCAGCGACTCCGGGCGGGAATCCCGCAATTGCACTACATCGAACACTACCCCAACCGCGGAAAAGGGCATGCCCTCCGTCAAGGTGTGGAAGCCTCCACGGCCGATGTGGTGGTCTACACCGATGTGGACTTCCCCTATTTGGAGGAAAGTTTGGCAGAGGTCGCACTCAAGCTCATGCACGACGAAGCCGACGTGGTGCCTGGTGTACGTCCCGATGCCTATTACGATGGGGTGCCGGCAGACAGGAGAAGGATTTCTAGGATGTTGAGGTGGATGCTCAAACGAATCTTGAAATTGAAAATCACCGACACCCAATGCGGCCTCAAAGGGTTCAATGCAAAAGGACGTGCCGTTTTTTTGCGGACCGGAATTGATCGTTTCTTGTTCGACTTGGAATTCATTTTCCTCGCCTCCAAAACCCCAAACCTGCGCATCGAGCCTGTTCCCGTGACATTGAAACCGGGAATCCAATTTTCACACGTAAGCACCAAGGTCCTGTTGGCGGAGACCGTGAACTTCGGACGAGTTTTTTTGCGTGCCCTCCGTGGAAAATAGGTGCCAGGAATTGCATCTCCTTTTCGTGGATTCTTGCCTAACTTGTGCCCATGAACCCAGCCAGACGGCAGCCCATCAGCTCCATTTTGCTCTTGATTGTGCCCTTGCTTGCGGCCATGATCGGCTTCTTTGGGCCCGTCATTCGGAATCCGGACCAATCCTGCTTCGGACAAGGGGATGATGCCCTCAAAAACTATTACACGCCTTGGTATCATGCCGCTTTTGACAAAGAGTGGATGTGGTTCCGAGGCATGAACTACCCCCATGGCGACCATGTCGTGTTTGCGGACGCCCAACCGCTGATTTCAAACAGCATCAAGGCCTTGGACAGCCTTATGCCTGGGACCTCCAACCACACGGTTGGCATCATGAATATGCTGATGCTCGCCCAAATCCTACTGACCGGATGGTGCTTTTGGAGAATCCTGTTGCTTTTGAGTGTGGAGGCGCATTTTGCTGCAATTGGAGCCGTGGCCATCACCCTGTTGTCTCCTCAAATTTTGCGGTTGAACGGTCATTTCGCCCTCAGTTACGCATTCATTTTGCCCTTGTTGCTGCTATTGCGCTTGAAGGCCCATCGGAATGAAAACATCAAACAGGACCTTTTGCTAGGCTTTTCCCTCTTCATGGCGGCTTGGATACACCCCTATTACCTGATGATCGGAGCCGCCCTGCTTTCGGCTTGGGAAGCGTTTTCTTGGATATTATGGCCCTCCGAATGTCTGCCGAAAATCCGGATTGTGAGATTCTTTTTTCAGGTTTTACTGCCCGGAATCTTGTTTTTTGCCCTCCTGAAATTCACCGACTCCATTTCGGACAGGCCCGCGAATCCAACCGGGATGTCGGAGTACGTGGCCACTTGGCGTAGTGTCTTTTTGCCCATCGCCAATCCGTTTTTGGACAACTTCACGCAGCCCTTGCTGTCGCCTGCCGACAAAAGCTGGGAGGGCATTGGGTATGTGGGCCTTGTAGCCAATTTGGGATTGGTCGTGGTGGGATGCATGTTGTCAATCCGGTTGTGGAAACTCCGAAAGATTGGGTTGAGAAAAGCCATTTCCCGCATTTTCCCGAGTCGAAACATGGAATGGAGCCTCATGGCTTTGGCCGCGGTTGCCCTGTTGTTGTTTTCCATGGGATTTCCGTTTGGTTTCAAACCCGAACTCCTGACCGAGGTTTTTCCGCCCATCAAACAATTCCGGAGTTTGGGTCGATTTACTTGGGTTTTCCATGCGCTTTGGATGCCTTTTTTTGTGGTATTATGCTTTCGGTTACTGAAGGTGCTTGCTAGAAGGCGAAAAGCAATCGCTTGGGGAGTTGGAATGGCCATATGTACCCTGACCATTTCGGAGGGCCTCATGCAATGGCAATCCATCCGATTCAGCACGGGAAGCCAGGCCCCAATGATGGTACAACGCTCAGCCCTCCCATGGCTTGACGAAATCCCGAGAGATTCATACTCCTGCATCGTGGCCCTGCCATGGTTCCATGTTGGCAGCGAAAACCTGATCACCACACAGACGGCCCCCACGGCAATTGCCTTTTCCGCCTCCCTGCGAACTGGCCTACCCCTGCTGAACGTGATGATGAGCCGCACTTCGCTCTCTCAGACTTGGGCCCAATTTCAGTTGGCCACCGAACCAGCCGAACCCTTGGAAATCTTGAAATCCCTCCCCGACAAACGCCCCATGCTAGCCATCCGGCAAGGAATCAGGGATACCTTCGATGGGGCCTATTTCAAATTCGGCATGGGCTCCCCAAACCACCCCAATGAAATCCAAACCTACCCCTTGGACTTATGGTCGGCCCAAAAAGAGCTCTTGAAACCTTACGTTTTGCCAGCCGACAGCCTATTATCACCCGAATTGTTCCGGTTGGATTTTGATGCAGACGGAGATGTGGACGGGATGTGGGGCAGCAAAGGGAAGCGACTGACGAGGAAAGACAATCATTTCTTGTTCCAAGGAAAGTTCCCCCAACTGAAACCCAATCAGTCGGTGGTGGTGAGTTGCTGGGCGAGGCTCAAATCAGACGGGATTCCGATGACCTACTTCGGGTTGGAATTGCATGATGCCCAAGGGAACAATGTGCTTTGGTCCTATCCCACTTTCAACGGATATGTGCGCAGGATTGAAGGAGAATGGGCCCTTGTGGAACGCTTGGTGACACTTCCCGACGCACAACACTCCCTTTCGGTTAACATCACGCGTTGGAGCAGGCTGCCCGCAACCATCGACATCGACGAGCTCAGCATCCGCCTCGCCAATCGGCCTTCACGGCATCAAAAACCGTCCGGCATCATATTGGTCAATAACCGTAAAGCAGGTAATTTGACTCCTAACCTTTCTTCTTTGCCCTGACATGCAGCACTTGAAATCAGCCTTGATTTGGCAGCAGGCGATGAAGTCCCCCTCGAAATGGGCATGGGTAATTGTGGTGCTTGTCTACGCGGGTATCTGCCTCATGTTCCAACCTTGGCACCGCAGCAATTTCATCCGTGAGGACGTGGTGAGTTATTATGCCTACTTGCCCGCAGTTTGGGTTCATCAAGATGTAGGCATGCATTACAGTGCCGGGAATGCCTACTATGGTGACAAAGTATGGGGTGAGGTAAAAAGACCCGGCTTAGGGCCCGTGTCCAAGTACACAATGGGCATGGCTTTTCTTTACACCCCCGGGTTTTTGATGGGCCACCTTCACGCCAAATGGGGTGGGTGGACGGCCGACGGGTACACCATGCCCTATCGGCTTTGGATGCAAATCAACATTTTGGCCTATTTGGCCTTGGGGTTGATTGTATTGAGGAGTTTGCTGCTTGGCCTTGTGGGAGAGTGGGCCACGGCCTTGACATTGCTGGGTTTGGGATTGGCGACCAATCTGTTTTACTACGTGGTGGCGGAGCCGGGAATGCCACACGCCACGCTTTTCATGTTGGTATCTGCCTTCATGTGGTTCACCGTTAGATTTCGCGTGGAGGCAACCTGGTCACATGCCCTGTACTTGGGATTGACGGGGGGATTGATTTGTTTGATTCGACCCAACCATGCGGTGCTTTGGGCTTTGCCTCTTTTATACGGATTCCGGGGCGGCCTATCTTGGCGAGAAGGTTGGAGGTTTTGGTGGGGCAACAAAGGAAAGGTGGCGCTCATGTTGGTGCTTCCAGTCATCCTGTTCATTCCGCAGCTTTTGTATTGGAAGCACAGCACCGGTGAATTCCTGCATTATTCCTACGGAGATGAAGGGTTCTTTTGGCTGCAGCCCAAGATGATGGACCTCCTTTTCAGTTTCAGGAAAGGTTTGTTCCTCTACACCCCGTTGGCCTTGGTGGCATGTGTCGGATTCTTATGGGGAAGGAAGCACACAGCAGGGTGGGGATGGGCAGGTCCGTTGGTTTTGGGCATTACGGCCTATGTTATGGCTGCCTGGTGGTGTTGGTGGTACGGCGGCAGTTTGGGACAACGTGCGTTCATCGATGTCTTCCCCATGTTGGCGGTCGGGTTGGCAGCTTTTTTTGTCCGTTTTGGAGTGGATCGGCAGCCCAGTAGAAGGGTGTGGGCGGGTGCATTGATCGGGCTCCTGTGTGCTTGGAATGGCATTCTGACCCTCCAATACCAACGCGGTGTTTTGCACCACGATGCCATGACGGCACGAGCATTTTTAGGAACTTTGGGAAAATTAAACCCTCCGATCGAACTGGAATCGTGGCTCGACCATCCCGATTACGAAGCGGCCAAACAAAGCAGGTGAAAACCTCATTGGGGAACTGAAAGGGTACTGTCCGGATTGTCAGGTTGAATCCCGATCAGTCACCTTCCTGCATCCCATCATCTCCTACCTTCCCTTCCGATGACAACCAAACCGCCACCGGTCTCGTGTAGGGGATAGCTGCCAAAACAATCATCAGGGTCACCATGATGGGGACGGCCAAAATCATCCCGATTATGCCCCAAATCATCCCCCAAACGGACAAGGAAATCAAAATCACGAGGGGGCTCATGTTCAATCGCTTACCCAACAGACGGGGTTCCACCAAATATCCGATGAGGGCGTGCGAGGTGGCAATGCCAACCAAAACAGCCACGGGTTCGGTCCAACCCTCGAATTGCAACATCGCAAACAAAAAGGGCAAACCCACCGCGGCAAATGAACCAAAGGTCGGGATGAAATTGAACAGGAAAATCAAAAATGCCCAAAACAATGCGAAATCTTGTCCCACCACAGCCATGGCAATGGCACTGAGTACGGCGACCGAAAGATTGGTTGACGTTTTCACGATCACGAATTCACGGACAGACTTGCTGATGTGATCCAAGGTTCGGGTGCTGGCTTGAAGTGCTTCTTCTGTTTGGAATGTGGCTTTCCACTTGGCGGAAAAAGTACCCTGCTCCACCAACAAAAACACCGTGTACAGCACTACCAAGAAGAAATCGCCCGCAAATCCCGAAATGAAACTGCCCAAATTGGAGAAAAAGGGTGTGAGATCGACTCCTTGGATGAAGTCGACCAACATGGGAAGCCTGCTGGGCCCTATCCATTGAATCAATTTTGAAGAAAGCTCCATGAGCCTCATTTGGTAGGCGGGAGCCAGCATCAGCATGTCGAACACACTCCTTTGGATGATTTCGATGGTAAGCCACAGAAATCCCAAAATCAGGAAGGAGGCAACCCACTTTCTCAGGGAAATCGACATCCTCGGACCCATGGAGGGAATTTTACCCAAGAACTCTGCGATTGCATTGATGGAAAACCAAACCACGACCGCGACAGCCAAAGGAATGAGCATCCTTTGTGCCAAAATGAGACAGGCTACCACAACGGCCAAACCCACCGTTAGACCAGCAAACCGGAAAGTGCGCATGATGGAAATTGTGCGAGAAAAATTATTCGCCCTCGAATTCTTCAACGGGACGGCTCAATTCCATATTATGGATTCGAGCGAATTCCTGTTGAGCGGCCTGGAATTCCTCGTCGTAGCGTTTTTCCTTTTCGGTAACGATGGCAACCAATTCGTCCATCCTGGCCAAATCAGCCTCACTCGCCTCGGGCATCAGGGCAATCAGCATCAGCTCCCGGTACTCGTGGTCAATCATGTCCACATAAAACGAATAAAGCCCATAG
>Ga0209990_10000692_pt1 | contig 32578 bp, 27 predicted proteins | sample NOAtaG_6_FD_187304 | JGI IMG/M metagenome (GOLD analysis project Ga0209990, IMG submission 187304) | Freshwater lake microbial communities from Lake Erie, under a cyanobacterial bloom - NOAA_Erie_Diel5S_2200h metaG (SPAdes) (version 2) | ecosystem: Environmental > Aquatic > Freshwater > Lake ...
AGGCCGTGCTTACAGCCGTGTCCACGGCCGAACACCCGGCGGTGATCCTGGGAAGTATCCGGAAACAGCAGCAACAGGAAGCATCTGTGGAACTGGTCGGCTGAGATCTGAATAGCTGAGATCTGAAAATCAGCCACCCCGGTACTGCTGAATCAAAGCCTTCGCCTCGCTGACGGCCTGCTTCTGCTTGTCAGCCTCCTTCGGATCCATCTTCGCAAACTCCAGCATCTTGTCCAAAGCATCCAGCAAATGCTTTGTCTTGCCGCTGGGCGTTCCTGACGACTTGATCGCCGTCGCATAGGCCCCCAGCTCCTTCTCAACGGACATCATCTGCCCTTTGTATGCCACCAGCTGAGTCTTCGGGTTTAATGCCTCAATCGTCTGAATCGCCAGCTCTGTTCTCTTCGCGTATCGGTCGTAATCTGACTTGAACACCTTCATGAGTGGCCCGGAAAACCAGAACAACACCCCGGCAATCACGACTCCCAGAACGGCCCTGGCCGGAGTTCCAAACTCCAGACTCATCCCGCCACCCGAGGATTTCCGGGGTTTCGGCGGAGCTTTGTAGCTCTTCGCGGCAGCCGCGGCCGTCGTGCTCATGGCAGTCACCGGTGCCGCAACCGGGGGAGTCGGGGGAGCAGCTGACGCCACCACCGGTGCTGGAGCACTGGCGGTTTCCGCTGCCCCCGATCCCATGCCGGACAACCCACCACGCCGCGGCGGCTGTGGTTCCTCTTCCGCAAACACTTCATTCAGAATGTCATCGACCGCTGCCGTGTCATCGGGAACCGGCCCACGCCCGGACTTCCGCCGCCCCTTGCCCGCGGACCCGGCAGATTTTCCAGCCGGCTTTTTCTGCTCCGAATCAGCCACGGTCTTCTTTGCCGGTACCTCAGGTACGGCCGCCGCACTCTGTACCTGCGCTGCAAAAATCACCGCCAGTTCACTGTACTCCACCGCCGTTCGCCACGCCCTGTCTCCCTCCGCCTGCACCAGATCAGATGCCAGCAGGCGACCCCCGGCCGCCAGCTGCACCAGTGACTGCAGCGGAATTGGACCCACAGAAACTCCCTGCACCTGGTAACAGTAACCAGCCGGCTTTTTTACTTCCAATACAGCTTCCGGCTCAGTCGCTGCCTCCGGAACTTCCGTTCCGTATGCTGTACGCCTGGCCGTGGGACCACTCTCCTCAAACTCAAACGACAGCTCCGAAAGATCACTGATCACATCGTCATCAGTCCCCTGCAGCTCTTCACAGGACGATGCCGGCCGCCAGTCCGCAGAATCCACCGGACGCACAGGATCAGACTCCGAAATCGTCCCCTCCTGAATCAGCTCTCGCAATGCCTCGGCCGTGACAGGCCCGAATTCCTCACCCAGCAATTGATAGTACCACTGAGACATGGCTGATTCCCGGAGTCACATAGCTGATGGACGTTCAAACCACATTCTGCCCCACGAAATCTTCATATTGCCAGGCATCCGCCGTTCTGCACGACGATTTTTCGAGGAAAAAAATCGAAAATCCGCAGGATCCCGGAATCTCACCTCACTACCTGACACCCTGCACGTGACTCAGACACCCTGAAAATCCATAATCCTCGTGCTCCGTCTATCCCCGGCCCGCAGACCGTATCCCCGCCTGAGCTCGCTCTGACATGAAAACTTCCGCCATCAGACAACCCTCCACACCCACGCAACTCGGCATCAGGCTCCTGCTCTCCGTCTTCCTGTTGCAAACCGCTTCCGCACAGAACAGCCCCGAACCACCACCATCCGACACCGACCGAACAGCCCGCACTGAACTGTTCGATAAACAGGTTCAGCCTCTGCTCGTCAGACATTGCACCCGCTGCCATAACGCAGACAAAATGACATCCGGTATCCGCGTCGATCAGCTCGCCGGCGTTCCTGAAGATCGCCACCTTGCGCTCCTCGCCGATATCCGCCGTCAGATCGACTCAGCAACCATGCCGCCGGAAGACGAACCACCACTCTCCGCAGCAGAACGAACTCAGATCATCAACTGGATCGATCTCAGCCTCCGCGCTGCACGAGACGAGGGAGCTCAGAAAAATGGCGCTATGCGCCGTCTCACCATCGCTCAGTATCGCAACAGCCTCCAGGATCTGCTCGGCATCCAGGAAGACCTCACGGATTCACTCCCGGCAGATGCTGTTTCAAAGGATGGCTTCACCAACAATGCAGCACTGATGACCCTCTCGCCGCTGCAATCAGAAGCATGGTTCGAAATTGCTCAGCGAGCCCTCGATCAGTGCATCGTCGATGAATCCGCCGTACCAGTCATTCAGACCTTCCGCATGGACCTCGGACGAAATATCAACCCCGATCCCTGCCCCGATAACCTGATTCTTGGCGCCAACAGCGAACTGATCCCCTCCAGCGACTTCCTCGTTACAGAACTCGCTCCTCACAAACCATTCCGCTTCCAGCCGTGGCAGATGCAGCGCAGCTTTGACTTCATTGAAGGCTACGTCGGCAACGACACCATTCGCCAGTGGCGTCATTTCGATGGACTCGCTCATTCCGTGTTCGCCTGCGTTCGCGGTAATCCCGGTTACCCCCGCGGCGCTGCATGGGAAACCACTCCCGCCGGACTCCTGCTGCGACCAGCAATCCCCGGATCAGAAATCTTCGGCGAATCCACCACCTACGGCCCCCGCGCCAACTTCAAAATCTCACTACGGGAACTCCCGCAACAGGGCAACTTCCGCATCACCGTCAGTGCCGCCGCTGTCGATGACGGACTGCTCCTGCCACCCGATACACCAATCAGCAGCAGACCAAACTCCCTCAGAATTCCGCTGCAATCCGGAACACCGACAACACTCAGCCTCAACCAATCCGAAATCTGCCAGATCAGCATCATCAGCCCCGCTGCTGCCTCAGGAAACAACCTGCAGCTGCAACTCGGCACACGCGGCTTCTCCACAAAAATCGAAGGCCGCAGAACACTGCCCGAACTGAATGTCATCGGCGATCTGCAGATCAGCCCAATCCTCACCATCCGACTGCCCGCCGGACAAACACCCATCCTCGCCACTCTCGCCCAGCCACAGCACGCCTGCGAACTGCTCGTAACTCCGCTGCCACCGGAACTCCCGGAAGCTGCCAGCTTCCTGAAATTCGAAGCGCGCAGACCATGGCTGGGTATCCATCTCGGACTGCGCCGGGATTGCGGCAGCACCCTCACCCCCGTCGGACTGCCGGTCGAAGTCCGCAGTCACCAGATTCAACAGTACGTTTTCAATGCCGCCATCACCGATTTCCCCGCCCCTTTAGTTGAAAAAAACAATGTGAATTACCTCGCCGGAGTCCGCGAAATCGGCATCCGCAGCGAATTCACAGACGGACGTGAACTGCCCCGACTCAACATTCAGTCCGTTCAGTTCGAAGGCCCGTTCTTTGAAACCTGGCCACCCCCGACACACCGCAGCATCTTCTTCGATTCTCCACTGAAACCCGCCCCCGAAATTCTCGCTGCTCCATTCAGCGAAGCCACGCACGCTCTCGAAATACCCTGGGCAAAACAAATCCTCGCCCGGTTCGCCTCTCAGGCCTGGCGCAGAACTGCCACAGATCAGGAACTGCAGCTGCTGCTGAACGTCTGGGCCTCCGCACGCAAAAACAATACAGACTTCTTCCACAGCATCAGAGACTCACTCCTCGTCGTTCTCACCTCTCCCGCATTCCTCTTCATCATCGAAGACAGCCGTGGCCCTGAACCCGAACCACTCTCCGAACACGAACTCGCAGCCAAACTCGCCTTCTTCCTCTGGAATTCTCCACCCGATCAGCAGCTCACTGCACTCGCCGAAAACGGTGCCCTCCGCCAGCACCTGCACGCCGAAATCGATCGACTGATCGATCACCCGCATTTCTTCAGATTCATCAGTGAATTTACCCCTCAATGGCTCAACCTTGACCGCTTCGATGTGCTCTCCGTCGATGAACGTCGCTTCCCCCACCTCAATCGCACCATCCGCAGCAGACTGCGACTGGAACCCTCCGAAACTGTCGCTTATCTCATCCGTCAGGATCGTCCCGTCACCGAACTGGTACAAGCCGATTACATCCTCGCAGATGATGCCGTGGCCAGTTACTACGGACTGACGGACCTCAGCGAATCCGGATTCGCCTTCACCCCGGTCCCGCACAAAGGCGGCATCGGTGGACTCCTCACCCAGGCCGCTGTACTCGCCGGACTCTCCAACGGACGAGAACCCAACCCGGTCAAACGCGGAGCATGGCTGGCTCGCAGAATCATCGCGGAACCACCAGCTGATCCGCCACCCAATGTCCCCCAGCTGCCGGAATCCGAAAACAGCTCCCTCACACTTCGCCAGAAGCTGGAAGCACACCGCAATCAGCCAGGATGCGTTAAATGCCACTCCGGTATCGACCCGTGGGGACTGCCCTTCGAACAATACGACGCCTCCGGACGCAGACGGACAGATCCCGTAGATGCCGCATCAGCTCTGCCCGACGGAACTGCTGTCGACGGAGTCGACAGCCTGAAACAATACCTCGCCACAGATCGCGCCGATCAGATCACATACAACCTGATCAAACATCTCGCCACCTGGGCCAGCGGACGAACGCTCGCATGGACTGAACTCGAACAACTGCAGGCCTGGTCCCGCCAACTCACTCCCGAACACAGAACCTGCCGCCGCATACTGCATGACCTGATTGACAGCCCACTGTTTCTCACCAAATAATCCGCCCGGTCCAATCGCCCACAGGTCTGCAACCGCACGACAGCGATCACACGTCGCACACTGCGCACCGCACACCACGATTCGCCAGCCATCAGTCCAGCTGAAATTCCACCACAACCGAACGATGATCCGATCCGTTCCCCGGCAAAATCCGCCTGCGCAGATGCCTCAACCCATCCGTATGCAGCACATGATCCAGCACAAGGCCATACAGAAAACCAGGCCGCTGATACCACGTCGGCTCAAGACCACCACCCGCTGTCACACTCCACAGTCCACCGCGATCCTGCAGCCGCCCAAACGTCGGTGACCACGGAGTCACATTCAGGTCGCCCATCACTATCACCGGAAAGCCGCCGGATCCCCGCAGCTCAGACACCCGATCCGCCAGCACATCCAGATGCTCGTTCCGCATACGATGCTGCCACGCATCCATCGGCGGACGAGGATGAGTCGCAATCAACTGCACCCCGCCACCACCCGGCAACTCCAGCACAGCTTCAATCGATGGCACTGACGGCAGTCGATAATTCACAATCGCCGAACTCCGAATCGGCAGCCTCGACAACAGTCCGATTCCGAAATGCCCGGGCTCCCGCTCCTCCCACAGAAAATACGGATACTCCTCGGCAAACTCACCGGACAGGCGAATCCGCAATGCCCTCGTCAGCTCCAGCACAGCGATCACATCTGCATCACAGTCTCGCAGCGACCCCAACACAGACTCCACGTCCGGATTGTCCGCCTGCACATTCGACACACAAACCGTCAGCTCAACTGCAGACGATACCACATCCCCCGAGGGCCCCTCCGCCAACCACGCCGTTCGCAGCCACCACAGATGCCAGCACAGCAGCAGCACGGCACTCAGTCGCCACCGCCCCGAAACCCTCGCAACGCACAACACCAGTACAAAGGGCACCAGCACACACATCTGCTGCACTCGCAGACTCACCAGCAGCTCGGCCACCCACCAGCGTTCGGCAGCCAATCCCGCAAGGGCCACCATCCACATGAACAGCAGCACCACTCGCAGAGCAACAGCGGCTGCACTCATCCGTCTCACTCGTCCCGGTCAGCACCGAAACGCTTCACCTCACGAGAACGACGCTCGCGACGACGAAATGCCTCAAATCCCTCCAGCTCATACTCCGGAAGCACTGTGTTGATCCGCTTCTCGATGTTTGTCAGCTCGCCACCCTGGGCCAGCGTCACAAAAGTCACCGCCCGGCCATTCTGGTCCGAAGACAGTCGCCCCGTACGCCCCACACGGTGCACATAGTCGTCACAGTATTCAGGAATGTCGTAGTTGATAATGTGCGAAATTCCGCTCACGTCAATCCCACGACCCACCACGTCCGTTGCAATCAGCAGCCGCAACTCACCGGCTCGCAGCGCCTTGATCACTCGGTCACGCTTGCTCTGCGGCATATCACCGTGAATACAGGCAATTCGGCTGGACTTCAGTCGACGCGAAAACACATCGTACAGCTTGTCAGCACCACGTTTTGTCCGAGTAAACACAATCACCTGAGATGGTTTTTCGTGAGCCAGAATGCGCAGCAGCAGCGGCAGCTTCCGATCCTCATCCACCGTCGCGTAGAACTGCTCAATCGTGTCCACCACAACACGGTCTTCAGACAGATCCACAGACTCTGGGTCCACCATATACCGCTGAGCCAGCTTCATCACGTCAGGTGGCATCGTCGCCGACAGCAGCAGCGTCTGACGGACTTTCGGGCAGGCCCGCAGGATTCGCTCAATGTCCGGACGAAATCCTATGTCCAGCATTCGATCCGCTTCATCCAGTACCGCGATGAACAACTCCTCCAGACGCAGATGACCACGCTTCATCAGGTCCTGCACACGCCCCGGAGTCCCAATGACAATCTGAGCCCCGCCGCGGAGATCGTCAATCTGACGACCCATTGGACGACCGCCGACGGCCAACGCAAAATGGAGCGGCATGTTGCCCGCCAGCTTGCGGGATTCCAGATACACCTGCTCACTCAGTTCTCGAGTCGGAGCGAGCACCAGAACCTGCACGACACCCCGCTCGCTGTCCACCTGCTCAAGTGTCGGCAGCATGAATGCCGCCGTTTTACCAGTGCCCGTTCGAGCCTGACCGATGCAGTCACGACCCGTCAGGGCAATCGGAATCAAGGCCACCTGAATCGGGCTGGGATGATCATAACCGATCTTCGCCAGCAGCCTTAAAGTCGGGGCACTCAGCCCAAGCTGGTCAAAAGTTACCGTGTTTTCCGAAGAATCGTCCAAGGTTTTTTCCGAGTCTATGCAGCGTCGGCTTTGCAGGTTTTACTCAGGCTCTGTGCTTACCCCCCCTGAATTTATGCCGAAAACTGCCCCCGGTCAACCTGCACGCCCTCTGCAAACAAACTTGGTACCGTGCGGGAATCCCGCTCAGGCCCCCGTCGGATGCACTCAGCACCACTTCCTGCTCTAATTCCCGCACAACTCACTGCGTCCACCCCGCCGCCGCTCCGACACCCCTGAAACATGAAATTCACCGCAAAAAAAAGCCTGCTGCTGCTCGCCTCCGTCGCCGGTATCGGCCTCCTCACCACATTCCTGCTGCCCGCACAGGCACCAGCCGAGCTGTACAGGTCCGGTCGAGCTGCCGTATTGAAAAAAGACTGGAAATCTGCCACCTCCGCCGCTGACCGGCTGCAACACCTCCCCACATGGAAAGCTCACGCCGCACTCCTCCGCGGATACGTGGCCCGCGGTCGAGGACAACTCAATGAAGCGATCCTGCTGTTCAGCTCCGCCAATCACAACCCCGCCACACGCACCGAAGCCTACTTCCAGGCAGGCTCCATCTGCTACCAGCAGCAGCAATACTCCCAGGCCACGCTCCTCCTCCGACAGGTCCTCGAATGGCAGCCGGATCACACCGATGCACTCCGACTGCTCGCCGCATCATGGTATGACATCGGAGCCATGGAAAAGGCCATCCAGACCCTGCGCGAAGTCTCTCGCCTCGCGCCCGCGGACTACCGCCCCGTCTACATGCAGGCCACCATTCTCCGCGATTTCGAACGCTTCGAAGATGCCGCACTCGCTTTCGCGGAAGCCGCCGAAAAAGCCCCCAACAACTCCACCGTCGCCCTCGAAATCCACGCCGAATGGGGCGATTGCCTCATCCAGCTCAGACGCTGGGAACAGGCACTCGCTGTACTCCAAAAAGCCGGCAACTGGCCCGATGTACTCGCACTCAAGGCTCAGGCCATGTACAGCCTCCGCCGCTTCGATGAAGCCAGCGCACTCGCCAATCAGGCCCTCACCCTCGATCCCACACAACCCGATGCAGCACTCGTCGCCGCAGCCACCAGCGAACGCCGAAATCAGATCGATGCCGGACTGCGGCTCCTCACCAATTGTCTGCAAAAACATCCCTTCGACCTGCGACTGCACAATCGCATGGCAGAATTGCTCGCCACACTCAACCGAACCGCAGAAGCTGAACAGTTCCGCAAACAAGCCGCAGAAATCGCCGCACTGCGAGCACGACTGTCGGCCGCACAGCAGGAACTTGTTCGTGATACCGCCTCCGTCGAAAAACGACTCGAAATCGCCGCCGTCGCCGAACAGCTGGGCGAACTTAAAACCGCGGAACAATGGCTCCGCGCTGCCGCCGGCATGGCCCCCGATCAACAGGCTCCAGCCACCGCACTGCAGCAGTTCCTGCAACGACACCCAACCGCACAAAACACCAGTAACCCCGCTCCAGCCCAAAACTCCGCTGCCACGAACGCCGGCTCAGCTGACTTCTGAACCCCGGAAAACTGCTCCAAACTCTCACACACGCGGAAAACGCACTGTAAACTCGCTGCCCTCGCCCAGTCGACTCCGCACCGTCAGACTCGCCTGCAACGCCTGACACAGATGCTTCACAATCGCCAGACCCAAACCGGATCCCCCGCGCTCCCGCGAACGATCCTTCTCCACTCGATAAAAACGCTCAAAAATCCGACCCAGCAGCTCCTCGGGTATGCCACTGCCAGTGTCCCGCACCACCAGAGTCGGACCGTCCGCACTCGACCGCAGCTCCACAACCACCTCGCCTCCCGCAGGAGTATGCTTGATGGCGTTGTCCACCAAATTGCTCAAAATCGTTCGCACAGCCTGCTCGTCAGCACGCGCCGCCAAAGTCGCTGCACCCTGCTGCATCAACTGCACACCACGATTCTCTGCCACTGCCCGAAACGCATCCACCACGTCGCCAGCCAGATCCCCCAGCTCCAGCTCCTCCACATGCAGGATCTCACTGCCGGATTCCACCCGCGCCAACTGCAGCATCGCCAGGATCAACTGCAGCAGGCGCTCCGCCTGCTCCTCAATCTGACACAGAAAACGACGAGCAACCTCGCCGTCCTCCAATGCACCACTCAACAGCGTCTCAGTACACGCCTGAATCACCGTCAACGGCGTCTTCAGCTCGTGCGATACACCACTCACAAAATCACGCCGCATCGCCTCCAGTTGACGCACCTCAGATACGTCCCGCACCACAATCACCGCACCCGCATGCGGCCCGCGCAGAATCGGAATCACCGTCAGCAAATGATGCGAACTCTCTCGCGAAGCCCGGTACTCCAGAGTCCTCATGCGACCGACCGAAAGCGACTCCTCCACCGTCTCCAGAAATGCCGGAATCCGCACTGCCTCGTACAGCCGATGACCCGCCTGGATTGCCGCTCCAATCGACAGCAGACGACGCGCTCCCGGATTGACAAACACCAGCTTCTGCTCACGATCAATCGCTATCACACCCTCAATCATCGACTCCAGTACCGCCGTCAGCAGATCAACACTCGCACCCGCCTCCCGGCCAGCTCGCTCCAGACTGACAATCCGGTCCTGCAGCTCGTCCTCCAGCTGATACAGCGCCGATGCCACATCACCAACCTCGTCACCACGGTCCGATACGTTCAGCAGCATGTCACCGCGATCGTCACGACGCACGTCCGCATGCAGCTTCCGGGACATCACCTGCAGCGGACTCACAATAGTCCCCGCCACAATTCCCATACACAAGGCACCAATCAGCCACGCCGCCGTCGCAGACTTCAGCAGCAGCACACTCATCTGATGCGAAGCTTCCACCGCTGATGACGACGGTGAGGTCATCACCAGATTCCAGTCAGCACCCAGCATCGAAAATCGCTGACCCGTCGCCAGCACCTCGCCGGTCTCCCAACCTGGCCGCACATACCTCACCGCAGTACCCGTCGCTGCTGTCGTCCTCAGCACGGACGCCAGAACCGCATCACCAAATTCCGACTGCAACCGACCGGCCGGGTCAAACCCCCGGTCATCCGACAGCCAAACCCTGCGACCACCGGTCAGGCCCGCACGAATCCGCAGCACTTCCTCGCCCGCAGATCCGGCATCCTCCGCGTCACACAAACGCTTCGCAGACTCCCGCAAAACCGCCTGCAGCTGCTGCTCATGCAGCGCCACGGCATCCGCGTACAGACGCGTCTGCAGTGCAGCCACCAGTCCGACAATCGCCGGCACCGACAACAGCACGTACAGACCCGCAATCTTCCAGAACAGCTTCGATCGAATCAGGGACAAGCAGAACCCCGGTCGAATTGCAGGAGTGAAAAACAATCCTTACAATACAAATCCAGCACGGATTTCACCGCCATGACAGCAATGCACCCCGCCGACGGCCTCCCTGACACCCGCGCGATCACCGATCTTAAATTCCGGCCCGGCGACTGTCATTGCACATTCAGGCAGTCTTAACAATACCCCGGACGTTCCTGCAGTTTGAAATGACAGGGTAACCTGAAACACCCTGCGAGTCGCAAATTCGGATTCCCAGGGGGAATCTTCTTGACAATCACCGTTTTGCTGATCTCAAATCGCGCCACACACTGCACTCCGCACCATCTAACGCACACCCGACCCCTGCGCAGCACCCGCACCCCACGACTCAATCTCAACCTGCAGCCGCATCCCATCCTCAGGACGCCCTGATCGCTCCAGCACCTCCACCGCATCCATAAGCGCCCGACGACAATGCCACGGGTCCAGCGGTGCCGTCAGTGGCATCCACAGCAGACTCACCGCCGCCCGATCGTCTTCTCTCAGTCGAACCATCGCTCGGCCAATCTGCAACTCCGCCATACCTCGCTCTGCACCTGCAAGCTCCTCAGCACGCCGCTGCCACGACTCCGCCTCCAGTGCCTCCGGACCACCCTGCAGTAACCGCAGACGCCACAACTGCAGCTCCGCCAATACCCCGAAATTACCCCGACCGCTCCGCCGCAATGATCTCAAAGCACCCTCCGCCGGCAGCCGCGTCGATTCATCACACAGCAGCACCGATGCTGCCACCAGCTGCCGCGCCAGCGATTTCGCCTGCAGATCCGCAGCCACCGCACTGACTCCCTGCTCCACACACACTCGCTCGTCCCATACCAGCGGCAGTGCAGCCAGATGCCGCGTCTCCGAGTCCGACTCCAGAATCTCCTCCACCGTCGACAAACACTCCGGACGCTGCCCCGCCGCACGCTGACAAACCGCCAGCTCACCACGAATCTCGCGCTGCGCCCACGGTCGCGACTCACGGGATAATGCCCCACGCAGCTTCGGTATCGCCTCCAGCCACCGACGCCCCCGCGACAAAACCAACCCCGCCTCCCAATCCTCCGATCGCGCAAATCGAATCACCCGCAATTGCGATAATCGCAGCACCTGCACACCACCATCCACACCACGAAACACCACCGAATCACCCGACAGATCCTCCACCAGACCCACCAGCGACCGCGCTCGAACCCCCGCCGACGCACGCAGTTCCACAATGTCCGAAGACCCAGCCGGCAACTGCAGCACCAACTCGTCACCACCCCGCAAGACACCCGCACAACACAGCAACGCTGCCGCACCCGAGAACATTCTCCAGCCCCATGACAGACTTGTACCCATCATTCACTCATCCCCGGCAGCTGACCCACAAAACCACGCCGAAATACACCCGCCGGATCACAATGCCTCACCAGCTCACAAAATCTCCCCAGCTCAGGATAATGCTCCAGCCTCAGCTCACCCTCCGGAAACCACTTGCCCCAGTGCGGACGAGCCCCATAAATCCGCATCAGTGCAGCACCCACAAAACCCGCGAATCGCCAAAACTCAGCACTCTCCCGCTGATAATTGATCAGACTGATCGAATACCAGTCCTCCGAACCACCCGACGACATCGAAATCAACGCATCATCCACACGCACACGCCGCACACAAATCGGATAGTGATGACTCCAGCAACCCTCAATCTCTGAAACATCACCCAGCAAACCCACTCGACGCAGCTGCTCACTGCTCGCTTCAGACAACCGCCACGTTCGATCATCCGCCACACGCAGCAAATCCTCCACCAAAGCCATGGCTGACGGCAAATCCGATCGCCGCACAAACAACTCCTCCTCCACATGCCGAAACAACTCATGCTCCATCACCAGCTGCCGATCACTGCGGTCAATCGGTCGCCAGCTCGTCACCACAGTCCACGGCATCAGCGTTGAGAAAAACAGTCGCACCAGCACCCGACTGCGCAAAAATACCGCCATCAGCAGCACCACCAGATGCAAACCAATGTCCATCATCAGAAACCAATACAACCGATACAACTGATCCGTCAGCCGGCCACCAGGCTCCGCTGTCTCTGCCCGCCGCTGCACATAAAATCGCCACAGATGCGGTACCAGAAAAAACTGCTGCAGCGGAGTCTCCGACTCCATCCGCAGCACCTCCGGCAATGTCCCCGCAGGCACCAGCTGCTCCTGCACCCGATACTGCGGAACAACCGCAAATACCACCTCCGTAATCACACCCATCGCACCCAGAGAACACCGAACCGCCCGCAACTCCTCACCACTGTCAATACAGCGAACCACCACCTCGCTTCCGCCACCATCAAAATGCACCAGTCGCACACGCTGCACATAATGCGACAGACTGTGACGACCGGAACCATGAGTCGCCGTGCTGATCGCACCCGCCACCGTCTGCTCCGTAATCAACCCCACCGACGGCAGCGTCAGACCACGATCATTCAGATATGCCAGTAACCGCGATATCCGACAACCACCGCCCACCGACACCAGCACACGCCCCCCCTCCTCGTACAAACGCACTGCATCCAGATGACGCAGATCCAGCAGCAGCCCGGACGTCCTGATCAGCGGACTCCACGCATGCCTGCTGCCCGCAACTCGCACCCCGTCAGCACGATGCTCCAGCACCAGACGACATACCTCCGCCTCACTCCGCGGAACCGCCAGCCGCCCCGGACGAAATCGCACATTCCCGCCAAAATTCGAAACCTCGCGGCCGCCACGCACACCACCACCGGAATCCAGCGCCATCCAAAACCTCACTTCCCCAACACCCAACACCCAACACCCAACACCCGACACCCGACAACTTTCCCGCGCCGACACGCAAAACACACCCCCAAAACACACCAAAAAACCAAAAACGACCCGGCAAACACCGTTTCAGTGATATACTTTCCCGCAGGTCCCGCGCAGGAGATTCCCCATGATCGCTCAGTTGCTGCCCAAAAACGGCGGAGCACCCATCACTCTGACCGAACCCATCACAGTCGTCGGACGCAGCGCCAAACTCTGCGATCTCGTCCTCGATCACACCAGCATCTCAAAACAGCACTGCATGCTCGTCAAAACCGACGGACTCGTCTACATCCGCGACCTCGGCAGCACAAACGGTACCCGCGTGAATGGACAGCGAGTCATTCGCGGAGCACTGCTGCCCGGAGATATGCTGTCCTTCGCCGGAGTCACCTACAAGGTGCACATGGGCCCCGACGCCCCCAAACGACAACACGCCGACAATCGCACCGACTGGATGCCCTCCGTCCCCGAAACAACGGCATCCCCAACTCAACCCCGAAAACTTTCCGACTCCAGCCAAAGCGACGTCCGCTTCCTCCGTGACTCAGACCTGCTCCTGCCGGACTGAAACGCCCGTTTTCCGCAACTTGACCGAACTGTGCCCCCCGGACCCTGAAATCCCGGCGAAGTTTCGCTAGCATTCAGCCTCCACCCGTACAGCTCTGTGCGCTGCCTGCCTGACAAATTCAGCAATCCCTGAATTCATCGGTTACAGCTATTTGCGGACACCATCTCCATGTCACTGCTCGATCTCCCGCTCATCGTCGCCACCGTCGATGCCACAGCCGCCGCTGCGGCTGATCCCGCTGCCGCTCAACAGGTTGTTGAGCCCATGTTCGTAAAAATTCTCGCGACCACTCTCTTCGCCATCGCCGTCATCCACACCTTCGTCGTCAAAAAATTCGCCCAGTGGGCACACCACTACCCCCAGGGATCGCTGCAGGAAAATCTGCTGCACTTCCTCGCCGAAACAGAAATTGTCTTCGGCCTCTGGGCCTCCGTCATGTTCCTCGCCTATGCTGCTGCCCACCGATCCATCCACCACGCCGTCGAATACATCGAAACACAACTCACCTTCACCGAACCCAAGTTTGTCCTTGTCGTCATGGTCGTGGCCGCCACGCGCCCCGTCGTCCAACTCGCAGAACGTCTGATCCTGTCTGTGGCCCGCCTGCTGCCCCTCAAAGAAAATGTCTCCTTCTACATCGCCACTCTCTCCTTCGGTTCACTGCTCGGTTCCTTCATCACCGAACCCGCAGCCATGACGCTCCTCGCCATGCTCCTGAAACAACGCTACTTCGATCGCGGCATCAGCAGCTCACTTGCCTATGCCACCATCGGACTGCTCTTCGTCAATGTTTCCATCGGCGGCACACTCACACATTTCGCCGCACCACCAGTCCTCATGGTCGCCTCCGAATGGAAATGGGGCCTCTGGCACATGCTCACCAATTTTGGCTGGAGATCCGCTGCCGCCTGCCTCACCTCCACCCTCGTCGTCACCGCTGTCTACTTCAAACAACTCAATAATCTGCAGCCACCCACCGAATCACGGCAGTTCATACCCGCATGGCTGACCGGTGCACACGTCACCTGCCTCGCCGCCGTCGTCTACTTCGCTCACTACCCCGATGTGTTCTTCGGAGTCTTTATGCTGTTCCTCGGACTCGTCACCGCCACCCGCGAATACCAGGAAGCACTCAAACTCAAAGAAGGACTGCTCGTCGGCTTCTTCCTCGCAGGACTCGTCGTCTTCAGCAAACTTCAGGCATGGTGGCTGGAACCACTCATTCAAAACATGAGCAGTTCCATGCTGTACTACGGTGCCACCGCCCTCACAGCCATCACCGACAACGCCGCACTCACACTCCTCGGATCACAGGTGCCAAACCTCAGCGATGACCTCAAATTCGCACTGCTCGCCGGAGCCGTCTCCGGTGGCGGGCTCACCGTCATTGCCAATGCCCCGAATCCCGCCGGAGCAGGTATTCTGCAGTCTTCCGCAGCCTTCGCCGGTGATGGCATCAACCCGGGAAAACTGTTCCTCGGAGCACTCTTCCCAACGGCCGTCGCCATCGCCTTTTTCTGGCTGATCTGAAACCAGTACCGCTCAGGGATCCGACACCACAACCTCACCGGCCAGTCGCACAAACAACCGCTCCAGCAGCAACTGCGGATCTGTGCGACTGCCCCCCTTGATCTCACTGTCAGCTTCCATCAGCAAAGCCAGAATCCGCGAAGCCCGCTCAAATCCCAGACGCTTCAAATACGCCTCGGCTGCACCCACGGAACTCGCAAAGACCCCCGCACGATTCAACGCCACAGACAACTTCTCGCCCTGACGAGCCAGCTCAGTGGCCTCCGCAAACTTTCGAAACGTAAACACCACACCACCAAGAATCTTCGCCGGAGATTCTCCCGCCCGAAACAGCTTCTGCAGGTTCTCCAGTGCCTTACCGGGATGACCGTCCCGCAAAGCATCCAGCATCACCCACGTCGTCTCTGTACGCCAGCCTCCCACCGCTGCAATGACGTCCTCCCGAGCAATCGTGGGGGTGTCGCCAACCAGAGCAGCCAGCTTCGCTATCTCCTGACGCAGCATCGACAAACCATCCCCGGCCATCGCCACGATCAGCGACGCGTTCTCACGATCCAAAGCCTTGCCATACTCCTGCTTCGCAATCTGCTGCATCCAGCGAAGCAACTCCGCTCCCTTCAGCTCGCCACACTCAATGTTCAACCCGTGCTGCTCCACCAGCTTGAACAATCGCTCCGTCTTCTTCCACGCCTTCACATCCAGAATCAGCAGCGAACCCTTCGCCGGCTGAGCCACATACTTCTCCAGCGCCGCACGGTTCTCGGAAACAAACGGATCGGCATCCTCGATCAGCAACACCCGACGGTCGCCAAACATCGACACCGTGCGCAGATCCGTCATCACCGTCTTCAGTTCCGCCTGATCACCCGCCACCCGCGTCAGTGACAATTCAGCCTCTTCACCACTGGCCCCGGGAATCCGCCGCAGAACCTCAGTCCGAAAATACCGCTCCGCTCCGTACATCGCCACGATGGCAACTGCAGGAAACGGCTTGTTGTCAGCAAGGAATTCTAATGCATGCATGTGACAGAGATTACGACCTGATACCCCTGACGTCCAGCCCGCAGCATCCCAGGCGGACTCCCCGCCGGAAGTTCGGAAATCATACCAGCAACTGCTCTATCGCCACCGCACCATGATCCGCCAGCGGAATCGGACGACCAATACTGCTCAGATTTGTCGCAGCAGGGTCCAGACCCAATGCCCGACAGATCGTCGCCATCAGATCAGGAACTCGCACCGGATTCTCCCGCACCTCCATCCCGTCCTCAGATACCGAACCCCACACCTGACCACCCCGAATCCCGCCACCACCCAGCACCGCCGACCAGCTGCCCGGCCAGTGATCACGCCCGGAATTGTCGTTGATCTTCGGAGTCCTCCCGAATTCACCCATCCAGATCACCAGAGTATTCTCGAGCAGACCACGCTGTCGCAAATCCGTCAGCAGCGTCGACCACGCCGGATCCAGCACTCCACACAAATCTCCCACCGCCTTGAAGTTGTCCGCATGAGTATCCCAGCCGGGACCAGCCTCGCCCGCCAAACCACTCAGCGAGACCTCCACAAACGGAACTCCACGCTCCACCAGCCGACGCGCCAGCAAACACCCCTGACCAAACGGATTCCGACCATACGCCTCACGCAGAACCTCGTCCTCCTGCTCCAGCTGAAACGCCTCCACAGACTCCGACCTCATCATCCGCACCGCCCGCTCGTACGACTGCAGATGACTGCGCCCCGGAGCATCCGGACGGTCCGCCAGAAATGACTGCTCCAGTACACCCAGCAATCGCAAACGCTCGTCCACCTGACCGCCACTCAGACGCGCAGCAGGTTTCAGATTCCGCACCTGAAATGACACATCCCCGTCCGCATTCGTGTCCGATGCCACGACCAGCGGAGACCACGCCGGTCCCAGAAATCCCGCAGTAAATGCCGCCGGACTCAATGCCCGAAACGGATTGATACTGATGCACGCCGGCAAATCCGCACCCTCAACCTGCAAAGCCCGACCCACCAGTGAACCCAGTGCCGGATACGTCAATGGCCCCTGCGGCAGATAACCCGTACGCAGGTAGTAGGTCGCCCGAGTATGATCGCCTTCCTTCGTCGTCATCGAACGAATCAACGCCAGATCCTGCATCTGACTCGCCAGCTTCGGCAAATGCTCAGCAATCCTGATCCCCGGAACACTGGTCTCAATCGACTTCGTCGGACCGCCGTTCTCATGACCCGGATGCGGATCAAAGGTCTCCATCTGACTGGGACCTCCCGACATCCACAACAATATGCACGATCGCCCAGGACGCTGACCCGACTGCTGCACCTGCGCCGCCAGACGCGGCAGCCAGCCCGACAGCGATGCCCCCAGCAGCGAAAGACCACTCAGACCAGTCAGACGCCTTCGAGATATCCGCTGCATCGTCATCACACTTCCTCCCAATTCCGCCACACAGCGCCAGGGACACTCAGTGATTCAGCATGAACTCTGAACTGTTCAGCAACGCCCAGAACACATCCGCCAGTGCCACGCCCGCAGCTTCCGACTGCTGTACATACTGCAACATCGCCACTCGCTCTGACTGCAGCGGACGACGACTCAACGCCGCCAAAAACAAAGTCTCCAAACGCTCCTCATCCGTCATCAGCGGAAATTCCACCAGCCCACCCAATGTCTGACTGTTCTCCAGACTGGTTGCAGCATCCACAAACTCTCCGTTCATCATCGCCAGCGCCTGCAGAATTGTGGTCTCCTTTTGCAGCGGCGAATCACCCTCGTCACGGAATAACTCCAGAAAAGTGCCCCGCGGAGTCTCTGCGGAAATCACGAACGGATTGTCCGAACGATACGGCTGATAATAACCCGTCGCCTCCGCCAAACTGTCAAACAACTGCTCCGGAGTCAACCCGCGCACCGAAGCCCTCGCAAAATGCAAAGGATCCGACTGCGAAACATCCGTCTGACGGCTGCTGAGCTGATACACACGAGTCGCTGTTATCGTGCGCACCAGAAACTTCAGATCAAATTCATGGGCCACCAGCTGGTCCGCCAGCAACTGCAAAACCTCAGGATGTGACGCCGGATTGTTCTCCGAAAAATCATCCACCGGATGCACAATCCCCTGACCCATGAACAACGCCCACACACGATTCGCCGCCATCCTCGAAAACCAGGGATTCTTCGCTGAAGTCACCCAGTCCGCCAGAACCTCGCGAGCAGATCGGGGACTGCTCCAGTCCGGCGACTCACCCTCCAAAAACGCCGCCTCCACCGTCTGACCCTTGTCCGGAATCGAAATCGTGCGGCTGTCACGACGCTCACCCGCCGCCGACTGCATCCGCACCGCCTGATCCAGCGGAGTAAAACCTGAATAAAATGCCGCCAAACTCCAGAACTGACCCTGCTTCCAGCGGTCAAACGGATGATCATGACACTGCGCACAGTCCAGTCGCACACCCAGAAATGCACGCGATGTCCCAGCCGCCAGATTCTCCGGTCGCAGCTCCCGAATCGCATAAAATGCCGCCGGACTGCTGGCCGTACGCAGCGCCGGAACACCATCCGCTCCACCAGCATCCACCCGCACCGTCAATAAGTCACGCACCATCCGATCATACGGCACACCGGATGAAAACTGAGTCCACAACCAGGCCTCAAACCCCGGCACCAGCTGACGACTCGACAAATCATTAAACGCCTCAGGAAGCAGCGCGTTCCGCCACAGAATCGTGAAATGACGCACAAAAGCCGGACTGTCCAGCAGCGAATCCACCAGCTCAGATCGCTTGTCAGGTCGATCATCCCCCAGAAACTGACGCACCTCCGACACCGCCGGAATTCGACCCGCCAGATCCAGATACAGACGACGCACAAACTCCTCGTCCGATGACCGCTCCGCAGGCTGCACACCCGCAGACTGCCACGATCGCTCGAATAAACGATCCACCTCCGCTGCCGCCTCCGCAACAGACAGCCGCACAACAGACTGCGGTGGCTGACAGACACAGACACCCATCAACAGCGCTACCAGCTTCAACATCGCCGCCAGCCCCCGGATCCTGTATCCCCGCAGTCGCCAACACACACCATGTCACAACCACTGCTGTCCACAGACCCACCCTCGCCGGATTTTTGTCTGACAAAAACCCCGTCACTCCGCCAGCACAGCGTTGTGATACACCTCCTGCACGTCGTCACACTCGTTCAGCAGGTCCAGAAATTTTTTGAACGTCTGAGCATCCTCGCCGGAAATCTGCTTTGTCGACTGCGGCAGCCAGGTCACCTCAGCCGTCTCCAGCTCCACGCCCGGAAACCCCTCCTGCAAGGCCGTCTTCGCCTTGAAAAACTCAGAGGCCTTCGCGTACAGACTGACCTGACCCTCCTCTACCTCCGCATCGTCCACGTCCACGTCCGCGTTCAACATCACCTCCAGCACCTTGTCACCATCATCACCGGCAAACTGAAACAAGGCCACATGGTCAAACATGTGCGACACAGAACCCGTCGGACCCATTCGCGAACCCGTGCGATTGAAACAGTTCCGCACGTCAGTAATCGTCCGGTTGTTGTTGTCCGTCAGACAGTCCACAATCACCGATGTGCCACCCGGACCAAAACCTTCGTAACGCACCGTCACGAAGTCCTCACCACCCGCCCCCGCAGCCTTCTCAATCGCCCGATCAATCACATGAGCCGGTACCTGCTCACGCTTCGCACGCTCCACCAAATGTCGCAGCGTCGGATTGTTCTCAGGATTCGGTACACCGTTCTTGGCCGCCACATACAACAGCTTGCCATAACGAGAATACAGCTTGGATTTGATGGCAGCCGTCTTGAAGATGGCATGCTTGCGATTTTCAAAGCTTCGTCCCATACCGCCAACCAGTCAGTGTTTATTGGTGAATCAACAGCACGCTGCGCACCGTCGCCGCTCAGATTCTAGCACAATTCCCCCATTTCTTCGCCACCGGAAACCAGCCCCAGCCCCTCCGAATCTTCCAAACAGGGCAGACCACACCCTTTACCCCCGCAAAACCACACCCACTCCACCCCCACCGCCACCCCACCCTCAGCCGCACTCCTCAAGACTCAGACGCAGATCACACGCCACCTCCGCATCACCCTCCCGCAACAATCGCGCCCGCACAGCCGCAATCCCCGGCTCGCCGCCCCGCCGACACAAAGCCCACCCCGCAGCCGCACGCACCAGCCCGGACTCGTCCTCCAGCGCAGACACCAGCTCCCCTTCACCACCCAGCTCAGGCAGATTCCCCAGCACTATCGCCGCATTCCGACGCAACACCTCACAGCCGGTACGCTCCAGCGGAGTCCCCCTGAAAACCTGCAAAAACTCAACCTCACCCATCCGCAGCAATCCCGCCGGATCCACCATCAGCGGCCACGCTCCACGACGATCCCGAAACTCCGACAAACACTCACCCGGCGCAAAACGGTTCCACGGACACACCTCCTGACACACGTCACAGCCAAACAGCCACCCACCCACACCCGCACGCAGCTCCCGCGGTATCCCGCGATCACGCAACTCGATCGTCAGATAACTGATGCACCGCCGCGCATCCAGAACTCCGGACTCCGGAAATGCATCCGTCGGACACTCGTCCAGACACCTCGTACACGAGCCACAGTAACTCCGCTCCTCAGACTCATCACACACCAGCTCAGCATCCGTCAAAATCCCCGCCAAAAAAAACCAGCTTCCAAAACCCCGACTGATCAGCATCGTGTTCCGACCAAACCAGCCCAGACCCGCCAGCCGGCCAAAATCCCGCTCCAGCAGCGGCGCAGAATCCACGACCACTCGCGCTCGACACGAGGGCAGGGCAGCCCGCAGATGCGCCACCAACGGCGCAAGCTGCCGCTTCAACACCCCGTGATAATCCTCACTGCCCCACGCATACCGCGAAATCCTCGCACCACCAGCAGCCGGTCCCGCAGACCCGTCATGGTAATTCATCGCCGCCATCAGCACACTGCGACAGCCAGGCAGCAACGACTCAGGATGCCGCCGCAGCTCCGCTCGCGACGCCATCCACGTCATCTCGCCATGATGCCCCTGCTGCAGCCACTGCAGCAGACCGTGGAAACCCGTCGGAGTCACTGCAGGGGCAATCCCCAGACCCGCAAACCCCTGCTCGCAGGCCAAAACCTTCAGCTCCCGCGATAACGATTCCAATCCACGCATAGTCCACTCAGCCCAGTGAACCCTGCACCTGCTGCAGATGTCGACGACCCGCCACGACCACCTCGTCCGCCGCTATCCGCTGCAGCGGGCTGTACCGAGGATGTCGGCCGTCCCTGAACGGATCATTGCTCCGCGCGTTGTAACAGCAGATAAATGCCCAACGCGGATGCTCACTCTGATTCTGATCGGAACGATGCAGAGTATTCCCGTGGAACAGCACCGCTGATCCCGGCTCCAGCTCCACATGCACCAGCTCCAGACGCTGCAATGCCGCCTCCACACGCTCCATGTCCGCTCCCGTCTGATCACCCCGCTTCAGATGATCAATCCGACCCATCCGCTGCGAACCACGCAGCACCTGCAGACAGCCGTTCTCTCGAGTCGCCCGGTCCACCGCAAACATGCAACTGGCCATGTCCGGAAACAAACACCCGTTGCTGTACCAGTACCCGTAATCCTGATGCCACGTCCAGGCACCACCAACACGCGGCTCCTTCAAAATCATCTTGTGATGATAATGATACACCTCGTCACACAGCAGCTGCTCCATCGCTGATACCAGCGGAGCACACTGCACAATTGCACTGTAAATGCTGTCCGCCGGCAGCTCGTTCTCCACCACCAGCTCCACAGCACCACCCTCGCCGTCCGCTCGCGATGTCCGACGCTGCGCCAGCAGCCGATCCTGCTTCGCTACCTCCCGCAGCAGCGATGTCTCCTCGGAATCCAGCAGACCCTCCACAACCAGATACCCGTCCCGGTCAAAAGCCTCCACCGACTCCAGCGTCAGAAAATCCGCTCGCATCACACCGCTCCGCGAAGAAAATCCAATGCCGACCTGACAGAAATCGTGCCCTCGTAAATCGCCCGACCCGTGATCACACCAATCAAACCAGGCTGCTCACGCGATATCAACCGCAACGCCGCCAAATCCGCCATCGTCGTCACCCCACCCGACGCAATCACCGGTAATCCCATCGCCGCCAGTGTCCGAAAATCCTGCAGAGTCCCCTCATCGATCCCCTGCATCATCCCGTCGTTCGCAATGTTCGTGTAAATCACCGCCGCCAGCGGCAATCCCACAAATCGCCGCGCCAGCTCCAGCGCCGATACCTCAGAAACCGACAGCCAGCCGTCCGTTGCCACCATCGAATTTCGAGCATCCAGACCGAGCGCCAGACAACCCGGAAATTCACCACACATCCCCGCAAACCAGTCAGGCTCACGCAAGGCCTTCGTACCAATGATCACTCGGTCCACACCCGTCTGCTCCAGCGTCATCCGAATCGACTGCTCGTCCCGGATCCCACCCCCCAGCTGACACGGCAGGCCCGTCGCCTCCACAATCCGACGCACCACCTGCTGGTTCACCGGACGGCCCGCTTTGGCCCCGTCAAGATCCACCAGATGCAGACGCTCAGCACCCTCCTGCTGCCACCGACGAGCCATCTCAACGGGGTCGTCCGAAAACACGGTGCTGTCTTCGTAATTCCCCTGCCGCAGACGAACACAGCGGCCTTCCAGAAGATCAATCGCGGGCAGTAACTGCAGCATGGATGATAATGACCTGCTCGGCAGGCAGATTCGAACCGACAGCTTCGACAAACAGCGACAGTCAAAGACCGCCACTGGAACAACCTGCAGAGTACACCGCCGAGTTGTTCCGGTCGAGCCTCTTTCAGGCCGCCTGAGATACGGTTTCCGTCTTGCCATATCCGGCAAGACGACTCAACACACCCAGACGCCTCGTCGCCAGCAACACCATAAACGCCGGCACCATAATCGGACGAATCACAAACGTGTCCAGCACCACACCCGTCGCCAACGCCAGCCCCAATTGATCCATACCCACCAGACTGCCCGCCATCAGCGACGAAAATGTCCCCGCCATGATCACACCACAACTGGAAATAATACTGCCCGTTCGCTCCAGTGCCACCGTGATCCCCTTCAACGGACCATGCACCTTCTGCTCCTCGTCAATTCGAGCCATCAGGAAGATGTTGTAGTCCTCACCCACCGCAATCAAAATCGTGAACAGGAACATCGGAACCTTCCAGTCCAGTCCCGTAAATCCCTGAGGATCCATCGCCCAAAACGCCAGATACGTAAAACCCAGCGTCGCAAAATAACTGTACAGCACCGTAAACATCAGATACGCACAAATCCCCGGCTTCTTCAGCAATGCCCACAGAATCAGATACACTCCCAGCATCACCAAAGCATCAATGCGAATCTGATCGCGGTCCGTCACCGCCTTCAGATCACTGATCTCCGCCGTATTGCCCACAAACCACAAACGAGCCTCCCGCAGACCGTCCGGCAGCTCGTTCCGAATCCGATCTCGCAGCATCCGAAACTCACTGATGCTGCTCCGCGCAAACGGATCGTTCTTCGGAATCAGATTCACTCGAGTAATCGAGTGGTTGTTGGGGCTGACGAAGTACTGACGGGCATGCAGCTTCTGCGCCTGACGCACCGCAATGCTGGGACGAGTCCGAAACTCACGCTGACCACGCGGCGATGACAGCGATCGCACAGAATCCAAACCCAGGTCGCCCTTCTGAGCCACCAGACGCTCCGTAAACTCCCGAATCAAGGTAAACGAAGTACCCTGCATCGTCGTGAAATCCAAACCCTCCGCCTCAATCATCAGCGTTATCGGAGACACCTCGCCGGCAGGGAAGTGCTTCTGCGCCGCCTCAGCCCCATACACACTCGATGCCGTCTTCGGCAGCTCTGACAACAACCCGTAACTCAGATCCCCAAAGAAAATCACACCCGCTGCCGCAAACGGCAGCAACACCGCCAGACTGCCCAGCCACGCAAACCACGGACGACGCTCCAGCAACGAACCCATCCACTGCCAGCCCATCGACAACAGACGCAGATTCTTCAGCCGCGCCAAAACTCCGCGACCCGCCGGAAACGTGTCGGCAGGGCGAGTCATCATCGCAGGCCAAAATGCGTACAAGCGACACAAACGCAGAATCGCCGGCGTCAGTGTCAGGGAAGCCAGCAAACACACTCCCAATCCAAACGTAATCGCCACACCCGCCTGACTGAACTTGCCAAACTCCGCAAAATACATCATCCCAATGCCGCACATCACCGTGCCCGCACTCGCCGTCAACGCCGCACCAATCCGCTGCATCGTCCCCGTGATCGACTCCTCAATCGTCAGTCCGGAATCCAGCTCCTCACGATAACGAGCAATCAGAAACAGACAGTAGTCCACACCGGCACCGTAAACCAGCACCGTCACGTAGGTCTCTATCCCGTTGAACAGTGATACAATTCCCAGCTGAGCACCAATCGCCAGCAGATGCTTCGATACCGCCGTCGCAACTCCCACCGTCACCAGCGGAATGAAGGCCAAAGCCGGAGCACGATAGATGGCGATCAGCAGCACCACCACCAGAATCACCGTCCAGTCTTCCGTCGACTTCGCACTCTTCCGCGACTCCATCATCATGTCACGACCAAAAGTCGCACTGCCGCTGATCGCAATCTCCAGACCCGCCGGCAATGAACCCGCCTGACCGGACGGTACCCGCCGCATCTGCTCAACAAACGCCTCCACCTCGTTCACTATCCTGACATTGGCCTGGTCCAGAAACTCCGTCGTCAGCCACAGCACGATCGTTGTCGCCTGCTTGTCCTCACTCACCAGCAGCTCACCAACCTTGCGGTCCTCAAACCACGCTATGCTCTGCACAATCTGCTGCTTGCCGCCGGCCGCTCCCGCTGCCGCCGCCTCCGACTTCACGCCCGCAGCATCGTCAGGCTCAGGCACGGCCCCGGATTGCTCACCCTCGGCAGACTGCTCGTCCTCCTGACCCGGTACCGGCAAATCCACAATCCGATGCAGCTCCGGAACCACCTGCTGAGCCACAAAGTCAAAATCCGAAGGCAATAAACCCTCGGTTCCACTCTCTCGACGCGCGATCAGCACCACCGTGCTGCGCATCTGGTCATCCGGAAACGCCTCTCGAAATACGCCGTTCGCTATGACGCTGTCCGAATTCTCCGGAAGAAATGCAAACTCACCGTTCGCTACAACAGACTCCCACGGAGGCGCAACACGTACACTCACAGCCAGCAACACCACCCACGCCACCACAATCAGCACGGCGTGACGAGCAGTCAGATCTCCAAGACGTTTGAAAAGCATCGATTGCGCCCGAATTGCTGTTCTGCCACCGGGAGAACCCGGATCCACAAACCCGCCACACACTGGTGCCTCCAAAAGACACCACAGGACAGGCCAATACCGCCGCGAAACTCATGAACTGCGTTAAGACCGTATCGTCCGGAACAGGGAAAATCAATCAACCAGCACACTCTGCAAACCTGAACACCAACCCTGCTGCCAATTGAAAAAGACAGGAAAAACAGAGATTCTGCTGAGCCTGGGCAATCTGAGCAGAATCAGACGTTCAACAGGACTCTGCCCGGAACACTCCCCCCCCAACATGACCCGTAACACGACTTCTGCTACACTGCAGGCTTTCCCTCTCCCCGCCAGGGCATCCCCCGAGACGCACATCGGAGCCTCCTCAGTTGTCAAAAGACGTTCCCTACACCGACGCCCAGCTGGCCAGCTTCGACCTCGATCGAAACGGATTGCCCCGGCACGTGGCGATCATCATGGACGGAAATGGACGCTGGGCAAAGAAAAAAGGATTGCCGCGCATCGAAGGACACCGCCGAGGTGTCGGCTCAGTTCGCGCCATCGTCGAAGAAGCCTCCCGGCTCGGACTCCAGCAACTCACCCTCTACTGCTTCTCCAGCGAAAACTGGAAACGACCACCCCGCGAACTCTCGCTCCTCATGCAGCTCCTCCGACAGTACCTCGTCGAAGAACGCCGCGAAATTCACCGCCAGGGACTCCGATTCCGCGTCATCGGAGTCATCTCGGGACTTGACCCCGTCATCCAGCAGGAAATCGCCGCCACCGAACAACTCACCGCCAACAACAACGGCATGACACTCTGCCTCGCCATCAACTACGGTTCCAGACAGGAAATTACACTCGCCGTGCAAAAACTCGCTCAGGCCGCCAAAGACGGCCAGCTCGACCCGCTCAGCATCGACGAACACACCATCGCCTCCGCACTCATGACCACCGGCATGCCCGACCCCGACCTCGTCATCCGCACCGCCAGCGAATTTCGCATCAGCAACTTCCTGCTCTGGCAGATCAGCTACGCCGAACTCTGGGTCTCCGATCGTCACTGGCCCGAATTCAAAGCTGACGATTTCCGCACGGCCCTCAGAGACTTTCGACAACGCGATCGCCGCTTCGGCGGACTCTCCACCGATCAGCCAGCCTCCGACGGCTGAGATTCGCCACCACCTCCGTTTTCAGGAATCACACATGCTCGGCTGGCGCCTGCTCATGTCCGCTATCCTTATCCCGCTCGTCTGCGTCCTGTTTCGCACGGACCTGCAGCTGGGACCGCCCGCATGGATCCTCTTTGCACTGTGCCTGCTCATCAGCGGCCGCAGCGCATGGGAACTGACGGACCTGCTGAAAACACGCTCCCTTCAACCCTGCTTCCCCCTCACAGGCAGCCTCAGCTTACTCATCGTTGCCGCCGCATGGCTGCCAGCACTGCTGCAACCCGGTCAAACCCCGCCAGCCAGCTCCGCACTCGCCAGCATCGCAGCCGCCACTACCGCCAGCCTCCTCATACTCCTCGCATGGGAAGCCTGGAAGTTCGACGAACCCGGTCGCTCCATGGAAACGCTGGGCACCAATCTGCTGACAGTGCTCTACGCCGGAGCCCTCCTGGCAGTCACCGCACAACTCCGCTGGTGCCCCGCCGCAGACAATGGCTACTTCGCTCTCGCCTCAATGATCATCTGCGTCAAATCCGGAGACACCTGCGCTTACACCTTCGGACGACTCTGGGGAAAACGCAAAATGGCACCCAGACTCAGCCCCGGAAAAACCTGGATGGGACTCGTCGGAGCCATCGTCGGAAGCATCGCCGGAAGCTGGCTCTGGCTCAGCTTCGCCGGAACACTGTTCCAGCACTCCCCACAGGCCAGCAGCCTCCCCGTCGTACTCCTCTACGGTCTTACCACCGGACTCGCCGGACTCGTCGGTGACCTCGTCGAATCACTCATCAAACGCGACGTCGGACGCAAAGACTCCGCCACTCTCATGCCCGGCTTCGGCGGACTCCTCGACCTCGTCGACAGCCCACTCTACGCCGGACCAGTCGCACTCGCCTGGTGGATTCTCCTGCCACCAGCCAGCTGAACCACCCTCATTCGCAGCAAACAGCCCGCACAAAAAACAGGAATCTGCAGCCCGCTGCGTCAGCCCCGGGACACCCGCACATAACCCGTCCGCCACCGTCCACCGTCAACTGAAAACTAAAAACTAAAAACTAAAAACTAAAAACTAAAAAACCCGCTGCCTTCATCCTCCCGCCGCAACATCCTGTGCAGCAGAAAAACAAAGACAACGGGTTCGGCCTCAGGCCACGGCTCTGTCAGGTATCCACGCAACAACCGACGTCCCTGTCAGCCCGTCACGCGCTCCCCACAACACAGCCGCTGATCTCGCATTCCGGATCAAAAGACATCCAGAATGAAATGGTGACCGCTGTGGTACGGCTTCTCAGTCGGATAAAAGTTGTACCAGCTCTTGTTGTACACCGGGATCCGCATCGAAGGCTCGTAGCGATAGTACATGTGATCGTACTGCTGCGGCTTCTGAAATGAATGCGGATAGTAGATGTACGGGTAATAGTAGAAACGCTGCCAGTCCGAAGGCTGTCCCGGAGGAGCAGCTTCCACCGTCCTCGTTGAGCTCAGCACAGCGACCGCGATGACAGCAATCGCAACCAATCTCTTCAGCATCTGAATCCCCTCCGGCGAAACTGCCTGACAAGGCTGCACACGCCAGCCTGTACACCCCAGAACCACCTGAAATATTCGACGAGCTCGGCACATGGATCGATTTTCCGACAACTCATAGGGTTGTCGCAATCGCCCCCGGAAACAGAACCTCGACCCACTGTGCCGAGCCTCGTCTCAATACGCATACCGCGGCTCTGTACCCGACTTCTGTGAATCTCTCCCATCCACAGGTGCAGGTCCCGCGACAGGCGTTAACATCGGCACCACCGGGCGCAGAAAATCAGTACATTCAGCAGAATCGTCAGTTCCCGCAGCCAGCCACCCGCAAAAACTGGGCGAATACCCGCCCCTTCCACTCCCAAATTCCCCCGCGATTCGCAAAAATCACCGACCACTCCAGCCTTTTTTCCGAATCCCACAGATTTTTCACAGGTTTTTCCCCTTAATGGCAACCTTGCGGCAGATTTCACCCGCCCGGCTGCCTGCACACGACTCACTCACTGCTCACCCCCCCCCGGATCTCGCTCATGCTCAAACTTCACGGACGTTTACTGCACCTCGTCACACTCACCCTGCTCCTGCTGACCAGCAGCCGCATCGCTCACGCCGACGAAACCGCTCCCACCTCCCGCGGACGAATCTTCGGCCGCGTCTGGCACACCAACCTCCGCCCTGAAGACAGCTTCCGCTACCTCAATACCGTCCGCGAACAACTCGCTGTACCACAATCCCCCGTCATGCTGATGGGAGGTGCTGCGGGTCGAGTCTCCGTGGGCATGGGCCCCAGACGCATCCGCAAACCCGATGAAGCCGCTCCCGAAATGGCCGGCACCCTGTTCTTCCTGCAAACACTCCCCGAAGTCTCACTCAATAACCCCATCACCTTCGAAACCTGCGAATCCCGGGATAAGTTCGAAGAACTTGTCCGACAGCAGGCCGGCATGATGGGACCCGCCGTCGAAATTCTCGGCGAAGACGACCGCTTCGAAGTCAAACTCGACTTCGAAAAACTTCGCAGCACGCCCCCGCAGATTGCCCCCGCCGGACCCGGCAAGGGCGAAACCAAACAGACCTTTTCCATCGCCATCGTCGCCACTGCCAGCGTCGGTGACGCCGCAGGCACTGACGGAAAACTACCCGAACCACCCAAATCCATGTCCACATGGTACCGCTATCAGGACGGCATCATGTATTCCTGCCGATCCGATGCCCTGCACACACTGGAACTGCCCACCCGCGAAAGCCTGAAACTCGACGAAGAACACAGCGGGCAGGATCTCTACGCCGACTTCGACTTCACTCAGGTCCCCTCAGACTTCCGCCAGGCCTTCTGGGCCGCACTCGAAAGCCAGGCCTCCGTCTTCCTGCAGCGATTCGACAACGAAGCCGAAGGCACGTATTCACTCCGTCGAGTCCTGGCGGAGGGACGACTGGAACTGCTGCGGCGAGTCATGTTTGACATTGACCGCGCCCGCTTCGCACTGAAACTGTCCGCCGAAACCGGACAGCCCGTGGTCAGCCAGCTGCGAATTCGCGCCCGCGAAAACAGCACACTCGCTTCCTTCCTGTCCGTTGTCAGCAATCAGGGCACACAGCTGGCCGCCCTCCAGGACGAATCATCACCGCTGGTCGTTTCCACCACCGTCGCCATCCCCGAATCCATTCGGCCGTTCCTCAGCGTACTCGCCGGTTCAACCGGACTCCGACTCAAGGAAGCAGCCGGTGATACCCCGGCCGCCGCAGTCCTCGTCGATGACCTCGTCGCAGCACTGCAGCAGACCGTCGACTACGGCATCCTCGACGCCTCATTCTGCCTCCGCGGCACCGTCGAAAACGGACTACTGCCCTGCGGAGGCATGCGGCTGGAATCCGCCGAAAAATTCCTCGACGCCCTCGAATTCCTCCTGCAGGCCACCTCAGCCAGCGAAGCCGTCACCGTCAGCCGCTCAGAAACCGGTGACTACCGCATGCTCTCGATCCGCGCTGAAAAAACGCCCGTGCCCTTTGCCGGCAACGCCATCCCCGTGCAGCTGAATCTCGCCGCCACCGGGTCCTGGTTGTGGTTCACTGTGGGGAATGAATCCGGAGTGCAGATGCTGGAAGAGATTGTTGCCGGCAGCGAACAGGCGCTGCAGAAAAATTCCATCGGCTCACCCCTGCTCGTGCGCATGCAGCTCAGCCAGTGGCTGGGACAGACAGACGATGCACTCAGCAAAGTCCCCGGACTGTGGCTGGACACACTCGAACGCTGGCTGCAGAAAACCACCGCACCCAAAATGTCGTTCTCAATCAACGGGCAGGCCTCCAGCCCCGAACCCGCCGAAGCACCTAAGTTCAACAGCTACGCGGCCAAAGCGCTCACAAAGGAAGACTCCGATGTCGAATTGAAGATTCGCTCCGCAGAACAGGAACTGCTTGTCGATGCCAGCGTCGGCACCGGCATCGCTCGCTTCGCCGTCGCCCAGTTCCTCGACGCACAAAGCCGCATGTTCAGCAATATGCGGTTTTCATTCGGTGCCTCGGGGCAGGGCGGAGCCATCAAATTGCAGGTCGGCGGAGCAGAAGGTGCTGGTGGCACACCCCCCAAAAAATAATCCCGCACGATGGACCATCGCTGGCACCTGCCTCGAGGAACCTTCATGAGCACCAGCAATCCGTTCGAGGTCATCGGGGAGCAGGGCCCCGCAGGCGACTCGCTGCATTCGCCTGGCTGGTTCGCTGTGGTGCAGGGAAATCGCATCGCCTGCGGACGAATTGTACAGCTGCCACCCATCTGCATTCACACAGGCGCCGTCGATGATCTGTTGCCCTTCAGCTCTGTTGTTCAGGTTCCGGCTTTTCGACTTGTACTGCGAAACTATCAGGTGAATTGTTGCTACTACCTCCACGACTCCGTCGCCAGCCAGCTGACACTCACCCGCAGAATCGGTGCGCTAATGACCATCGGCGGACTGCTGATGCTGATCCTGTGCCCCTTCCTGCTGACCGGCCAACCAGCCGGTATTATTGCCGCGCTGGGCATTCCCATCGCTCTGCTTGGACGACTCGTGGCCTGGTTCGCCGATCCAGGACTCCGCATCGACAGCACCGGCCCCCCGGACACATACGTGCTGCGTGGCTTCAAACCCCCGTTCTTTCAGTCACTCAAAGAATTGGCTGCTCGGAATTCACAGTGACCATACCTTCCTGCCAGCTGGATCATCTGGTAATCACGGCCCCGGCACTCGCCGATGGAATTGATTACGTGGAACAGCGACTCGGCTGTCGCATGCAGCCCGGCGGCCAACACCCGCGACTCGGCACCCACAACGCACTGCTCAGAATTGGCGAAGACTGCTATCTGGAAGTCATCGCCATCGATCCGGACGCCGCTCCTGTCACCCGCCCGCGCTGGTTTCAGCTCGACCAGCTGCAGCCGGGATCACCCCCGCGACTGACCACCTGGGTCCTGCGGACCAGCGACATTGTCACCACTCGGCAGACAGCCGTCGCCTCCGGTCTCGACCCCGGCCCGATCGAAGACATGCACCGCGGCGACCTCACCTGGCAAATCACGATCCCCGCCGACGGCCGACTTCTGCTGCACGGCTGCATGCCCTCACTCATCCAGTGGAATACCCCACAACTGCCCCCTGCCCGACTGCCGCACTCCGGACTGCAGCTCTCACAGCTCGAACTGCAGCATCCCGCCCCCCAACACCTGCAGAGCTGGCTCAACAGCATCGGCCACCCCCAATTCGTCACCACCACCGAGCATCCGCAGCCAGCACTCACCGCCCACTTCCAAACCCCCGCCGGCACCATCACCCTGTAAACCCCCCGCTGCTCCCCCCACCAACAGCACTCAGTCCCAAAAGTCGCCCCATTCTTGTCCCCATTCTCCTGCTGGTCGCACTCGCACGCCTGCTCCTGATCCTGCTCCTGATCCTGATCCTGATCCTTCTCGAACTCCTACCCGAACAGCGTTCACAATCTGTGGCACCCCTCGCCCCCAACGGGGGAGAGGGGCCGGGGGTGAGGGGGCAATCCTCCCCCAAAACCCAAACAGCCCACCACCCGGCACTGTCTTCAGCCACCGCAGCAACTGCTGATGCTGCGACACAATCAAACTAAACAACGAACGCCCCAGCGGATTGCTCATTCGCTGCAATACCCGCGGCAACAGTAGAATTCCACCCGCCACTACGTCCTCAAACACCTCCA